>OBJA01002105.1_pt1 | contig 12116 bp, 9 predicted proteins | sample 1519751 | NCBI WGS metagenome assembly OBJA01 (sample SAMEA3881238, study PRJEB22517) | soil metagenome | biome: lake sediment; feature: soda lake sediment; material: sediment, water from around vicinity | place: India | collected 2013-12-23 | depth 3 m
GGCATCGTGCATGTCATCGGCCCGGAGCAGGGCGCCACCCTGCCGGGCATGACGGTGGTGTGCGGGGATTCCCACACCTCCACCCACGGGGCCTTCGGCGCACTGGCCTTCGGCATCGGTACCTCGGAGGTGGAGCACGTGCTCGCCACCCAGTGCCTGATCCAGAAGAAGTCGAAGAACATGCTGGTGCGGGTGGACGGTGAGCTGGGCCCGGGGGTGACGGCCAAGGACATCGTGCTGGCCATCATCGGCGAGATCGGCACCGCCGGGGGCACCGGCCATGCCATCGAATTCGGCGGCAGCGCCATCCGCGCCCTGTCCATGGAGGGGCGCATGACCCTCTGCAACATGGCCATCGAGGCCGGCGCCCGCGCCGGCATGGTGGCGGTGGACGAGACCACGGTCGAATACGTCGCCGGCCGGCCCTATGCCCCGCAGGGGGGCGACTGGGACCGGGCCGTGGCTGACTGGTTCGACCTGCACAGCGACGAGTGCGCGGTGTTCGACCGGGTCGTGGAACTGGATGCCGCCGCCATCCGTCCGCAGGTCACCTGGGGTACCTCGCCGGAGATGGTGGTGCCGGTGGACGGCCGGGTGCCGGACCCGGACCAGGAAAGCGACCCGGTCAGGGCCGAGGGCATGCGCAAGGCGCTGGCCTACATGGGGCTAGCCGCCGGTACGCCCATCCGTGACATCCGCCCGGACCATGTGTTCATCGGTTCCTGCACCAACTCGCGCATCGAGGACCTGCGCGCCGCCGCGGCGGTGGTGAAGGGCCGCAAGGTGGCGGCCAACATCCAGCAGGCGCTGGTGGTGCCGGGCTCGGGCCTGGTGAAGCAGCAGGCCGAGCAGGAGGGCCTGGACCGCATCTTCCTCGAGGCCGGTTTCGAGTGGCGCGCCCCCGGCTGTTCCATGTGCCTGGCCATGAACGCCGACCGCCTGCAGCCGGGGGAGCGCTGCGCCTCCACCTCCAATCGCAACTTCGAGGGCCGCCAGGGCCAGGGCGGCCGCACCCACCTGGTCAGCCCCGCCATGGCCGCCGCCGCCGCCGTGGCCGGCCATTTCGTGGATGTGCGGGACTTGGACAGAGTTTGAGTATTTAGATTAATATAGCCACGGAAGCACACGGAAATACACGGAAAAATAAGACCATTTCCTTGGGCTTAGGGCCGTCGTCGTCATGGTGACATGCCCCTGGTGAGACCAGGCAGTAACGCCCATATAAGGATTTTTTCCGTGTTTTTCCGTGTGCTTCCGTGGCCAGTCTGGTTTTTTTTGATCAATCAATCCCCCGACCGGGAGTACGCAATGGACAAGTTTACGGTCTTTACCTCGAAGGTGGTGCCGCTGGATCGTCCCAACGTGGACACCGACGCCATCATCCCCAAGCAGTTCCTGAAGTCCATCCGGCGCACGGGTTTCGGCCCCAACCTGTTCGACGAATGGCGCTACCTGGACCACGGCGAGCCGGGCCAGGACTGCAGCACGCGCCCGCTGAACCCGGACTTCGTGCTTAACCAGCCGCGCAACAAAGGGGCGCAGATCCTCCTCGCGCGCGAAAACTTCGGCTGCGGCTCCAGTCGCGAGCACGCCGTGTGGGCGCTCACCGACCATGGTTTCCGGGTGGTGATCGCGCCGAGCTTCGCCGACATCTTCCGCAACAACGCCTTCAAGAGCGGCCTGCTGCCCATCCAGCTGGAAGCGACCGTGGTGGAGCGGCTGTTCCAGGCGGCGCGGGCGGAGGATTTCACCCTCACCGTGGACCTGGCGGAGCAGGTATTGATGACCTCAGCGGGGGAGGTCATCCCCTTCGAGGTGGACGCCTTCCGCAAGCACTGCCTGCTGGAGGGCCTGGACGACATCGGTCTGACCCTGCAGCATGCCGATGACATCCGCGCCTACGAGCAACGCCGTCGCGCCGAGGCGCCGTGGTTGTTTTAGAAATCGATTTCACCGCAAAGGCGCAAAGTACGCAAAGAAAATCAATAAAAAACAATTAATAAAAATAATTATTTAATGTTTTACTTTGCGCCCTTTGCGCCTTTGCGGTGAACAACAAGGTTTTGATCTTTACCCTCGAAGGAACGCACATGACCAAGAACGTACTGATACTCCCCGGGGACGGCATCGGCCCCGAGATCGTCGCCGAGGCCGTCAAGGTGCTCGAGGCCCTCAACCGCGACGGCCTGGGCGTGGAACTGGAGCAGGGCCTGGTGGGCGGCGCGGCCTATGACGCCACCGGCACCCCCCTGCCGGATGAGACCCTGGCGCGGGCGCGCGCCGCCGACGCCATCCTGCTCGGCGCCGTGGGCGGACCCAAGTGGGAGCCCCTGGAGCGCGCCCTGCGCCCGGAGAAGGGCCTGCTGGGCCTGCGCGCCGGCCTGGAGCTGTTCTCCAACCTGCGTCCCGCCGTGCTCTATCCCCAGTTGGCGGAGGCCTCCACCCTGCGCCCCGAGGTGGTGGCCGGGCTGGACATCATGATCGTGCGCGAGCTGACCGGCGGCATCTACTTCGGCGAGCCGCGCGGCATCCGCACCCTGGAGAACGGCGAGCGCCAGGGCTACAACACCCTGGTGTACCGCGAGTCGGAGATCGAGCGCATCGGCCGCTCCGCCTTCGAGATCGCCCGCAAGCGCGGCAAGCGGCTCTGCTCCGTGGACAAGGCCAACGTCCTGGAGGTCACCGAGCTGTGGCGCGAGGTCATGATCCGGGTGGGTCGGGACTACCCGGAAGTGGAACTGTCCCACATGTACGTGGACAATGCCGCCATGCAGCTGGTGAAGTGGCCCAAGCAGTTCGACGTCATGGTCACCGACAACATGTTCGGGGACATCCTCTCCGACGCCGCCGCCATGCTCACCGGCTCCATCGGCATGCTGCCCTCGGCCTCCCTGGACGCCCACGGCAAGGGCATGTACGAGCCCATCCATGGCTCCGCCCCCGACATCGCCGGGCAGGGTGTGGCCAACCCGCTGGCCACCATCCTTTCCGTGGCCATGATGCTGCGCTACAGTCTCGACGCGGAGGCCGCCGCCGCGCGCATCGAGGCCGCGGTCGGCAAGGTGCTGGACCAGGGGCTGCGCACCCCGGACATCATGGCCGCCGGCATGCAGCAGGTGGGCACCGCCGCCATGGGCGACGCCGTGGTGGCCGCCCTGTAGACTGGAACTGTGATCCACTGCGCAGGTGGGTACGGGGCATTTTGCTTTAATCACACGCCTTACAAGGAATACAACGATCATGACCCGGAAATTTGATGTTGCCGTGGTGGGCGCCACCGGCGCCGTTGGCGAAGCCATGATGGAGATCCTGGAGGAACGGGAGTTCCCCGTGAACAACCTCTATCCCCTGGCCAGCGCCCGGTCCGCGGGCAAGACCGTGCGCTTCCAGGGGAAGACCCTGGATGTCACCGACCTGGCAGAATTCGATTTCTCCAAGGTGCAGATCGGCCTGTTCTCCGCCGGCGCCAGCGTCTCCGAGGAATACGCGCCCAAGGCGGCGGCGGCCGGCTGCGTGGTGGTGGACAACACCTCCCAGTTCCGCTACGACACGGATATCCCGCTGGTGGTCCCGGAGGTGAACCCGCAGGCCATTGCCGATTACAAGAGCCGGGGCATCATCGCCAACCCCAACTGTTCCACCATCCAGATGCTGGTGGCCCTGAAGCCCATCTACGACGCCGTGGGCATCACCCGCATCAACGTGGCTACCTACCAGGCCGTGTCCGGCACCGGCAAGGAGGCCATCGAGGAACTGGCCGGCCAGACGGCGCGGCTGCTCAATGGCAAGTCCATCGAGAGCAAGGTGTATCCCAAGCAGATCGCCTTCAACGTGCTGCCGCACATCGATGTGTTCAAGGACAATGGCTACACCAAGGAAGAGATGAAGATGGTCTGGGAGACCCAGAAGATCTTCGGCGACATGGACATCCGGGTGAACCCCACCTGTGTGCGCGTACCGGTGTTCTTCGGCCATTCGGAAGCCGTGCACATCGAGACCCGCGACAAGATCAGCGCCGAGCAGGCCCGCGCCCTGCTGGAAAAGGCCCCGGGTGTGGTGGTGATGGACGAGCACAAGGACGGCGGCTACCCGACCCCCGTCACCGAGGCCGCCACCCACGACCCGGTCTACGTGGGGCGCATCCGCGAGGACATCTCCCACGAGCGAGGTTTAGATTTGTGGGTGGTGGCCGATAATGTGCGCAAGGGTGCGGCCCTCAACAGCGTGCAAATCGCTGAAATATTGGTCAAAGAGTACTTGTAGGCCATAGTCGGGCCGATTTGCGGCCGGGCCCTTGTCATCGATTGAATACCCGTCCCAATGAAGGGACGGGGCCTGCAGAGTGGAAGCGGGCTAAACCGCCATGAAGGGGAGTACGTATGTTCAGGAAATCGGCCTTGGCCATGGCCATGTGGGGAGCCCTGGCGGCACAGTCCGCCCTGGCGCTGGGTCTGGGGGACATCCAGCTGAAGTCCGCACTCAACCAGCCCCTGCGGGCGGAGGTGGAGTTGCTGTCCGTCACTGAGCGGGAGATGCAGGAGTTGCGCGTCAACCTGGCCTCCGCGGAGGTGTTCCAGCGGGCCGGCATCGAGCGCCCGGCCTTTCTCACCCGTATCAATTTCGAACCCGTGCGCAAGCCCGACGGGTCGGCGGTGATTCAGATCACCAGCCGCGAATCGGTGCGCGAACCCTTCCTGGATTTCATGCTCGAAGTGGCGTGGGCCAACGGCAGGCTGGTGCGTGCCTACACGGTGCTGGTGGATCCGCCGGTGACCATGCCGGCCCCGGCGCCGGTTACCCAGGCCCCGGCGGCCAGTGCGCCCGCACCGGCCCGGGTGGCCTCGCCACGGCCCGCCACCCCGGTCCCCGCTGCCGACGTGGGCGTCCGCAGCGGTGATACCTACGGTCCCACGGGCCGTAACGATACCCTGTGGAACATCGCCGCCAAGGTACGTCCCGAGGGCGTGGGCATGGAGCAGGCCATGCTGGGGCTGCTCAATGCCAACCCCGATGCCTTCATTGGCCACAACATCAACAATCTCAAGGCCGGTTACGTGCTGCGCATCCCCGATCGTGCCGGGTTTACCTCCATCAGCGCGGCCGAGGCCAGCGCCGAGGTGCGCGCCCAGAACCGGGAATGGCGCGAGGGCCGCGTGCGGCCGACCCGCCCCGAGGCCGCCGCGCCCATGCCGGCGCCGGCCCCCGCGGCCGTGATCACCAGCCGCCTGGAACTGACTGCCCCCGACGACGGCGAGGCCGTGGGTACCGCCGCCGTGGCGGGCGAGGGCGCCGACCTGGATACCCTGCGCCGCGAACTGGTGTTGGCCACCGAGGCCGCCGAGGTGCAACGGGCCCAGAGCGAACAGCTGGAATCCCGCCTCCAGGTGCTGGAGGAACAGATCGCCAAGATGCAGCGCCTGATCGAGCTCAAGGACGACCAGTTGGCCCTGCTGGCCAGCCAGACCGGGGCCGAGGTGCCCGACGCGACCCTGCCGGCACCCGAGGCGGCGCCCGGGGAAGCAACCGGCGTGGATGCCCTGGAGGCGGAACTGTTCCTGGACGGAGACCAGGCGCCGGCCGCCGAGGCCGAGGGGGCCATGGCCATCGAGCCCGAGGCGGTCGCACCGGAGCCGGAACTGGCGCCGCAGCCGGCCATGGTGCCCGCGCCCCAGGAGACCGTAGCCACCGCGCCGCCGCCCTTCGAGGAATCCCGCAGCCTGCTGGACCGGGTACTGGCCAATCCCCTGTGGCTCGGCGGCGCTGCGGTGGTGCTCGCGTTGCTGGTCCTGCTGGGCCTGCGGCGACGTTCCGCCAGTGAACCCGAGTTCCAGGAAAGCATCCTGCAGGAGCGTGAGGAGCGGCCCACCCGCGCCTCGGCACCGGTGGTGCCGGACGCCCCGCCGGCGGCCGAGCCGGAACCGGAGTCCCGCCTGCGGGAAAGCGACTCTTCCCTGCTGAGCGAATTCGCCACCTCCGACCTGGGTGCCATCCAGAACCAGAGCGAGGCCGATCCGCTGGCCGAGGCCGACGTCTACCTGGCCTATGGCCGCTACCAGCAGGCCGAAGACCTGATCCGCGATGCCCTGGAGGCGGAACCCGAGCGCGAGGACTTCAACCTCAAGCTGTTCGAGATCTTCGCCGCGGCCCACAACCGCTCCGGTTTCGATGCCCAGGCCGAGCATCTGCTGGCCCGGCTGGAAAGCCAGGAGCATCCCCTGTGGCTGAAGGTGGCGGAGATGGGCCGCGAGCTGAGTCCCGACAATCCCCTCTACCAGCCCGGCGGGGCACCGGCCGTGGCGCAGCCCCGCGGGGCGGAGACCCCGGAGGCGGACGTGGAGGACAACAGCCTCGACTTCGATCTCGACCTGGGTGAAGGCGGCGCCGAACTCACCAGCCAGGAACCGCCCCTGGACGAGATGGACTTCGATCTCGACACCGGGACCGGGGAGGAACCGAAACCCGCCGCGCCGGAAGCCGAGGCACTGGATTTCGATCTGGGTGGCGAAGAGGAACGGAAACCCGAGGCCATGGAGTCCAATGACCTGGACTTTGATCTCGGCGACCTGGACCTCGGAGGCGCAGGCGCCGACCTGGAAGCGGAGGAAGAGCCCGCGGAAGGCCTGTTGTCGGACATGGACGAGGTGGCCACCAAGCTGGATCTCGCCCGTGCCTATGTCGACATGGGGGATCCCGACGGTGCCCGCAGCATCCTCGAGGAAGTCCTCCAGGAGGGCAGCGAGGCGCAGCAGGACGAGGCCCGCGAGCTGCTGGGTCAGCTATAGTTCGATAACCGCATCCCCGGAACCAAGCCCGGCACATGCCGGGCTTTTTATTTGTCTGTATGGAAAGAGGTAGGCCGTGAGTACGAGACCGAAGATCATCATTTCAGAACGCGATGCCGAGCGCCTGGAAACCCTGCTGGATTCCCTGCCCGCCAACGCCTTTCCCGGCAAGGCACAGCTGGAGGCGGAACTGGAGCGCGCGGACATCGTCGCCCCCCAGGATGTCCCGCCGACGGTCGTGACCATGAATTCGACGGTCAAATTCCGGGTTTCCTCTTCCAACGAGGAATTCCGCCTGACGCTGGTCTATCCCCGGGACATGGACCAGAGCGGCAAGACCATCTCCATCCTCGCGCCCGTGGGCAGTGCCATGCTCGGCCTGTCCCAGGGCGACGAGATCGAGTGGCCGAGCCCCGGTGGCGGGACGCTGAAGGTCTGTATCGAGGAGATTCTGTATCAACCGGAGCGTGCCGGCGAATACCACCGGTGACTCATTCCGCGTGGCGACTCGAGGCCGGCGCTGCGGCCTCGAGGGCCTTCTGGCGGCGCCAGTGCTGAAACTGCGGCGTCTCCAGGTAGGCCTTTTCCCGCACGTACTGCAGGGCACCCTCCAGGCGGTAGGGTCCGGTCTCGGCATCGAGTCGCAGTACCTCGCCACCGGTTTCGTCGAAGAACACCAGCGCCGGCGCGTGGATCAGCTGTAGCTGGTCGGCCCAGGCCCTGGGGGTGAGTTTCCGGCCCTTCGGGGTCAGCACCGGGCTGCGGTCGTCCAGCAGGTCCAGCTGCACGACCTCGAATGCACGCAGCTGCGCGCGTATCGGGGCTTGTTGCAGGACCGTACGGTGAAATTCCCGGCAGGGTTGGCAGTCGGGCTGCTCGAACAGCACCAGCAGGGGTCGCCCGCCGGGCGCGCGGCGATCCAGCAGGTAGGGGGACGGGGCAAAGCGTCCCGGTTCCGGGATGAGCGTGCCGCCCGGGGCCGGGTGCGCCTCTATGTCCTGCAGGTAGGCCCGCAGGGACCGGGTCTCGTACTGCCGCTCCTCCAGGTAATCCAGGACCCTTCGGAAACGGTCCGGCGGCTGATAGCCCACCAGGCGCAGCAGGGGCAAGCCCTGCGCATCGTAAAACATCAGGGTGGGGGTGAAGCGCGCCTGCTCCCGCACCGCGAAGTCCTTCGCCCAGTGACGCCCGCCCTGCGGGTCCGTCACCTCCAGGTCGCTCATCACCTCGAGACCGATGACATCAAACTGGCGCTGTACGCGCACCACGATCTCCGGATCCGCGAAGGTGGTGTCCAGGAATACCTGGCAATAACTGCAGCTGCGGGTGCTGAAGAACACCAGGATGCCCCGCTTGCCGGCCGCGGTGGCCTGCTGCAGATCGTCGCGCAGGTCGAGGAAGCTGTCCTTGAACCAGTCCGGGTGGATCAGGTCGGCGGCCAGGTGATCATCCTGTATGGACGCCTTCCGTGGATCGGCGGCCACTCCGGGACCCATGAAGAGCGTCAGGCAGATGACCGCCACCGCCAGCAGTCGTGGGACGCTTCTCGTATCTGGATACATATCATCCGCCTCCTGTCATGCATCCACCGTGGCTTCGGCTTCCCCGGACTCGCCCTGGTTGTCCTGCCAGTGGACCCGCACCCGGTCGCCAGGCCTGGCATCCGGGATCAGGAAGCCGAGCAGCGGGTTCTGCGAGACCCCGCCGCCGACCGCCAGGGTGACGACCACCTGCTGCCGGTGCTCGACGGTGATCTGCTGGATGTGGTGTGCCGGAATTCTCCCGCCGGTCTGCTGGTCCACCCGAAAGCCGTTTTCCATCGGATGCCGGATCAGCACCAGCAGCTCGGCCTCGCTGTCGTTCAGCATCCGGCTGCGCATTTTCATCTCTCGGTTCATGTTGGCCTCCCTTACAGGATGTTCAGGTGGCACACCCGCCCGCGGCGACCAAGACGTGCTGGCGCTTGCGGTAGAGTCCGTTTGCCGTTTTCACTACCACGTGCAGATCCGAGCTCTCACCCATCTTGATGCGCAGGGACAGGTAGGGTCGGGCCCCGCTGAAGCGGGCATTGGCGATGAGGGGGATGCGGTTCTTTTCGCCGAACACCGCGATCTGTTCCACGTCGGGAAGATCCGTGGCAATGGTGATGGGGACCACCGCGCCGTTCTCCGCCTCGCGTGGGGCCTTTATGGTGATGCTGCCGGGAGCGGCATCACGTGTTCCGGCCGTACCGTGGAGTTGTCGCTGGGCGCCTTCCAGGTCCTGGGCGGCGAAGGCCTGGCGCGGCCAGCTCGAGGCGAGCAAACGTACCGGTGCCAGCAGGCCGGCGCTCGCCATGATGCCGGCCAGGGCACTGGACAGCGCCTGTACGAGAAACCACCTGCGATCTTTCCGGGTCATGACGGCCATCCTCCTCTGCAAGGTCCGCGTAATGGTGCGTGGACAGCTCTTCTATACTCCTGCAGGGGACAGGGGTGATCGAGAAAGGGCGACGTTTTGACGCTTTTTTTACGATGATGGAACGACCCGGATCGCCGGGCCGGCAGCCTGTCGAACAGGGGATCGCCTATGGCAACAACGGCGGGAGAACCACCCGCTTCCTGGCGTATCGCCGGCTGGGTCGTGGAGCCGGCCACGGGGCGCATGACCCGCGACGGCGAGGCGATCTCGTTGGAACCCAAGGTGATGGAGGTGCTGGTGCACCTGTCCCGCCACCCGGGCCAGGTGGTGAGCCGCGAGGAGCTGGAGGCCAGCGTATGGAGAGGCCGGGTGGTGGGCTACGACGCGGTGACCAATGCGATCATCAAGCTGCGGCGCGCCTTTGGCGATGATGCCCGCCATCCCCGGGTGATCGAGACCCTGTCCAGGAAAGGCTACCGTCTGGTGGCCGCGGTCGAGCCGTTGCCCGCGGCGGGAGACCGGCCACCCGCGCGACCCGCCGCCGCCCGCTGGCCCGGCGGACTGCGCAGGCCCCATCTCCTGCTGGTGCTGGCACTGCTCGCCCTGTCCCTGTCCCTGGCCACGGCCTGGTGGGTCTGGCCGCCGCAGGGTCCGGAAAGGCGCATGGCGGGAGCGGATGCGACCCCGCTGGCGGTGCTGCCCTTCGAGAACCTCAGCGCCGACCCGGACCAGGACTATTTCAGCAACGGCATCACCGAGGACCTGATCACCGAACTGTCCCGTATCCCGGGTCTGGCGGTGATCGCACGCGGCTCCGCCTTTGCCTACCGGGATGCCGACAGCCTGGAGCAAGTGCGACGCGAGCTGGGTGTGCGCTACATCCTGCGTGGCAGTGTACGCCGGGAGGGGGAGCGGGTGCGGATCAGCGCCCGGCTCACGGATGCCGCCAGCACCCGGGTGCTGTGGGCGGAACGTTATGACGCGAAGCTGGAGGACAGCCTCGGCCTGCAGGCCTCCATCGCGAACCGGATTGCAGAGGTGCTCCAGGTCCGGTTCGCAGCGGACCCGCCGGGTATGGTGCGCCGCTATGGCGCGAGCCTGGAGGCCTATGATCACTTCCTGCGCGGTCTCGATCATTATGGCCGCCGTTCGCCGGACGACCTGGCGCTGGCACAGGCCTACTACGAGCGGGCGATCGCGCTCGACCCCGCCTTCGCGCGGGCCTATGCCAACCTGGGGCTCGTGTATCTGCGCCAGGTCATCGATGGCTGGGACGCGCCTTCACAGCTGGCGCTGGAGCAGGCCCAGGCGCTGGCCCGGCAGGCGCGGATGCTCGATGACAGCCTGGCGGAGGTGTATTTCGTCGGTGCCTTCGTGGCCCTGTTCAACCATGACCACGAGGGCGCGCTCCACGAGCTGGACCATGCCCTGGTCCTGCGCCCGAGCTATGCGGATGCCCATGCACTGCTGGCCTGGGTGCTCAACTTCGCGGGGCGGCCGGAACAGGCCGGGCCGGCACTGGAGCGGGCGGTGCGCCTCAACCCGCGCATGCCCTCCGCCTACCTGCTGGTACAGGCGGAGACCGACTACGTCCTGGGGCGCTACGACCGCGCGATCTCCCTGCTGGAACAGGCCCTGGAGATGAACCCTGTGCATCCCCGTACCCATTTGTTGCTGATCGCCCTGTATGAGCAGGTGGAAAGGCCGGTCGATGCCCAGTGGATGGTCGAACAACTGCTCCTGCTGCATCCCCGGGTGTCCTTGTCACGCCTGCCTGGTGCCTTTCCCTTCAAGAATCAGCAGCACCTGGAGCAGTTGCTCGACGGCCTGCGCAAGGCGGGTCTTCCGGGCTAGCACCATGCAGTCGGAAGGACACCGGCGCATTCCACCGGCCTGCACCCGGACCACATCCGTTTCCGGTAACGATCAATGCAGGAGCCACCAGGTGGCGAAGCCCGTGCACAGGATTGGCAGCATCGCCAGGCCCACCCGACTGCCGATCCGGCGACCGCCAATGCCCAGGGTGAGCCCGGCCTTGGCCAGGGAATTGGCGAAGGCCGCGATCAGGATGGCGAGGGCGGCCGACGGGAGCGCCAGGCTGTCACCGGCCATGTTGGCGAGCGAAAGGGTGATGGGATCCACGTCCGCGATGCCGGAGGCAGCGGCGAGCAGGTAGACCCCCGTATCACCAAAGCGATCGGACAGGGCCCGCGACAGCAGCAGGATGGCTGTGAGCAGTACGGCGAATACCAGTGCCGGCACGAGTTCGAAGGGGTTGCGCATGGGGGCACTGGCATGGTCCTTACGTGGTTCGCCATGGCGCCAGAAGAGCCAGGCGGCCAGATAGCTTGTGATGGTCATGACCAGGAATGGCCATAGCAGCGCCCAGGACAGGGACGGGTTGAAAATGCCGCTGATCACCAGGATGCGCGGAAACATGGTGGCGGAGGCGACCAGGATGCCGCTCGCCAGGACATTCTCCAGGCCCTGGCTGCCGCGTGCCAGGCGCGAGAAATTGACCGTGACCGCAGTGGAAGAGGCAAGCCCCGCAAACAGGCCCGTCACCAGGATGCCCTTGCGTTCGCCGACGATCTTCATGGCGAAATAGCCGGCAAAGGAAATGGCGGCAATGATCACCACCATCCACCAGATCCGCTGTGGATTGAGGGCCTGCCAGGGACCGTAGCCTTCATTGGGCAGAAGGGGGAGCGCCACCACCGAGATCAACAGCAGTTTCAGCGTGGCATGGAGTTCCTTTTTCTCCAGCCGACTGACCCAGGCATGGAGAATGGGCTTGGTCCCCAGCAATATCGTGGTCACTACGGCCCCCGCGGCCGCCAGGGTGGCCTGTCCGGTGGTGGCCATGGCGCCAAGGGCGAAGGTCAACAGGCCGGCGATCACGCCGGTGATGCCGACATCGGCATCCCGGCGCTG
>OBJA01002106.1_pt1 | contig 12115 bp, 7 predicted proteins | sample 1519751 | NCBI WGS metagenome assembly OBJA01 (sample SAMEA3881238, study PRJEB22517) | soil metagenome | biome: lake sediment; feature: soda lake sediment; material: sediment, water from around vicinity | place: India | collected 2013-12-23 | depth 3 m
CGATTGTTCCAATATTTACGTGGGGTTTGGTTCGCTCGAATTTTTGCTTAGCCATTTTAAACTATTCCTCCTTTTGGATTTATCAAGCGTCAATCTATACTTTATCAGCATTTGTTGCTGATATCTCTGGATTAACTCTTCTCCATAATGGTCTCGGCCAAGTTCTTCGGCACTTCATCATAATGAGAGAAGTGCATTGTATAAGTGGCTCGACCTTGTGACATGGAACGAAGTGTTGTAGCATAACCGAACATCTCACCTAAGGGAACATATCCTCGAATTGTTTGAATGCCATTTCTAGGATCCATCCCCTCGATCCGGCCTCTACGGGAGCTAAAATCACCCATAATATCTCCCATATACTCTTCCGGTGTGACAATCTCTACTTTCATAATCGGTTCAAGCAATACCGGTTTGGCTTTTTTACATCCATCTTTAAACGCCATCGATGCGGCAACTTTAAACGCCATTTCCGAAGAGTCCACATCGTGGTACGAACCGTCAAAAAGTGTAGCTTTGATATCTACCACCGGGAATCCGGCCATAACACCATTTTGCATGGCTTCCTTGATTCCGTTTTCAACTGGAGCGACATATTCTCTCGGAACAACACCACCGACGATTTTACTCTCAAATTGGAATCCCGTTCCAGGATCCAATGGTTCAAGTTCCAACCAAACGTGACCGTATTGACCTCGACCACCAGATTGGCGAACGAATTTCCCTTCGATCTTAACCTTTTCTCGAATGGTTTCTCTATACGCCACTTGTGGCTTACCAATATTGGCCTCAACTTTGAACTCTCGGAGTAATCGATCGACGATAATCTCCAAATGTAACTCGCCCATGCCGGCGATGATTGTCTGACCTGTCTCAGGGTGTGTCGACACCCGGAAAGTCGGATCCTCTTCAGCCAAGCGAGCTAAAGATAGCCCTAGTTTATCTTGATCAGCTTTGGTCTTAGGCTCGATGGCGATCTCAATCACCGGATCCGGGAAAACCATGGATTCTAAGATTACAGGATGCTTCTCATCACAAAGGGTGTCGCCGGTTGTGGTCTCTTTCCAACCAACCGCAGCGGCGATATCACCAGCGCGAACTTCTTCCACTTCTTCCCGGTGATTAGCGTGCATCCGCAAGATACGACCTACCCGCTCACGCTTACCTTTAGTTGAATTCATCACATAAGACCCTGTCTTTAAAACCCCGGAATAGACCCGGAAAAACGCCAATTTACCAACAAAGGGGTCGGCCATAATCTTAAATGACAACGCAGCAAAAGGTTCGTCGTCAGAGGAAGGACGTTTAACCTCCTTATCCGTTCCCGGTTCAACCCCGCAGGTTGGCGGGAGATCCAAAGGAGAAGGCAAGAGGTCGACGACCGTATCTAATAACAACTGAACACCTTTGTTCTTAAATGCCGAGCCACATAGCACCGGAGTGATCTCTGCCGAAAGCGTACCTTTTCGTAGTGCAGCTTTTACTTCTTCAACAGAGATCTCTTCGCCTTCGATAACCTTTACCATCAGGTCTTCATCGTAGTCAGCTAAGGTATCTAAGAGCTTAGCTCTATACTCGGCCACCAGTTCCTTCATATCCTCAGGAATCCCACTGGACTCATTTCTTGTCCCTAAGTCATCTGTGTAGATGAACGCCTGCTCGCTAACAAGATCAATGATACCTTGAAACTTATCCTCAGAACCAATGGGCAACTGAATCGCGACAGGGTTTGCACCTAGTCTTTCTTTGATCATCGAAAGTCCTCGGAAAAAGTCGGCACCGACACGGTCCATCTTATTGATGAATGCAATACGGGGAACGCCATACTTATCCGCTTGACGCCAAACAGTTTCAGACTGCGGTTCAACACCGCCCACCGAGCAGAATACAGCGACAGCGCCGTCCAAAACACGTAAGGAACGTTCGACCTCTACTGTAAAATCCACATGCCCGGGTGTGTCTATAATATTAATTTGATGGCCTTTCCATTGACAGGTTGTAGCCGCGGAAGTAATGGTAATACCCCGCTCCTGTTCTTGAACCATCCAGTCCATGGTCGCTGCGCCGTCATGAACCTCACCCATCCGGTGAACCTTTCCTGTATAGAAAAGAACACGTTCGGTAGTGGTGGTCTTCCCGGCGTCAATATGAGCCATGATACCGATATTTCTTACTTTATCGAGTGTAAAAGTCCTAGCCAAAGGAAGCTACCTCCATAACAAATTCCTTATTATATAATTCAAAATCCACATTCATAATTTGGGGATAACCAAATGATAAACAACTTACCAGCGATAATGCGCAAAGGCCTTATTGGCTTCCGCCATCTTATGAGTATCTTCTCTCTTTTTGATCGAAGCTCCCACACCTTGAGCAGCATCCATAAACTCGCCAGCTAATTTCTCACGCATCGTCTTTTCTGCACGGTTTCTAGAATTCGCCACTAACCATCGCATGGCCAACGAAACCCGACGATCCGAACGAACCTCCACTGGAACTTGATAAGTCGCGCCACCAACCCGACGAGGCTTGACTTCTAAAACAGGCATAACATTCTTCATGGCCTGCTGAAAAGTCTCCAATGGATCTTTACCAGTCTTTTCTGCGATAATTTCAAGAGCGCCATAAAAAGCAGACTCGGCAACCCCTCTTTTACCGTCAAGCATCATCTTACTGATGAATTGGGTAACTTGTTTATTCCCATAAATCGGGTCGGGAATAATCTCTCGTTTAGGAACAAATCCACGACGCGGCAAGATAAACCCTCCTTACTTCTTGGCAGCCGCAGCTTTGGGACGTTTGGCCCCATACTTGGATCGGGCTTGGCGTCGGTTGTTGACACCAGCAGTATCCAATGTACCACGGATGATATGATAGCGCACACCTGGCAGATCCTTCACCCTACCGCCACGAATTAAAACGACGGAGTGTTCTTGCAGGTTGTGACCTTCTCCCGGAATATAAGCGGTTACTTCCATCCGATTAGTCAGACGGACCCTCGCCACTTTACGCAAAGCAGAGTTTGGCTTCTTCGGTGTCACTGTCGAAACGCGGGTACACACACCACGTTTTTGCGGACTACCGTTTTTCGCTTCAAACATTTCTTCGTTATTGGTGTTGTAGGACCAGCCTAACGCCGGAGCTGTGCTCTTTGTGGTCACTTTCTCTCGGCCCTTTTTAACTAACTGATTTATAGTAGGCATCCTTTTCACCGCACCTCCTTCCTAATCACGAACAATAGCAACAATTGCAGCTCCTACTTCTATCTGGCAGATCTTCCCTAGTTCTCGCTGATCCACCTTGATTGGCAGGAGCGGAACCTTATTCTCTTGACATAGCGGAGCTAGCTTTCGGATCAAGTGTTCCTCGGTATCCGCGGCATAAAAAACTCTTTCGATGCGTCCTTTTTGGATTGCTCGCATCGTTTGTTTTAATCCGATAACTTTTTTTGGAGCATCGAGGATTGCTTGAACCATTTGTAAAACCCTTTCAGTCACTCAGAAACCCGAAAGAGTCACCTTTCGGGATTTCAGACTTTTACATTTTAACATTCCATATCATTGGTGTCAAGATAATTTTAGCATGGTCTATTTACGCAGCAAACTTAATTTACGAAAAGCTTAGCCCGACGCCCGTAAGGCGCCGGGCATATCCTTATACAGAGGTTATTTCTTCAGCCAAGTACTCACCAACATCCGTTACATCCAATGGGGTATCCTCGTCCGCAACTGGAGCATCTGTTTCCAATTCGCCAGGAATAATCGGTACAGAGTTACGATAACGCGACATTCCCGTTCCTGCTGGAACAAGCTTTCCGATGATAACATTCTCTTTGAGTCCTAGAAGCGGATCGTGTTTACCCTTAATTGACGCTTCAGTCAATACTCGAGTAGTTTCTTGGAACGAAGCCGCAGACAAGAAACTATCAGTAGCCAATGACGCCTTTGTGATTCCAAGTAGAACTGGGCGGGCTGTAGCTGGCATTCCGCCTTCGGTCTCAACCGCTTGATTCTCCTCTTCAAGTTCAAAGACATCCACCAATCCACCTGGCAGGAATGATGTATCACCGGCATTGTCGATCTTTCGTTTTCTGAGCATCTGGCGAACGACAACCTCAATGTGCTTATCATTAATCTCCACGCCCTGTGAGGCGTAAACATCCTGAACTTCTTGGACTACATACATCTGAACACCACGAATACCTTTGACTTTAAGAATATCGTGGGGATTGGCAGATCCTTCAGTTAATCGATCCCCGGCCTCCACTCGTGATCCATCTTTCACACGCAAACGTGAACCATATGGGATTTGATAGAGGCGCTCTTCTCCATCATCTGAGACAACGCTTACTCGTCGGATGCCTTTAACTTCAATGATCCGAACACTACCTTCGATCTCAGAGATTACAGCCTGCCCTTTTGGTTTACGTGCTTCAAACAGTTCTTCAATACGCGGTAGACCTTGGGTAATGTCGTCACCAGCAACACCACCTGTATGGAAGGTACGCATCGTCAACTGCGTTCCAGGCTCACCGATGGATTGAGCAGCAATAATACCAACAGCTTCACCAACTTCTACCATACGACCGGTAGCGAGGTTTCGTCCGTAACAATGTGCACATACCCCGTGACGGCTGTGACAAGTAAGAACTGAACGGATGTTTACCTGGTCAATACCTGCTTTGTCAACAGCAGTAGCTAAATCTTCTGAGATCTCTTCATTTTGCCGAATGATAACTTCACCGTTTCCAGGATCAACCACATCCGCGGTACTTACTCGACCTACGATTCGTTCATGAAGATTTTCGATGATTTCAGTACCTTCATAAATAGAAGAGACGGCAATTCCTTCAGTGGTTCCACAATCTACTTCTCGAACAATAACATCTTGGGCCACATCCACCAAGCGTCTGGTCAAATAACCGGAGTCAGCAGTACGTAAGGCAGTGTCGGCCAAACCCTTTCGGGCACCGTGTGTTGAGATGAAGAACTCCAACACAGTTAAGCCTTCACGGAAATTCGCCTTAATCGGCAAGTCAATAATTCGTCCAGAGGGATCGGTCATCAGACCGCGCATACCCGCAAGCTGCGATAACTGTGAAACATTACCGCGAGCACCGGAGATGGCCATCATATAGACAGGATTGACACGGTCAAGCCCTTCTAACATTGCGTTAGATACATCTTCCTTGGCTTTAGTCCAGATATCAATGAAACGTTGGTACCGTTCGTCTGCGGTAATAAGTCCCCTCCGGTATTGCAACTCCACTTGATCAACCTGTTTTTCGGCATCTTCCAAGATCACGGGCTTTTTCTCAGGAACCGTGATATCCGTAACAGCAATTGTCGTTCCGGACTGAGTGGCAAAGCGATAGCCCAAGCGCTTAATCTGGTCTAAAATAATGGCAGTTTTGTCCGTACCATAACGTCGAACACACTCGGCGACAATCTTTCCTTGCTCTTTTTTACCGACACCCTTATCGCCGACTTGCTCAAAAATGCCGTCAATGATATCTTCGTCTATCTTAACATTTTCTTTAAAGATGAGCCTGCCAATGGTTGTTTCGATCATCTTTCCATCGCGTTTTACCTTAACCACGGCCTGAAGAGAAATGACCTTTTCGTTATAAGCTAAAAGCGCTTCTTCGTAAGACGAGAAGCTCCTACCTTCTCCTGTGGCACCCTTTCGAGTGATAGTCAGATAGAAGATCCCTAAGACCATGTCTTGCGTTGGAGTGGCAATGGGCTTTCCATGCGCTGGTGAAAGAATGTTATGCGCAGATAACATCAATAGCCGCGCTTCAGTCTGAGCCTCTGCGGACAACGGAACATGAACAGCCATTTGATCTCCGTCAAAGTCAGCATTATATGCGGTACAGACCAAAGGATGGATCTGAATTGCCCTACCCTCAACCAAAACAGGTTCGAAGGCTTGAATACCCAATCGATGAAGGGTCGGCGCTCGGTTCAACAATACAGGATGTTCGCGAATGACTTCTTCCAACACATCCCAAACCTCTGCGCGTGCCCGTTCCACCATTCTTTTAGCGGATTTAATGTTATGAACAAAGCCTTTATCAACTAATCGTTTCATAACAAATGGTTTGAACAACTCAAGTGCCATCTCTTTGGGTAAACCACATTGATGAATCTTGAGCTCAGGTCCGACCACGATAACAGAACGACCAGAGTAATCCACACGTTTACCTAATAGGTTTTGACGAAAACGTCCCTGTTTACCCTTTAGCATATCACTGAGAGATTTCAAAGGGCGATTACCGGGGCCCGTAACAGGACGGCCTCGACGTCCATTATCTATAAGTGCGTCAACAGCCTCTTGGAGCATACGTTTTTCATTGCGAACGATAATATCCGGCGCTCCGAGTTCGAGCAGACGCTTTAACCGATTATTACGATTAATCACCCTACGGTATAAATCATTCAAGTCAGAAGTGGCGAACCGACCACCGTCTAACTGAACCATCGGCCGTAATTCCGGCGGAATTACCGGTACAACGTCCATAATCATCCACTCAGGACGATTATTTGATCGTCGAAACGCTTCAACTACTTCTAATCGCCGAATAGCGCGGATCCGACGTTGACCACTAACCTCTCGCACTTCTTTTCGAAGTTCAATGGCTAATGGCTCCAGTTCGATCTCTTCCAGCAACTTCTTGATACCCTCGGCACCCATTAGCGCCTTAAAAGTATTCCCATATCTTTCACGAGCTTCTCTATATTCATTCTCAGTTAATAACTGTTTCTTCATCAACGGAGAATCTCCAGTGTCATACACGACATAGGAGGCAAAATAGAGTACTTTTTCTAATGCCCGTGGAGACATATCCAACAATAATCCCATTCGGCTCGGAATACCCTTGAAGTACCAAATATGCGAGACCGGAGCAGCCAATTCAATATGACCGAGACGCTCTCTTCGCACCTTAGAACGGGTTACTTCCACGCCACAACGGTCACAAACTATCCCTTTATAACGCACTCGTTTGTATTTACCACAGTGACATTCCCAATCCCGCTGCGGGCCAAAGATTTTTTCGCAGAACAGACCCTCCCGTTCAGGTTTGAGAGTACGGTAATTGATCGTCTCCGGCTTCTTAACTTCTCCACTCGACCATGCCCGGATCTGTTCCGGAGAGGCCAAACCGATCTTCAACGCATCAAAGTTGTTCGCGTCCAGCAAGCGTATTCACCTCTCATCTGTTAATACCGGAATTAGAGTTCGTCTTCAAACTCCTCTTCTTCAGAGAAGTCGTCGAGTTCTTCGCCGTCCTGCTCTGACTCTAACTCTTCCAGATCAATCTCTTCTTCCGACGCAACAGGGTCTAACTCTTCCACCCTGTTACTTTCTATCTTTTCTTCCTCAAAGCCCGAGGGAACGCTGCCGTCTTCATTACGACCCTCAATCTCCAGACCGAGTTCCTTCGCCATTTCTCTTACATCTTCTTCTTCATCGCGAATAACGATCTCTTGTTTTTCCTCGGTCAATACCTTTACATCCAAGCCCAAGCTTTGAAGTTCCTTGATAAGAACCTTAAAGGACTCTGGTACACCAGGTTCCGGGATGTTTTCGCCCTTGACGATTGCTTCATAGGTTTTAACACGGCCAACCACATCATCGGACTTAACAGTCAGCAATTCTTGTAGAGTATAAGCCGCGCCATAAGCCTCAAGGGCCCAAACCTCCATTTCACCGAACCGCTGGCCGCCGAACTGGGCTTTACCACCCAATGGCTGCTGAGTAACTAAAGAGTATGGTCCGGTGGAACGGGCATGAATTTTATCGTCAACTAAGTGAGCGAGTTTTAACATATAGACATAACCCACGGTGACTGATTTATCAAAAGGTTCACCTGTTCGTCCATCAAAGAGCCGCGTCTTTCCACTGCTTGGCAGTTCAGCTTTGGACAGTGTCTCCAAGACTTCGGTCTCAGTCGCGCCGTTGAAGACCGGTGACGCAACATGGAAGCCTAAAGTCTTTGCAGCCCAGCCCAGATGCGTCTCAAGTACCTGTCCGATGTTCATACGAGAGGGGACGCCCAACGGGTTCAGAACGATCTCTACGGGAGTTCCGTCCGGCAGGAAGGGCATATCCTCCATAGGAAGAATCTTTGAGATAACACCCTTGTTTCCATGTCGACCCGCCATTTTGTCGCCCTCAGAGATTTTACGTTTCTGAGCAATATAAACCCGAACCAATTGATTGACACCCGGAGACAGCTCGTCACCGTTTTCGCGTGTAAAGACCTTGACATCCACGATTTTTCCAGATTCACCATGGGGTACTTTAAGAGAAGTATCTCTAACTTCCCGAGCCTTCTCACCGAAGATAGCGCGGAGCAAGCGCTCTTCAGCCGTTAATTCAGTCTCGCCCTTAGGCGTGACTTTCCCCACTAGAATATCTCCTGGACGAACTTCTGCGCCGATTCTGATAATGCCCCTGTCGTCCAGATCGTCTAAAGACCCTTCGGCTACATTAGGAATATCTCTGGTTATCTCCTCAGGTCCCAGCTTCGTGTCGCGCGCTTCACACTCATACTCTTCGATATGAATCGAAGTAAATACGTCATCAATAACTAATCGTTCACTGATTAGAATCGCATCTTCATAGTTGTAACCTTCCCAAGGCATAAAGGCAACTAGCACATTGCGCCCAAGAGCTAATTCGCCCATATCTGTGGAAGGACCGTCTGCGATAACTTCCCCGGCCTCCACCCGTGTCCCCTGGCGCACAATGGGTTTTTGATTAATACAGGTACCTTGGTTGGATCGCTTAAACTTTAGTAGCTTATATCGATCTAGTTTGCCAGCATCGGTCCTAACTAAGATCTCGTCAGCCGACACCTGCTCAATAACACCAGCGTTTTTGGCGACAGCCACCACGCCCGAGTCCACAGCGGCCTTATACTCCATTCCTGTACCAACTAGCGGGGCCTGTGTACGAAGCAGTGGCACAGCTTGCCGCTGCATGTTTGAACCCATCAAAGCCCGGTTAGCATCATCATTTTCAAGGAAGGGAATTAGAGCAGTAGCGATACTGACCAACTGTTTTGGCGATACATCCATCAAGTTAACCCGCTCTTTGTCGACCATAAAGATGTCTTCTTTAAACCGAACCGAAACATTCTGGTGAAGAAATTCACGCGTCTCAGAATCAAACGGTTCGTTTGCCTGAGCGATGATATATTTATCTTCCTCATCAGCGGTCAGATAAATGATTTCTGTCGACACTTTACCGTCAGTGACTTTTCGATACGGGGTCTCAATGAAACCATATTCATTAATCCGCGCATAGGTGGTCAATGAACCGATCAGACCGATGTTTGGACCTTCAGGAGTTTCAATTGGACACATCCGGCCATAGTGAGAGTGGTGAACGTCTCGGACCTCAAATCCAGCGCGTTCCCGCGACAATCCGCCAGGTCCAAGTGCAGATAGTCTTCGTTTATGAGTCAACTCCGCCAATGGGTTAGTCTGATCCATGAACTGGGAAAGCTGACTTGAACCAAAGAACTCTTTAATCGCTGCCACAACCGGACGAATATTGATCAACGCCTGTGGCGTGATAACCTCTACATCCTGAATAGTCATCCGCTCACGGACTACCCGTTCCATACGGGACAAACCTATTCGGAACTGGTTCTGAAGTAGTTCACCAACAGATTTCAGGCGTCTATTCCCCAGATGGTCGATATCATCGACCTCTCCTTTGCCTTCCAAAAGGTTTAACATATATCGGACAACCGCTTCCACATCGTCCGGGGTTATTGTTTTGACTGCTTCCTGCGCAGCAACGATATTCCCATCCGCATCCTTATGCTCAAGGATAGTCTTTGCTGGGAAATCTAGTCCAAGCTTTTTATTGAGTTTGTAACGGCCCACCGACCCCAGATCGTAACGCTTGGGATCAAAGAACAATGCTTCAAATAATGTCCGAGCGCTGTCAACTGTAGGCGGTTCACCTGGACGGAGGCGCTTATAGATCTCGATCAAAGCATCCTCTTCAGTCTGGGAATTATCCCGTTCCAATGTGTTCCTTATAATATCAGAACCATCAAAACGATCAATTAGTTGGGGTCCGTTCCCTAAACCCAAAGACTTGAGCAGAATTGTCGCTGGAAGTTTACGTGTTCGGTCAATTCGGACAAAGAGTACATCGTTTGTGTCAAACTCCATCTCTAACCATGCACCGCGGTTTGGAATAATACTGGATGAAAATAGAGTTTTACCACTAGTATCAATACTTTTGCCAAAATAAACCCCCGGTGAACGAACGAGTTGTGAGACAATAACCCGTTCCGCTCCGTTAATAATGAATGTGCCTTTTTCGGTCATTAACGGAAAGTCGCCCATGAAGACTTCTTGCTCTTTTACTTCACCGGTTTCTTTATTGATTAACCGTACGCGAACACGAAGCGGCGCTGCATAATTGGCATCTCGTTCCTTGCATTCATCCACTTCATACTTTGCTTCACCTAGAGAATAATCAATAAACTCCAGAACTAAATTTCCGGTAAAGTCCTGAATCGGCGAGATATCCCGAAACATCTCCCGAAGGCCTTCCTCAAGGAACCAGTTGTACGATTTCTGTTGGATCTCAATGAGGTTTGGCATCTCCAAGATCTCTTCGATCTTTCCGTAGTTAACTCTTTGCCTCTGTTTGGCGATAGCCTCCGGCAAAACTACCTCACCTCTCCCTCGAATTTCTCGGTCTTCACGGGTTCAACTACCGGGTCATAACATTAGAGTAACAGAGAAAAGCAAGGCTAACCCAAGTTATCCTCGCTTGTTACTGAAGTGAAACCTCTCCTTTTTAATGGTACTCTTAAAAATGCTTCTCGGCCCCGTTCTTGACCGTATATCTGTGAAACCTATTCTAAATGATACCAACCGCTTAAAGCCAGCTTCATAATCGAATATATTGTAATCATTTAAAATCAGATATACAATATATTGTTCTTTGAAACAATACGACGTCAAACGTAATAGTAACAAATAAATAGGATTTCAGCATTTTAATATGATATCATAGCAGGGTTTTATTGTCAAGCTATTAATAACTAAGCTTTAATGAATAGCGCCGCAAGGCGTCTATTTCATTCCTATTAAGAAACTCAGACTCTCCGTTCTACAATAATGAATCAATTCAGAGATTACTTTATCCATAAATGCATAAAAATAGCTTTATCTTATTTCCAACGAATTATACCTTCAGCTTTAGATCTCTGCGTTGCGATATATTTTCCTAGACGACAAAAACGCCTCGCGTCGAGGCGTTTTTGTCAATATCCCGATGCGATTACTTCAACTCGACAGTAGCTCCGGCTTCTTCCAATTTTGCTTTGAGTTGTTCGGCTTCGTCTTTGCCAATGCCTTCTTTAACACTCTTAGGAGCAGCGTCAACCAAGTCTTTTGCTTCCTTCAGACCTAATCCTGTGGCCTCACGGACAACCTTAATGACTTGGATCTTCTTATCACCAGCAGATGCCAACACGACGTCAAATTCGGTCTTCTCTTCAGCAGGAGCGGCAGCGGCGCCTGCAGCAGGAGCAGCGGCCATTGCCACAGGTGCAGCAGCGGAAACGCCGAACTCATCTTCAAATGCTTTCACCAATTCATTAAGTTCCAAAACAGACATACCTTTTACGATCTCTAAAACTTCATTTACTTTCGACATAATAAAAATACCTCCCTTAATATCTAATTATAATTCGACTTAATTTCAGACTCATGCCTCACCGGCTTGTTTCTTACGAACGGCTTCCAAAGCATATGCCAGGTTACGCAATGGCCCTGAAAGAACGGTGACCAATCCACGCATCGGAGCTTGCATGACACCTGCCAATTGACCCAAAAGAGCCTCGCGAGACGGAAGATCAGCCAAGGCTTTAACCTGATTAGCATCGATTACTTTACCCTCTAGGATACCTGCCTTTAGTTCCAAGTTTTTATGATCCTTTGCAAATGTAGAAAGGACTTTCGCAGGAGTAACAGGGTCATTGTAACCAAATGCCAAAGCAGTAGGACCTTTAAGGTAATCATCCATACCTTCGATTTGAGCGTCCCTTGCTGCTAAGAGAATCAGGGTATTCTTT
>OBJA01002107.1_pt1 | contig 12109 bp, 11 predicted proteins | sample 1519751 | NCBI WGS metagenome assembly OBJA01 (sample SAMEA3881238, study PRJEB22517) | soil metagenome | biome: lake sediment; feature: soda lake sediment; material: sediment, water from around vicinity | place: India | collected 2013-12-23 | depth 3 m
CCCATTTGGCCGAAGCGCTTCCCATAAACATGTTAATAAAGGCTGAAAGCAGGACAAAACCAATAATCAGCGGAATCCCGGTAAGGCCGATGCTTTGAAGGGTGTTTGCCCCTTTAATTGCAAATACAATGCCCAGGTTGCTGTAGTTGAAAAAGTAGACAAATTGAGCGGCAAAGAAAACAAGCACGATGTAGCTGCCCATTGTACTCATCGACTGGCCGATATGACGGGCAACATCCTTGTCGTTACGAACGGATCCCACAGTTATTCCATATGCCAGGGCAGGAAAAAGAAACATCAGCAGTATGCCCACTATGATGCCCCTGAAGAACGGGGAGTGCAATACTGAACCGGTTTCAGGATCGCGGAACAGGCCGTTCTGCGGAATAACCGTAAGGGCAAGCAAAATTAGGAATGCCAATAATGCCCAACCGGCATTGCGCAACCCTTTTTTTTCAACAGGGGTCAATTGCTCAATGGGCATGCGTTCGGCAGTTCCCTTATACGGTCCCAGGCGGGGTTCCACTACTTTTTCGGTAACCCATGTCCCCACTATAAGAACAACAAAACTCGAGGCAATCATGAAATAGTAATTAACCGCCGGGTTTACAACCATATCGGGTAGTATCATCTGTGCGGCCGATTCCGATATTCCTGCCAGAATGGGATCGATGGAGCCGATAAAAAAGTTGGCTCCAAAGCCGCCGCTTACACCGGTAAAAGCGGCCGCCAGTCCCGCCATCGGATGCCTTCCAAGGGCATGGAAAATCATGGCTCCCAGGGGGATAAGTATAACATACCCTGCTTCAACAGCCAGGCCCGATACCACGCCAGCCAACACAATGGCTGCCGTTATCAGCCGTTTTGGTGCCCCCAGCACAAGTGCGCGTATCATGGTGGCAAACAATCCCGATCCTTCGGCAGCCCCTATGCCCACCATTACAACAAGTACGTATCCCAGGGGAGGGAACCGCAGGAAATTGTTCAGTATGTTTTCATACATCCATCGCAACCCATCACTGCTCAGCAGGCTCTTTGTAACAATTGTTTCACCACCCACCGGGTGTAGGGCCGAGGTGCCTGCCAAATGGCCAATCCATGAAATGATTACAACAAGCAAGGCAAGCCCGGCAAATAAGGTTGCCGGATGAGGCAGTTTGTTGCCGATAATCTCGACGTAATCGAGCATTCGTAAGAACAATGGGCGCTTTTGGTTCCCCGGTTTTTCCTGTAAGTTTTCCATTTCGGATGAAGTTGCTGTTGATTATGGCGCTTTAATTCGTACCCTGTGAAAAGGCTTTCAATTTGTTTTAAGTTTATTGCTGTTCTGCATTGGGGTAAACAAACCTTTCGCCTGTGTTTTTAATTACATTTTCCTTCCATTCATCGGAATAGCCCGGAAAGGATGGAGGCTGCGGGTAACCCCAGGGGTTGCGCAGGAAACGGCCCCCTTTCTCTTGCTTTACATTGCCGTCGAGGTATTTTACAAGCAGGAATTCCCCCAGTTCTTTCCACCTTTCAACTGTTTGCTCACCCATGCTCACCGAATAGTCGGTCAGGTATTGGCGGGCCAGCTGCTGGTCTTCTTCCCACAGGGCAAGAGCGGCTGCATCCACACCGCGGGTGTAGCGGGCAAATTTTGTTTCCAGTTCGTCTTGTACTTCCCGCACATCGGGCATCACCCGGTTGTAAAACAGGTAAACAAAATGGGCCACCCGGTTAAAAACCCAGAATGCCGCATCCTCCCTGTAATCAAGGATGTCGCCGTATCCTTCGGCCCACGACCGGGGAACGCGGTTAATGCCGCAGTAAAAAGGGACATATACGGTGGTTCCTGCATCATCCACGCCAAACCAGTTGATGCCCCCTATGGGATCGGGCAGCCAGCTGCGCATCTGGGCGATGAATGAAAATCCGGTTTGCTGGGTAACAGTTGTCCGTTCATTGAAATATTCTTTTCCCTGGTATTCCCATGTTAATCCGCGCCAGCGATAGGGGAGCCCAAAAGGCCCTGCTCCGGCATCCTGCGACATGTCCAGCTCAGTTCCCTGCAAATAGTCGCGCTTGAAGCTCATCAGATCCTGTGGGGTCAGTTTCCGGTTGGGCTTAATAAACAGGGGCATCCTGCCTTTAGATGTATTGCCAGTGGCGTAATCCCAGTATTCATCCATCTCATCCGACACCTGGTTGAACATGCTCCATACCCGAAGCTCACAAAAACGGGCAGCACCGAAATCAAGCGGTGCATATACATCGCTGAAACTGAATTCTTCATTCGTCCCGCTGAAGTATCCCATTTCACGCGCAAAGGAAATTACATCGTGGGCATAAACCACCTCGATATTTGTATCGAAGATTTTCTCAAGGTTTTTACTGCTGATGCTTCGTTTCCCGTCTTCCGGGGGGAAGTTGGTGATGCGTGCATGATTGGCATGGGCCGAAACATAGCCGTCGGGAATGCGTATGGCTACCCATACTGCCCCTTTGCGTGTATTTATGTTCTTTTTTAACTTTTTATCGTATTGCAGGCGGGTGCCTTTGCCTATCAGTTCCATGATCCACACCTCATGCGGATCGCCAATAGAAAACGATTCTCCCGAACTGGCGTATCCATGTTCTTCAATCAGTTCAGCAATAACTTTAATGGCTTCCCGTGCAGTTTTGGCGCGTTGTGTGGCCAGAAACATCAGGGCGGCGTAGTCCATTAACCCGGTGCTGTCGGTCAGCTCGCTGCGGCCCCCAAAGGTAGACTCGCCGATTGCCAGCTGGTGCTCATTCATGAATCCTACAGTCTGATAGGTATAGGGAACTTGTGGTATCTGACCCAGAGGTTCAGCGGTACTGCGGTCGTAAATGGTTACCATGCTGCCCTGGGGCCAGCGGGTGGCCGGGCTGAAGTACAACTCCCCGTAACGGATATGCGAGTCAGCGGCATAGGTTATCATCGTCGACCCATCGGCCGATGCCCCTTTTGTTACCAAAAAATTGGTGCATGCCTTCGAATCTATTGAGAATGTGAACTGTGCACCGAGTAATATCAGGCTTAAATATATATAAGATTTCATATTGAATTTGTTTATTGTTTATGCCAAATCAATTCATCTGTTTGTACGTAAAAAAGCTTTTTTCGAAACCGGAACGGGCAAAAATAACCAAATTGGGCATAAAGTCAAATTGTTGCAACACCGGTGCGGAATTATGCAATTTAGCTGGTGTTCCCGAACTGAAATAAAAATAATCAAAATCAGTTTTGTTTTCAAAAATGTTTTTACCTTTGTTCGTGATATTACGAACTATTATATGATAATTGAAAAAGTTATAACAAAAAAACAGGAGAAGGCCGCACGGTATGCTAAGGCTATGGGGCACCCGGTCAGGATGTACATTCTGGAGTTGCTTTTAAACCAGAGTTGCTGCTACAGCGGCGACCTGAGTGAAGAACTCCCGATTGCCAAATCAACACTTTCCCAGCACCTTAAAGAGCTAAAGTCTGCCGGCCTGATACAGGGGGAAATAGAGGCCCCAAAAATCAAATACTGCCTGAACAGGGAGAACTGGAATGAGGCCCGTATGCTGTTTTCAGAAATATTGAAGTTTTAAAAAATTTTAACCGCATAATTCGGTGTTTTACGAAATACGAATCTGAATAAAAATTTAACAATCATGGATATAAAAGTTTTAGGTACAGGTTGTCCGAAATGTAAAACCCTTGAAAAAGCAACACGGGATGCAGTGTCTGAACTGGGAATTGAGGCCAGTATCACAAAGGAGGAAGATATTATGAAGATCATGGGATATGGTGTTATGCGTACTCCGGGTCTGGTGGTAAATGAAAAAGTAGTTGCTTCGGGCAGGTTATTATCGGTTAGTGAAATAAAAGATATTTTAACTAAAAAATAAAGATCCTTATGAAAAAGCTAAAAGTATTGTTATTAGGCGTCGCCATACTTGCCGGATTCTCTGTCTGTGCCGGCAATAGTTCCAGTCCCGAAGGATTGCAGGATGCAAAGGAGACTAAAGTAAACGTTTTTTATTTCCATACAAATGCCAGGTGTGTGACTTGCCGTACCATTGAAGCTGAGGCAAAACAGGACGTTAAGGAACTTTTTGGCGACAAGGTGGGGTTTATCTCATACAACCTTGATGACAAGGCTGGTGAAGCCAAAGGAAAAGAACTTGGGGTAAATTCACAGGTACTTATAATTGTCAAGGACAAGCAAAAGATAGATATTACCAACCAGGGGTTTTTATATGCCCGCACAAATCCTGAAAAATTTAAACAGGTTATTGAAGAAAATATTAAACCATTGCTGTAACAATGGAAGGATTTTTAACTGAAGTGCTCGATAACAGTACATTTCCCATAGTAACGGCCCTTGTGCTGGGGCTGATGACTGCCATCAGCCCCTGCCCGCTGGCTACAAATATTACTGCCATTGGGTACATCGGGAAAGATCTGGAGAACCGGAACCGGGTTTTTTATAATGGGCTGGTTTATACCCTTGGACGGGCAACTGCTTATACACTGCTTGCCGTTATTATTTTTCTGGGTGCCGATCAGTTTGCCGTATCGGGGATCTTTCAGCGTTACGGCGAAAGGTTTATTGGTCCGGTACTGGTGATAATCGGGTTGTTTATGCTTGATTTTTTAAAGATCAAATTTCCCGGATTGGATAAAATAACCCGGCATTATGAAGAGAAAGGCGTAAAAAGTTACCGGGATGTTCTTTTATTGGGAATTCTGTTTGCATTGGCATTTTGCCCATACAGCGGAGTGCTTTATTTTGGAATGCTGATGCCCATAACCATAAGCAGCGCAACGGGGCTTTATCTCCCGGTTGTATTTGCGGTGGCAACAGGAATACCGGTAATTATTTTTGCCTGGCTGATTGCTTATGCTGTTTCAGGTGTCGGAACTATGTACAGCCGCATTAAAATTTTTGAAATCTGGTTCCGCAGGGTTATTTCTATACTGTTTATCGGGGTGGGGGTTTATTACATTATTACGGTTTATTTTTAAAAAAATTTGAGTATGTCATTCGTAAAAGCACGAACAGTTTCAGAAATTAAATCAGAAAAGCAAACCAGGAGGGTTAAGCTGATTGTTTCGGTGGCTGTTGTATTGCCTGTGCTTATTGTATTGTATTATTTTCTGCAGCCCCTGGCTGATTTCCTTGTTTATAACATTGCCGGAATGGATTCAGGTACACATCTGGCGGAATCGGTTAATTTTTTTATTTACGATACGATTAAAATATTAATACTGCTGTTTCTTATAAGTTCGCTGATGGGTATTGTAAATGCTTATTTCCCGATTGACCGGCTGCGGATATACCTGACAACAAAAAAAATGTATGGACTTCAGTATTTTTTTGCATCGTTTTTCGGGGCAATTACTCCGTTTTGCTCCTGTTCTTCCATTCCGTTGTTTATAGGATTTGTGAATGGAGGCATTCCCCTTGGTGTAACTTTCTCTTTTTTGATTACATCACCACTTGTGAATGAGGTGGCAGTGGCTATGTTTCTGGGTATGTTTGGTTTAAAAGCGACACTTGTATATGCTGTCAGCGGCATCTTGCTGGGAACAGCCGGCGGATTTATACTGGGCAAGTTAAAGCTGGACCGGCACCTCACCGATTGGGTAAGGCAGATACAAGCCAGTTCAGAACAATCGACGCAATACTGGGAATCGCAAAAAACACCTTTTATTGACCGGTTGCCCGGCATTATTCGTGACGGCTGGGAAATAGTCCGCAAAGTGCTTGTTTATGTTGTAATAGGAATTGCAATTGGAGCTGCTATGCACGGCTATGTTCCCGAAAATTTCTTTACTGGCTCTCTTTCAGCCGGTAAATGGTATGCTGTTCCCATTGCTGTTATTCTGGCCGTGCCCATATATGCAAATGCCGCTGGAATTGTCCCCGTCATCCAGGTATTTGTTGCCAAGGGGGTTCCCCTTGGCACGGCAATAGCCTTTATGATGGCAGTTGTGGGGCTGTCCATTCCGGAAGCAACTTTGCTCAAAAAGGTGATGAGATGGAAGCTTATCGGGATCTTCTTCGGAACAGTTACCCTTTTTATAATCCTCCTGGGTTTTTTATTCAATTGGTTACTCTGATACTAATAACCGGATATAATTTAAATACGATAATAAAAAGCACGTTATGAACAGACGAAATGCAATGAAAGTAGCTGCAGGAGTTATAGCCGGCGCGGGAGCCGGGCTATATGCCCTTTCAAAAGGATTTGAGCCTGAAAAGCAGGTTACTGCCGGGCCTGTGAAGCTGGATTATCAACCTTCAGAATCCAACTGGAAATATCCAGGTTTAGATCCGGCAGTGACTGCGGGTCTTGCTTATGACCTTTACCCCGATGGAAGCTGTATGTATGCTACTGTTAAAAGTGTTGTAACCCAACTGGCTGTTCTTCAGGGCGAGCCGTATACTTCTTTTCCTGTTCATTTGTTTAAATACGGCCATGGGGGGATTGGAGGATATGGCTCTGTGTGTGGGGCATTAAACGGTGCTGCTGCAGTTATTGGCCTTGTAATTACCGACAAGGGCACCCAGGATAAGTTAATAACCGATCTTTTTCAGTGGTACGAAAACGAAGCCCTGCCTGTTTTCAGTCCGGTTAATCCCGGGCTTGATTTTGATCCGGTCAAAGTGAAAGCCAATTCAGTTTTATGTCATGCATCGAATACAAACTGGTGCAAGGCAGCGGGTTTTAAGGTGGGCAGCCAGGAGCGAAAAGAACGATGCCGCCGTTTAACAGGGGATGTGGCACAAAAAGTTGTTGCTACCCTGAATGAAGTTATTTCAGATACTTATATGACAAACCTAAACAGCAATGAGGCCGCAGCATCCTGTTTAACGTGTCACGGCAGTGAAGGAAAAGTCAGTAACACTTCCGTTCAGATGAGCTGTACGTCATGCCATACCGAATCGCTGGCTCACAAGGTGTTTGCTGATATACATTACAGGATGATGAAATAGTTGTAGCTGACAGGTTGTTAATTCCGGCAGAAATGATGTTGTGAAAACGCTGTTTTCGCATTCCCAGGTAAGGAAAAACAGACACAACCGGATTAACAGTTGCATTGCTTCTGCAACATAACGAATATTTAATAGTTAAAAGATTTCGAATATGAAAGTTTTAATTTTATGTACCGGCAACAGTTGCCGCAGCCAAATGGCACACGGGTTCTTAAAATCATTTGATAACCGGCTGAAGGTAGAATCGGCAGGCACCGAAGCCTCAGGGAAACTCAATTCCAAAGCCGTTGAGGTGATGAATGAGATCGGGATCGATATCAGCCGGCATACCTCCGATCCGGTCGATAAGTATCTCGCCGAGGAGTGGGATTATGTGATCACCGTTTGCGGGGGTGCCAATGAAAATTGTCCGGCCTTCCTGGGGAAAGTGAAACACCGCCTTCACATTGGCTTCGATGACCCGTCGCACGCTGCCGGAACACCTGAATTTATTGAAAGTGAATACTACCGCGTGCGCGACGAGATAAAAGAAGCTTTTTACAAACTGTATGTCGAAGAATTGAAACCCAATTTAAAATGAAAGCTGAAGATATTAAAGGAATAGTCAGGGATAAATACAGCACCATTGCCAAACAAAGCAGCCTGTTGGAAAAGCAAGGTTGTTGCGGGCCTGCAGGATGCTGTGACCCACTGGAGTTTAGCATGATTGGTGATGAATATCTCAATGTTGCCGGTTATAATCCCGATGCCGACCTGGGGCTTGGTTGTGGCCTGCCCACAGCGTATGCCGGCATTAAGCCTGGTGATAGTGTGCTTGATTTGGGCAGCGGCGCCGGAAACGATTGCTTTGTTGCCCGTTCGCTGGTGGGGGAAACAGGTAAGGTTACAGGCATCGATTTCTCGGAAGAGATGCTTGTTAAGGCAAACAGGAACCTTCAAAAAACGGATTATAAAAACATCTTTTTTATCCAGGGTGATATCGATAATTTGCCATTGTCCGATGCAGGTTTTGACGTTGTTATCAGCAACTGTGTGCTGAATCTTGTGCCCGATAAACAAAAGGCATTTGCTGAGATATACAGGGTGTTGAAACCGGGTGGTCATTTTTGCATTTCTGATGTTGTATTAAGCGGCCCTCTTCCTGCCCGACTAAAGGAAGCAGCTGAATTGTATGCCGGCTGCGTTTCAGGAGCCATAATTAAAAACGATTACTTGGATATTGTCGGGCAGCAAGGGTTTTCGGAGATTGCTGTCCGAAAAGAAAAACAAATTACAATCCCCGATTCAATCCTTGCATCTTATTTATCAGCTGATGAAATAGAACAATTTAAGCAATCGGGCAGTGGTATATTTAGCATTACTTTAACGGCATCCAAATAATGGGTAGGCAGAAAAAGCAAATTGGTTTTTTTGAGAAATACCTCTCGCTTTGGGTGGCTTTATGTATAGGTATAGGTATAGTTATCGGTCATTTTGCCGGTGATAACATTCAGTTGCTGAGCCGACTTGAAATTTTTAAGGTGAATATTCCTGTGGCTGTTTTGATCTGGCTGATGATTTATCCCATGATGCTGCAGGTTGATTTTTCGAGCATCAAAAATGTAAGCCGCCAGCCAAAGGGATTAATTCTGACAATAATTGTCAACTGGCTGATTAAGCCATTTACAATGGCTTTTTTTGCATGGATATTTTTTTCCAATATCTATTCGGCCTTTATTTCTCCAGCCGAAGCAGGAGAATACATTGCAGGGGCAATCCTTCTGGGGGCTGCACCTTGTACGGCCATGGTGTTTGTTTGGAGCTACCTTACCGATGGCGATCCCAATTATACCCTTGTGCAGGTGTCGGTGAACGACCTGATTATTCTTGTCGCATTTGTGCCAATTGTAGGGCTGCTGCTGGGCATAACAAACGTGCAGGTTCCCTACGATACGCTTGTGGCCAGCGTGGTGGTATTTGTAGTAGTACCATTGGTTGCCGGTTTTATTACCCAAAAAATGCTGGTCCGGAACAGAGGAAAAGAGTGGTTTAAAAATGATTTTCTTCCCCGGTTCAAACCTGTTTCCATATTGGCATTGTTGCTGACATTAGTCCTGCTGTTTGCTTTCCAGGGGAGCACCATTACCCGTAATCCTCTGATAATCGTTTTAGTTGCGGTTCCGTTAATAATTCAGACCTATTTCATATTTTTCATCGCCTGGTTTGGTGGCCGCAAGCTTAAGCTGCCACATGCGATCTGTTCTCCTGCAGCGATGATCGGGGCCAGCAATTTCTTTGAGCTGGCCGTAGCTGTGGCTATTGCATTATTTGGATTGCAATCGCCTGCTGCCCTTGTGACTGTAGTGGGAGTTCTTGTTGAAGTTCCTGTTATGCTGTCGCTTGTGGCCTTAGCCAATAAATGGAAATACTAACGCTTCTGAATTTCCTGCCGGCAGGAAGTTCTATTTGGGTGTATCGTTTAAATTTTTATTAGCTTTCAGTAAGGATGTTCCCCGGAAGAATCTCGCGGCCGTCGGCATATTTGGCAAAACGCGGCATTTGCTGTGGATGGACATTGTCGTGCCTGTTCCAGGGCCATCCTCCGAAGCCGGTATTGCGGTAATCGGCAAAAGCTTCATAGATTTCTTCGGATGAGTTCATTACAAATGGGCCATGTTGCACAACAGGCTCATTTATAGGTTTGCCCTGCAAAAGCAGGAAATAGGCAGCTTCGTTGCTGTTCTCCACAATAATGGGTTCTTCTGCAAGCAGGTCAAGAGAATGATATGGTTTTACATCAATGCCTGCGGCTTTTATTGCATTTCCCCTGTAAAAATAGAGCGTCCGGTTAACTTCCAGCTCTGCTGCCGGAATTATCCACTGAGCATTGGGTTCCATTCTGATAAGCCAGATGCCTACTTTATTTTCCGGGTCGGCTGCCCAGGAATCGGGAGCCGGTCGGGGTGCTTTTGTACCGTCCAGTTCTCCGGCAATAATTGTAATTTCTGTTTTCCTGCTGTGCTCATCATTTAAAGTCACCTTTGGAATATTTTCATCCCAAAGCATGACATAGAAAGGGTCGGCAAATTTTTTAGCCCGGGGCAGGTTAAGCCATATCTGAAACAATTCCAGCGGGTTTTCTTCTTCTTTTTTCAGCAGTGGAAACATTTCGGAATGTTGCAGGCCGGCACCTGCGGTCATCCATTGTACGTCGCCGTTCCCGTATCTGCCTGCCGATCCGTGCGAATCGGAATGGTCGACAAAGCCCTTCAGTACGACCGTGATTGTTTCAAACCCCCGGTGAGGATGTGCCGGAAACCCGGGAATTACATCGCCATGATACATCCGCCAGCCATCTTTCTTCGTGAAATCCTGCCCCAGCCTTCGGCCCGATAACGAAGCGGCTGGCCCTAACTGGTCGTTACCTTTAGGATAGTCATCAAGGTGGTGAACGCAAAACAAAAACGGATCGCTGGTTTCCCATGTGAACCCAAGGGGCTTAATATTGCTTATCAACTTGTTGTACATATCGGGTAGTTTATAAATATTGATTTTTACCTGAATTTACAACTTTTCCTTTAAAGCCTGGCCCGTATACGACTCTTTTTTTTGCGCCAGGTTCTCCGGGGTTCCTTCAAATACAATGTATCCACCCTGGTCGCCTCCTTCGGGGCCAAGGTCTATTATCCAGTCGGCCGATTTAATTACATCCAGGTTGTGTTCAATTATTATTATGGAATGTCCTCTGGCTATCAGTGCATTGAATGAGTTAAGCAGCTTTCGTATATCATGGAAATGAAGCCCGGTAGTGGGTTCATCGAAGATAAACAGGGTGGGAGAATCCTTTTCCAGGGCAAGGAACGAGGCCAGTTTTACCCGCTGGCTTTCTCCTCCCGATAAAGTACTCGATGACTGCCCGAGTTTAACGTAACCCAGCCCTACATCCTGCAAAGGCTTTAAGCGTTTAACGATTTTTTTCTCGGTTGATGATTTACCGGCTGAGAACAGTTCCACTGCCTGGTTGACTGTCAGGTTCAGTATGTCGTCGATATTCTTTTCCCTGTACTGAACATCCAGGATATCTTCCTTGAAGCGTTTTCCTCCGCAGCTTTCACATACCAGGTATACATCAGCCAAAAACTGCATCTCCACCTTTATGGTCCCTTCTCCCTGGCATTCGTCACATCGGCCGCCATCAACATTGAACGAGAAATGGGAAGGTTTCAGTCCCTGGATCTTTGCCGACTGCTGGTCGGAAAAAAGTTTGCGTATCTCGTCGTAGGCTTTAAGGTAGGTTACCGGATTCGACCGCGATGATTTACCGATGGGATTTTGATCGATAAATTCGATTGCTGAAATCAGTCGATAATCCCCTTTCAGGGCATCGTGGTGTCCGGTGCGTTCCCCATAACCTCCCAAAAGTTTACTGAGAGCAGGGAAAAGTATTTTTGAAACCAAAGAAGATTTTCCGGAACCGCTGACACCGGTCACGACAGTTAGGGTGTTCAGCGGAAATTTTACAGTGAGGTTTTTTAAATTATTTTCACGTGCACCCGAAATTTCGATGAAGTTGCTCCATTTGCGGCGCTGAACGGGAAGCTCTATTTTTTCGATGCCTGTTAGATATTTGGTCGTCAGGCTTTCAGGTTTTTTTTCAAGTTCTTCATGGGTGCCCTGGAATACAACTTCCCCCCCATGCTGACCAGCAAGAGGGCCGATGTCGATAATCTGATCGGCAGCACGTATGATTTCTTCATCATGTTCAACAACAAATACGGTATTACCTGCCTGCTGCAATTTTCTCAGTACTTGAATCAGCCGCTGGGTATCGCGTGAATGCAATCCAATGCTTGGTTCATCTAAAATGTAAAGCGAGCCCACCAGACTGCTGCCCAGTGAAGTTGCCAGATTGATTCGCTGGGATTCCCCACCCGACAGGGTAGAAGATAACCGGTTAAGTGTCAGGTATCCCAATCCGACTTCACAAAGAAATGTCAACCGGTTTTTTATTTCAACCAAAATGCGCTTTGCCACTTCCCGGTCGTGGTTATCGAGGGCGAGGTTATCAAAAAAAACTTTTAAGTTGGCTGCAGGCATCAATACCAGTTGCTGAAGCGATTTTCCGGCTACCTTTA
>OBJA01002108.1_pt1 | contig 12097 bp, 6 predicted proteins | sample 1519751 | NCBI WGS metagenome assembly OBJA01 (sample SAMEA3881238, study PRJEB22517) | soil metagenome | biome: lake sediment; feature: soda lake sediment; material: sediment, water from around vicinity | place: India | collected 2013-12-23 | depth 3 m
GGAAAACGGCAAGTGGGAATACCGGGGCGAACTGCCTTTCAACAACGATAATTATTCAACCGGGCACCCTTCGGTTGACATGACCGGCAAGGTGCTTTATTTTGCTTCGGACATGCCGGGCGGCTACGGTGGCTCCGACCTTTATTTCACTTCATTTTCAGAAGGATTTTGGAGTGGTCCCTTCAATCTTGGACCTGAAATCAATACCCCGGGCAACGAATTTTTTCCTTTTATCAGCAACGACGGCACTTTGTATTTTTCATCTGACGGGCACGGTGGTTTGGGCGGGCTGGATGTCTTTTTTTCGGTACCCGAAGAAGGTTTTAAAAAGATTGAAAACCTGGGCTATCCGGTCAACAGCCCCAAAGACGACTTCAGCTTTGTGCTGGACGAAAGCGGGATCGAAGGCTATTTGGCGTCAAACCGTAACGGCGGTCGTGGCAACGACGATCTGTATTTTGTCCGCATCAAATACATTCCTGTTTTTATAACTGGTGTGGTCAAAGACAAAGAAACGGGCGGTTCAATGGCCGGAGTCAAAGTCAGTGTCGTCAATGAGTTTGCCGACACCATTTTGACTGCTTATACCACGCGCGACGGTAAGTTTCAGTTCGAAGTGCATAAAGGGAAACAGTACATCGTTCACGGGCAGAAGGAGTTCTATTTTGCAGCGAAGGATTCGGTGCAAACCAGCAAACTTAGGAGAAATGCGGAGACTTTTGTTGAACTTCTTTTGGAAGAAGAACCGGAATCTCCAGAACCGGTGAAGATGGAAGAAGAAAATGGAGAACCTTTGCAGGTGCTCCGGTTTGAAAATATCGAATTTGAAATCGGGCAATGGGAAATTAGCTCTGAGGCAGGCAGTACCATTGATGAAGTTATTGCGTTTCTGCTAAAATTCCCCGACACCGAAATCAGGATTGAGTCGCACACCGATTCGCGTGGCGATGACGAACTAAACTTGTTGTTGTCGAAACGCCGGGCAAAAGCGGCATTCGACTACATCGTTTCAAAAGGCATCGACCCGCTGCGCGTGGGTTTTGAAGGTTATGGCGAAACCCGCCTGCTCAATCATTGCGACGACGGGGTTGACTGTCCCGAAGCCGATCATGCCGCCAACAACCGCACCATCGTTAAAGTAGTCAAAAAAGGCGAATACAAAGGCAAACGCGTCAAACGCGACGTCTTCTATTTTTAATGAATGAAGGCGGCCGGGGAAGGCAGGCCAAACCAAAGGTTCCTTATTCCGGCGTTTCATTATATCTATTTGTTTTTATATTTGTCTTCGGCGAAATGAAAATTAACCAGCCTGATAGCAACCTTGATCAGTCAACCCGGCTTTTTTTGCAATTTAAACTGGGTGATGATAAAGCCCTGAAAGAATTGTTTCACAGGACGTTTACCCGTCTTTTCGATTTCGCTTCCAAAATTACCAAAAGCGAAACTATTGCCGAGGATATTTTGCAGGATGTTTTTATCAAACTATGGGAGAAGAAGAGCCGGATTGAAGGTGTCAATATTGAAGCCTACCTGTTCCGGCTTGTTCGCAATGAGTGTGTGGACTACATCAAGCGTTTCAAACTTGTTTCTGAAAAAGAAATGGAACTTTCGGCTGCCATCAAACTCGAAGAACTTTACCGCATCGATTTTGTCAGGGACGAACCTTACCTGCTTATTCACGAAGAGTTAAAAATTGAAATTGAAAAAACCATTGAATCTTTGCCGGAAAAATGCAAAGAAGTTTTTATGCTGAGCAAAATGGAAGGTTTAAAAAACCGGGAGATCGCCGAAAAACTGCAAATCAACATTAAAAATGTGGAACGCCACCTGGCGCGGGCAATGAAAACATTTAGGGAAAAGTTTCCGGGGGAGCTTCCGATAATACTTTTTTTGCTTGTGTTCCGATATTATCTGTAACCGATGGTATTTCTCGTATGTTGCATTTGTTCGGCCACCACTCGATCGGTTTGGAGAAAATAAAAGAAATGAGGATTGCGACAAAGTTCCATCCAAATCAGATCATTCTGTTTCAGACACTGGTTTACATCTAAAAAAAAATCAAAAAAAACGCTTTCCAATGATGGGTAGAAAGGTCCGTTTCAAGTTATGTAGTTATAACACCGAAATATGGACCATAAAAGACAACATTTGGAGCAATTGGCAACCCGTTACCTGAACGGGAAGCTGGAGGAGGGAGAATATGGGCAACTGCTGGACTTGCTTCAGGACTCGGAAAATGCTTCCTGGTTTTATTCTCTCAAAGATAATTGGCAGCCCACCAGGGAGAAACGCGCGAGTGAAAACTGGGAACGGCTTGCCCGCCGGATCAATACCAAATCCGCAAAAAAGAAAGAACATGCTGTTTTTGCACAAGCATGGATGTTACGTGTGGCTGCCATATTAATTGTTGGCCTGTTGATAGCCGCCGCATTTTTGTACCGGCAGAGCCAAGATAGTTTGCAGGGAATCACTGTGATTGAAACTCCCCGGGGTGAAAAATCAAAAATTTATTTGCCTGACGGCACCGAGGTTTGGCTGAATGCCAGCTCCAGGCTGACCTACGATCCGTTTTCGAAAAATGAACGGATCGTAAGCCTGACCGGGGAAGCTTTTTTTAAAGTGAAACGAAATGAATCTGCACCTTTTACCGTGAAAACGTCCGGCTGTGAAGTGGAAGTTTTGGGAACCGAATTTAACGTGATGGCTTACGGACAGTTGCATCGAAAAGAAATCACCTTGTTTGAAGGAAAAGTGAATGTGAAAGCTGACGGCAAATCGGCCGTCTTGCAGAAGGGCGACAAATTGCTTGTAACAGGCAACATGCTTGTCAAAGAAAAAGCCAACCTGGATCAAACTTACGGGTGGGTTGAGAATAAATTCAACTTTAACAAAGTGCCTCTTGAAGAGCTGATATTACGACTGGGGAATTGGTACGATGTTGACATTGAGTATGAAAGCAGCAGGAAAGAAGCGATTGAGTTTACAGGAACTTTTAAAAACGAAGAAACCATCTGGCAAGTGCTGGACGCAATCAACATTTATATCCCGATTCAATATGAAAAAACCGATACCCGAAAAATCAGGCTGATGATTAAATAAAAAAGCGGCGCAAACGGAGCTCCTACCTTCCATTTACGCCTACGTTCAAATAAAATGTAATATTTAAATGCAAACCAAAATTATGGAAAAAAATCATGTCAAGCAAAGGCGGCATGGACGCCTGATGCTGAAAAAACTATTGAAGATTATGAAATTGACCACATTTCTTCTCTTTCTGTGTTTGATGCAGGTAACAGCATCAACGTATTCCCAATCTTCAAAACTGACGCTTCATTTTAAGGACATGAAGTTGGAAGAACTTTTTGCCGACATCGAGCAAAAAACCGACTACTCTATTTTTTACAAGAATGAATTAATCGAAAATTCGGGGATGAAATCGGGCCAATACAGCAACCGCGAGGTTTTTGATATTCTGGATGATATTCTAAAAAATGAAAACCTGACTTATGAAGTGAAAGGCAGATTGATCCTGATAGTGTCAAAGGAAAAAACGACCACTGGTTCCCTGCAACAGATGATAACCGTCAGCGGTAAAGTAACCGATTCTACAGGTGCGCCACTTCCGGGAGTCACGGTAGTTTTAAAAGGAACTACCCATGGGACGATCACTGACGCAGATGGGGCTTATGTGCTTCCAGGTGTTCCCGGCGATGGCACCTTGGTTTTTTCGTTTGTTGGGATGAAAAGCCAGGAGACAGCTATTGGCAATCAAAGGACTATTAATGTCTCTATGCAGGAGGCTATAGTTGGACTGGATGAGGTTGTTGCAATTGGATATGGTACCCAGCGAAAGGAAAATGTTACTGGCTCACTGGGAACTGCCACCAGCGAGCAACTGGAAAACAAGCCGGTTATTTCGGTGGCGCAGGCCCTGCAGGGGGAACTTAGCGGAATTGCGATACGGCAGTCAGATGGCCAGCCTGGTTCTTCAACCGAAATCATCATAAGGGGCAGTGGTACTTTTAGTAGCGCAGGTAACAGCCCGCTTGTGCTTGTAGATGGAATACCCGGATCTATTGATGCTGTTAATCCAAGCGATATTAAAAATATCTCTGTATTAAAAGATGCGGCTTCTGCCGCTATTTATGGATCGAGGGCTGCAAATGGGGTTATTTTAATCCAGACTAAACGAGGGGAAAAGGGTATCAGCCAAGTATCCTATAATGGATCAGTCGGGTTCAGCGAACTGGCGGACATGCCACAATTTGTTGATTCATGGAATTATGCTAGGGCCTACAATGAAGCTTTGACCAATGCCGGTCAAGGAGCCGTTTACTCTGAAGAGGATATTCAAAAGTTTATGGATGGGACCGACCCCGATCATTATCCGAATGACAAACATTATCAAATGGCTTTCGATAATATTGCCTATCAAACTAAGCACGATATTTCTTTAACGGGAGGTAACTCATTAACAAATTATCGTTTTTCAGTTGGCTATCTTCGCAACGATGGACTTTTGCAAAACAATCTTTCAGACAACTACGGAGACAACCTTCTCAATTATTACAACAAGTACAACATCAGGCTAAATGTTGACAGCGAGATTACCAAAAAATTAAAACTGCTTGTCAATATCGCAGGAACTGCAGACGACGAAAAAGGGCCAGCAGCTATAACAGGCGACCGTACAACCATGCGTGTGGTGACCCGAATCGCAAGGATGCCCGCGTCCATTCCTGCTCGTACTTCACAAGGGTATTACGGACGCGTTGACCTGGGCGCCCCATGGGCTGATATGGATGCAACTTCACACGAACTAAACCGCAATTACTACTTTATTTCCAATGCTGATTTGGAATACAAGCTAATTGAGCCGCTAACGATTATTGCCCGCGGCGGATACGTATTTGACCATACAAACTACAAACGGTATGCTGCCGATGAACAAATTGATGCAACCACTTATGCGGGTCCCGCAAAATTGAATATCGACTGGAATACGCGTCGGGAGTTGACCATTGAAGGATTAATAAAATACCAACAAACATTTGGTAATCATTCCGTAAACGCACTGGCAGGTTATTCTCAAATCGAAAGCAAATATGAATTTATAACAGCCTATCGCGATCAGTTTCCCACAAACGGACTTTTCGAGTTAAATGCAGGCAGTTCTGCAAACCAGCAAAATACAGGAGGGGCTTCAGAATGGGGATTGGTGTCCTATTTCGGCAGGTTGCAATATGATTATCTTGGGAAATACCTTTTTGAGGCCAATGTCCGCTACGATGGCTCTTCACGCTTTGATAAAGGCAATAAGTTTGGGCTTTTCCCTTCCTTCTCGCTCGGATGGAGAATCTCGGAAGAAAGTTTTATAAAAGAAAATATGTCTTGGATTTATAGCCTGAAATTGAGGGGCTCATGGGGAGAACTGGGCAATCAGCAAATAGGAAATTATCCCTATCAAGGGATACTGACGTCAGGAAGCAATGCGATTTGGGGAAATAATGTCAATGCAGGGATTGTCCTGAATACCGTGGCCAATCGGAATATAACATGGGAAACTACTGCAGTTACCGATATCGGAGTTGATTTCTCCATTTTGAAAGGAAAAATTGGCGGTTCCGTAGATTACTATGATAAAACGACAAGCGATATCTTGTATCAAATAACAACGGCCGGGACACTGGGACTAAACGCTTCTCCATCAAATGCTGGAAAAGTTAGAAATTCGGGATGGGACTTCAATTTGAATTATAAAGAGAAAATCGGAAATTTATCTTTCGAAATCACACCTCATTTCTCACTGGTCAGTACCGAAGTTCTGGAGCTAAGCGATGTTGAGAAGGACATTTCCAAAGGCCTTTTTATAGGTGAACCGTTAAATGCTATTTACGGATACACGGCCGATGGTTTATTTGTTGACCAATCAGATATCCAAAATTACGCAACACAACCTTATAACCCGGTTCCCGGAGATATTAAATATAAAGATATTAGTGGTCCCAACGGCGTTCCCGACGGGAAAGTCGATCCGGAATATGACCGAAGTGTAATTGGGCAAACATCACCAAAGTACAACTATGGTGCGAGATTCAGTGCCAGTTACAAATCGTTTGATTTTTCGGTGACACTTGATGGTGCAGGAGGTATGAGACGTTACTTAAGTGATATGGCGGGAAGGGCTTTTGCAAATAAATCGAACGTACAACAATGGATGTGGGACAACCGGTGGACTAAGGAAAACCCAAATCCGGATGCGATTTACCCGCGGTTTTATTTGCATGGGGGCGGCAGCAACGAACCTTACTCCTATATTTCTACCTTTTGGGCGTGGGATGCTTCCTACTTAAAAATAAGGTCGGCTCAAATTGGTTATAATATGCCGGAGCCGATAACCAAGATGTTAAAAGTTGATAGGATGAGGATCTATGTTGCGGGCAGGAACTTGCTCACATTCGATAATTTCTTTAAAGGCTGGGATCCCGAACTAAACGTGCAAACCGGGGAAGGTGTTCACTATCCCATGTCCAGAACCTATATTTTGGGGGTAAATATTAATTTTTAAATTGAAAAATAATGAAAACACATAGAAAAGGCATAATCGCGTCGTGGGCTGTTTTATTCATGATACTCATTTCGTGTGAGGAAGGAATTTTGGATAAGCAACCCTTGGACCAACTTTCAACAGAAAATTTCTGGACCACCGCGGAAGATGCTACTTTGGCCTTGGCCGGGGTATATAACAAAGCAACTACTTGGAGTAGTGCTGATCATATTTGCGAATTTGATGCCAATACAGATAATGGTATTGACAGAAAACCCAACGAGGCTTTTCTTTCCTACGGTAGCCTAAATCCCTCATCTTCCGATATAAAAACTTATTGGAACAATTCTTATCGGGAAATATCCGGGTGTAATTATTTTCTGGAAAATATTAATAAAATTGAAGGGTTGGATGCAAGCCTAAGAGCCGAAATGATAGGGGAAGTCAGGTTTCTAAGGGCTTTCACTTATTTTAACATGTCACAGTATTGGGAGGGAGTGCCTTTGGTAACTAAACTTTTGACCATGGAAGAGTCAACTACTATTGCCAGTGCTTCCAAGGAAGAGGTAGTGAATTTTGTATTGGATGAATTGAATGATATTGTAAACAACTTACCACCTTCCAGGCCATCAAACCAACATGGAAGAATTGTCAGGGCAGCGGCACTGGGAATCAAAGGCCGTTTGCTGATGGCAGAGCAAAAATGGGAAGAAGCAGCGAATGCCTATAAAGCGATCATTGATCTCGGCGTTCACAAAATAGACCCACAATATTCGGAACTGTTTAACGGTAAAAATGAAGGAAGCAGCGAAATTATTTTTTCTCGAAAATACCTGGCCGGTCAAATTGCCAACTCAACGCAATTATATTACCGCCCGAATGTTGATGGAGGTTGGCACCACATGAACCCGTTTCAGAGTTTAGTTGATGAGTATCTTTGTACCGATGGGAAAACCATTGATGAGAGCGATCTTTATGATCCCCAGTTTCCGGTCGTGAAAAATGGTGTAAATTATCGGGATCCACGTTTGCTTTATACGGTTTTTTATCCGGGAATATCAACAATTAAAGGGAGGGTTTATCACGGACATCCGGATTCAACCACAGTTACGGGAGACGTTTTTACCTATGATGCAGGGATGTCAGGTTATTGCCTACAAAAATTTGTCGATAATGGTTATACTGGCGATGTCTATAGTTCGGGAGTGGATATCCCGATTATCCGTTATGCTGAAATACTGCTGAGTTATCTGGAATGTAAGATCAAGCAGGGAGCGACCATCGATCAGACTCTGTTGGATCTGACAATCAATGCCGTACGCAACAGGGCATCAGTTCAGATGCCGTTCGTAACAGAAACAGACCCAACTAAATTAATGGAAACGCTGAAAAGGGAAAGAAGAGTGGAACTCGCATGGGAAGGGCTTCGCTACTGGGATTTAGTACGCTGGGGTGAAGCTGTGGAAAGGCTTGGAAACAAACCAATGTATGGGATTAGAATTACCGACGATCCGGGCAACTATACCCGGTTTCCAGTTGGGCCCAGCGGGCATTATTTTGTATTGAATTTGCAATACAAATCAACCAGCCTTCCATGGCCCATTCCCCAAGATGAGTTGGATATTAACACCACATTGAAACAAAAAGATAATTGGAAATAAAATGCAAAAAAGTGAGGAAATTTAGATAAATTCGGAATCTATTTTAGGCTTTTAGCTTTATTTGAGAAATAAGAGAACCCCGGGAACGAAAATTCCGGGGTAACTTTAAAAAGAATGAAACCAGAAGCGATGATAGCTTAGCCGAAGAAAATTCTTAAAGAAAATGAGGGAATTATTTGAACCGCCAGAACAATCTCTTCTTAATGAGAATCACTTTTTGAAATACAGAGAAATAGCAAATAAATAAAACGTCAACATGAAATCAACCCAACTACTCCTTCCTTCCGTGGCTTTGGCAGCCTTAGCCAGTGCTTGTGGCGGGGTGCAAAACCAAAATCAACAAACACAGTCCGAACCGCAACAACCAAACATCATCTATATCCTGGCCGATGACCTTGGCTATGGCGACCTGAGCTGTTGCGGGCAGAAGATTTTTCAAACCCCAAATCTCGATCGCATGGCTGCCGAAGGCATGCTTTTTACGCAGCACTATGCGGGCAGTACGGTTTGTGCTCCATCGCGGTCTTCGTTGATGACGGGGCAAACAACCGGGCATACTCCCATCCGCGGAAACAAAGAGTGGGAACCAGAAGGCCAATGGCCAATGAACGATGAAGCTTATACGGTTGCGGAAATGTTAAAGCAAGCCGGTTATGTAACCGGGGCATTTGGCAAATGGGGACTGGGTTTTACCGGCACTGAGGGCGACCCGAACAAGCAGGGGTTCGATCGGTTTTTCGGGTACAATTGTCAGCGGTTGGCGCACAATTATTACCCCGAATATTTGTGGGATAATCAGGTGAAAGTGCCGCTTGACGGGAATACCGGAGACGGATTTGCGGTTTATGCTCCTGATGTCATTCATAAACAGGCATTGCAATTCATCGAAAAAAACAAGGACAAACCATTTTTCCTGTTTTATCCGAATGTGATCCCCCATGCCGAACTGCTGTTGCCCGAAGAGAACCTCGAACAATTCAGGGGAAAATTGCTTCCCGAAAAGCCGTTTAAAGGGGCGGAACCTGGCAGCGACGGTTTCAGGACAGGTGCTTACGGCACCCAGCCTGAGGCGCACGCCGCCTTTGCTGCGATGGTCACTTTGCTGGATAAACAAGTGGGCGAAGTTCTGGATAAACTGAAAGAACTGGGCCTCGATAAAAACACGATTGTCATTTTTACTTCCGACAATGGCCCGCATCAGGAAGGGGGCGCCGATCCGGATTATTTTGACAGCAACGGTCCGCTGAAAGGGTACAAGCGCGATTTGTATGAAGGTGGCATCCGTGTGCCGATGATTGCCCGGTGGCCCGAAAAGATTAAAGCTGGCGCGATGAGTGATCATGTTTCGGCATTTTGGGACGTGATGCCAACATTCGCTGAGCTGGTGGGTGTTGCCACGCCGGAAAATGTCGATGGCATTTCATTTCTGCCAACTTTGCTGGGCGAAGAAGGGCAGGAAGAACATGCCCACCTTTATTGGGAATTTCATGAAAAAGGCGGCAGGCAGGCTGTCCGAAAGGGCAATTGGAAACTGGTCCGTTACGATGTTTTCGATTCCTCAAAAACCACCACGGAACTTTATGATTTGAGTGTCGATTTGGGTGAAGAAAATGATGTGGCAGCAAAACATCCCGACGTTGTGGAAGAACTTTTAAGCCTGATCGAACAATCCCGAACACCATCGGAGGTATTCACTTTTCAATCGCCAACGGTCATAAAATAACAGACAGGCATATAGAAACAACATGAACAAACTACTTCTTACAACAACTTGCCTCGCAGCGGTTTCGGCTTGCAATACCAGCGAAAAACCAACTCAAACCAAACCCAACATCGTGGTGATTTACCTCGATGATTTGGGCTACGGCGATGTGGGCGTTTATGGCGCTTCAACGATAAAAACGCCCAATATGGATGCGCTGGCGAATGGCGGCGTACGTTTTACCGACGGCCACGCCACGTCGGCCACTTGCACCCCCAGCAGATATGGGTTGCTCACCGGAGTTTACCCCTGGCGAAATGATGACGCAAAGATTCTTCCCGGAACGGCGCCTCTCATTATTGACACGGCGCAGGCTACCATCCCCAAAATGCTTAAAAAACAAGGTTATCAAACTGCCATCGTCGGGAAGTGGCACTTGGGGTTGGGAACCGGCACGGTAGATTGGAACGGGCACATTTCGCCCGGGCCGAATGAAGTGGGCTTTGATGAAGCCTGTATCTTGGCCGCTACGCAGGATCGGGTGCCAACGGTTTACATTGAAAATGGGTATGTGGCCAACCTTGACCCGAACGACCCGATAGAAGTTGATTACGAACAAAATTTTGAAGGTGAACCCACCGGCTTGGAAAACCCGGAACTGCTGACGATGAAATGGCACCACGGCCACAACAACAGCATCGTGAATGGAATTCCGCGCATCGGGTTTATGAAAGGCGGGCAGGCCGCCAAATGGAGCGATGTGGATATGGCCGACCATTTTTTGGCCAAAGCGCAGTCATATGTCAGGGCGCATAAAGATGCACCGTTCTTTCTGTATTATGCGATGCAGCAACCACATGTGCCACGCACGCCGCACCCGCGGTTTGTTGGTTCATCGGGCATGGGGCCACGCGACGATGTGATTGTTGAAGCCGATTGGTGTATCGGCGAATTTGTGAAAACATTGGAAGAAGAAGGTTTGCTGGAGAATACGCTGATTGTGCTGACCAGCGACAACGGCCCCGTTGTGAATGATGGTTATTATGATGATGCCGTGGAAAAACTGGGAAACCACCGTCCGGGAGGGCCGCTTCGCGGGGGCAAATACAGTTTGTTTGAAGCCGGTACGCGCGTTCCGTTCATCACTTTCTGGAAAGGGAAAATTGAACCAAAAGTATCGGATGCGCTGGTTTGCCAGATGGATTTTTTTGCCTCGTTTGCTTCGCTTGTTGGGTCCGGAGAAACAACCACCGACAGCCGCGATATGATGGATGTTTTGTTGGGCAAAAAGGATGAAGGCCGCGAATCTTTAGTTTTGGAGGCAGCCAGTCGTACCGCCCTGCGCAAAGGCGACTGGATGATGATCCCGCCTTACAAAGGGTCGGCAGTGAACACTAATGTGAACATTGAAATGGGTAATTCATCTGACTTTCAGCTGTATAACTTAAGAGAAGACATTGGGCAGCAAAACAATCTGGCAGCAACCAATCCTGAAAAGCTGAAGGAAATGTTGGAAACCTTTGTCGCCTTGCGCGGCGAAAAATATTCCAAAACCCAGGCGCTGGAGTTGAAATAAAATATTTTCACCACAGATTACACAGATGAACACAGAAGCTCTCAGCCTTAATCTGTGTAATCTGTGGTATTTTCTTACATCACCTTCACCGTTAAACTTTTACCGTCGCCAATTTCTACTTCATACAGGTAATACGTTTTGCCTGTTTTGGGTTGAAGGTCAGGCATGCCGTTCACTTCAGGTTTTGGAATAGCGGTACCCGTCAATAGCGGATTCATTTCAGCAGCCGGGTTCGCTTCAGGCAAATCGAGTTTCCACTCCGAGCGGATACGGCATTTACCTCCTGCCAGCGCATAAATGGTGGCTGAATGCAGTTTCCCTTCATCCCAGTTCAAATCAATCGTATAACCGCCGCGTGCTTTCAGCCCGCTGATGCTGCCGCTTTGCCAATCCGAAGGGAGTGCAGGCAGGAGATGAATGGCCCCGGTATGGCTTTGCAGTAACATTTCAGCAATCCCGGCAGTCACACCAAAATTGCCATCGATTTGGAACGGCGGGTGGGCGTCGAGCATGTTGCGGTACAATCCGCCACCCCGGTATCGGGTTTCCGTCCCATAACCAATGGGTGTAAACAGGTTTTGAATGATTTTTAAAGCATGGTCGCCATCCAG
>OBJA01002109.1_pt1 | contig 12081 bp, 7 predicted proteins | sample 1519751 | NCBI WGS metagenome assembly OBJA01 (sample SAMEA3881238, study PRJEB22517) | soil metagenome | biome: lake sediment; feature: soda lake sediment; material: sediment, water from around vicinity | place: India | collected 2013-12-23 | depth 3 m
GGAATAAGGCTTCGTTCATCATGGTAATTTTTACCCGTAAACATAGCACCTTGAATAGTTTAAGAAAATATGTACCTTACCGAGGGCTTACACCCAAACCGCTCCCTGTGCTCCCTTAACTTCTCCGGCGAAGGATAAAACCGTTCCTCAGCCGGAAGAAGGATCTCCCGGTTCTCAAATTGCCGGATGCCTGCTTCCGGGTTGTGATCCTTCAGTTTGGGGGGCACCAGCACCCGGTAATTATCCGAATTGGCAATCATGCCCCGGTCAAAGCACGGTGGAAAGTTGGGGAGAGAGCCAGGACAGTAGCAGATGGAATGATTTCAATGTAGTTATCTTGATTTAGAAAAAGTTGCTAAGTAAGTTATTAACTCCTCGTGTTCTTTAATTCCATATTTATTGAAAAGAAAACTATTTAATTCTGTTTCGTCTTTCAATTGATTAAAAATTGTCTTTTCTTCTATTGAAAGATTACAAATCCCAAATTTTTTTACATAATTTTTAGCTAATGAATAATAGTTACTTGAGTAAGGTTTACTTGTATGTTTTATATAAAACCAAAATACTTTCGACATAAGAATCTTTTGTAAAATCAATAAATCTTCCTTAAAATTAGAAAGTATAGCATAACCATTATAGAAAAATAATTCTCCATCATCTGTAAAAACAAAACAAGGAGAACCAGAAATATATGGAAATAGCAATTTATAACCACCTTGAAAGGTCAAAGCTTGATTTCGTCCATATGCATACCATTCTCCATATTGTCTTGTTCCTTTGTCCCTATGTGATAAAGTTTCCTTTTGTGACCTCAAATATTCATAAGCAAAAGGAAAATTATCTGATAAATAAGATTCATTATATACCTTAACTGATCTTTTGTGATTCTTGAACGAATCCGATTCCTCAACATATTCATAGGGGAAAATCAATTTTTCGGTATTTTTGATAATTTCAGATTCAGATTTTAGTGTATTCGGTTTTATAGCATTTTTGCAAATACTTTTTTCAACTTTAAATTCTTTATCATCCTTCTTGAAATAGTAAAATTCATCAGTTTCATTTGTTGGATTAAAAAGATAGATTTTATTTTTAAGAGTTGCAAAACCATTTCGAATTTCATATTTCGAGCCTAAAGTCTCTCCAGTATTCTCAATTTTAGAAATGATTTTATTAATGTGTTTTTCATTTAGATACCAACCTTCAAAATCATCTAAACTTGAATAAGGGATGTCAATAAAGTCCTTTTTCTTTAATTTATTAATACGACCGCTATATGTATTAACATAGTTAATTTTCTGACATGAAATTTTCCTGATTGTGCAAATACAAGTATAAGTTGATCTACTTTTAAATACCTGTTCTCCTCCAAAATCAATTATAGTCAAATCGTATTTGTTTTCGGAAAAATAACTTCTAACAGCTCTTCCATTTATGCTTTTGTAAAATGTATTAACAGTAATATAACTTAATACACCCATACTATTAAGATTTTCTAATCCTATTTCAAAAAAGGGAATATATAAATCTGCCTTCCCAGAATTAGATACTTTCCAGTTTTTCAATAACTGTTTTGACTCGGCATCTATTTTGGTTGCTCCAACGTAAGGCGGATTGCCAACAATAATATCGAAACCCTTATTTTGATTTAGCTCTTTTACTATATTCCAATTAAAGTTCAATGCATTTCCCTGGAATAAGTTAAAATTAAAATTGGTACAATCTTCTCCTTCTAATATGGCAAGCAGGGATAAAATTATTTTCGTTCGCTCAATACTGTAGTTCTGAATATCCAATCCAAAAATATTATCCTTATATATATCAAAATAGCTTTTGTTTGTTTCTTTTCTGATTGTTTTAGCGATTGTAATAAAAAAGCCACCACAGCCACACGCTATATCACCAAATTTTATATCCTCTAAATTTTTCCCATTTTTAAATTTTGCGATGGCTTCTTTAACAATGTAGCTTCGAATAAATTCAGGAGTATATACGGCTCCATTTACTTCTTTGTCAGCGGGCGAGATTACAAATTCAAATAATTTAACTAATTCTTCAATTTCGAATTTTTCATTTTTGAAAAGATTAATGAAATCACCTAATTGCTGAAATTCCACATTGTCTTTTGAAATTATATACCTCTTAATGAATTCATTATTAATATTTTTAATATTATTTGTTACTAAAAATGAAGACACCATTATCCTATTAATATCCCATACCTTAAACGAGTAACTCCTGAGGAATCTCAATATATTTTGATCTATGTCCAACTTTCTAAGAATTAAATAATTGTGGGCAAATAATGTTTGGATTCCAGAACTTGTCGTTTGCTAGTTTTTCAAAAGAATAAAGCCACTGACTTGCATATGTATGAAAATAAGGCTTAAGGATCATTTCCTGATACTCTTCAATCAAATTAACATATTCGCTACTTTCTGTTTTCATTTTTGCCCAAACATGTGGAAAAAAATTTGAAAGAATGAAATCAATTCCTAAAATTGCTTCCATTGGATAATGTGTAACTCTAGGACCATCGAAAACTAAAAGATTACCTGTATCAATAGGATCATAATAATATTTTAACTTCCTACCGCCAAATTGAAAATGATATAACGGGTGAGGATATTCTGTATTACCATCTTCTTCATACTTTATATGTCTATCCAAATGATAAGAGGTTATCATTATAATAGGCTCTTTTTCAATAAATTTTGTCCCTTCAATTACAATGTTAAACTCTAGCCATTTAAATGGGTCTTTCATCGTTTTTAAATCATCACAATTACCCACTACTTTAATATCTAAAATGAGTTTTAAGTCTTTACAATTATCAGGTGTTGTATGCCTTGGAACTTTTTCAAAATTAAAAATCATCCGACTTAATGTATATCCCCAAAGATTAGTATCTGTTTCAATACCTGGGACTTGAGGAACTCTTTCATTGTTTCTGAGTTCTGTTATTGCACTTTCAAAAGAACTTATTTCGGCAGTTGGGAAATATTCATATATGATGGCTTGCAGCTTTCTTAAATCAGTCGCAAGTTTCTTTCTGCTTTTCATAATTTCACTAGATATAGTCATTTGATGTATTCCCTTTTTAAATCCTCGAAACGTTCTTTTTCTTCAGGATGTATTACAAATCCTTTTTCTTTAGCATCACGTTCAAGAATTGATTCTAATGATATGTATCTTTTATCTTGCCAAGGTTTCATAAGGTTTCCATCAATTAAAAAACCATCTTTGGGGTCTAATGGCTTTTGATATACTTGACAAATAGTCCAAAATTTGGTACTTGTAGTTTTTGGGATTGCTTCTGCAACAACAATTCCTTTCAAGTTAAATTTTTCTACAATAAGCTTGACTCTCTGATAAGCATCTAGTCGAATCAAAATATCATTTGGAAAATTATTATTCCACCATTCCAGAATATCACTAAACCACCATCTCTTTAAAGGGTTATTAAAAATGCCCGAATATTCAAAATCTTTCAGTAATGTTAATAATTGCTCCCAATTCTCAGAATTTTCAACATCAATTCCAAGTCGGGCAGCAAGTACATTTTCATCAATTAAAATTCCAGATTTTTTAATTATTTCATTAAAAATATACTGAGATATTTCAGATACTGAGGTACTCTCACCGATAAGAAATTTTGTGGTGAAAATTCTATTTTTAATTTCTTCAATATTTGAGCGACTTAAAATTCTATTAAAATCTGTTTTCCCTTCATTAATAATTTTATAGGCTTCAGTTATTGATGCTACAATTTTTTCGTAGAAATCGCCTTTGCTTCCTATATTTGCTTTTGTAAATGTATAATCAAATAAATCATGACTTGAAGTATCAGAGTCAAAATATTTTTTCAAGTTATCTTTACTCGATATTAAAAAAATTGGAAATTCTTTCTTAAATCCATTTTCCATAACTCTCTTAGAACGAATTCCCTGTGCTAAAAATGGAGCTGTATATTTAGCCACTCTTTCACCTTGCTGGTTTCCATCCAATCTTAAATCAAGTATTAAAGCATCAAACTCTGATTGCCCAGCAATCAATTCGTCAATTAATACCTCAACACTGGTTGGTTTTTTTACTGAAACTTCAATTAAACCCAGACCAGATAAGCCATCCGCATAAGCCTGACTGTTTTCGGTGCTTTCATCATCAATATATAAAATTTTATAAGTCATATTCTTCTAGTTCATCTTGTTTTGCAACAGGTACTGTTATTCTAATGTTAGTTGTGAATCCTTTCGGTGCATTTTCTATGGAAATTTCACCATTGTAACTTTCAATTATGTCACGGACAATTTTTAATCCCAAGCCGGTTCCGGTTAATTCATCGGTTGTTGATGCTTTGTGCCCTTTAGGGCTGGATGTGGTAAAAAATGCATTGAATATTTTATCTCTATTTTCCAATGGAATTCCATCTCCATTATCGATAAACTCAACAACAATTGAATTATTCTCTTTTCCAGCTCTAACTAAAATTTCCCCTTTATCTTTTTTTGCCCTTTTTATCGCTTTTTTAGAGTTGCTATATAAGTTAAACAAAATTGAAGCCCATTCTGAGGTGTGCATTTTACATGTGAACAGATCATAACCATTTATTTCAGGTTTCATGTCAATATTGTTCCTTTCACGGTCTGGCTTTATTGTTCTAATAAATGGTTTTATTACGTCTCTTATTTCAATAGGCTTTAACTCCTGGTTAACATTTTGAGAGATGGTTTCATCAAAATAAGATGCATAAACGTTAAAAGATTTAAATGTTCTCCTAAGTCTGATGGCTCTTTTATATTCTTCAGAAGCTCGATCCAGATTCTCTAAAATATGTTTGGTATCAATATTGAAAACGCCCAAATAGTTCATTATTTCGTGTGTAAACTCGCCAATTACTAATCCTAAACCAGCTAGAACCCTAATCATATTTAGTTCGTCAATGCTTTTAATAGCCTCCCTGAGTTGTTGCGCTTTTTTTCTAAACTCTTCAGCTTTTTCTTTCTGCTTATCTTCTTTTTGTTTTGATTTCTTTTTTTTCTTATCATCTTTTGTTGAATCTTCCTCAGCGCTTTTTTCTATGTCATCTGCCATTTTATCAAGGTCATCAGCTGTATCTAGAATTGCATCTTTAGGATTCTTTGAGTATTTCCCAGTCCATCCTTCTTGACTTGTTTGTGTCTTACGTCCCCTTGCTTCGGCAACTCTGATTACAGCTGCAGTTAAGGCTTTATATAAAAAATCAATTAATTCAGAATAGGCTTCATTATAAAAGACCCCTTCTCTACTCGACAATTCTTGGAAATTATCGTTTTCATCATCAATTTCTACAAATCCAATAAAGTTATTATTGCCATGAACTGGAAGAATATTTCTTTTTCGAACAGATGCATCTAACCCCAACCAGTCATTATTTGGTTCACCATAAGGTAATACTCTAAAACCATTATGATACATCCTGATACCACCTTGTTCTCTTGTAATTTCTCTAATGTAACCTTCAGCTTGTTTCGGGATCAAGCCTGAAGAGTATATAAAATAATATGCTTTAAAACGTACTCCATTCAAAAGGGAAAACATTTCGGTCTTCTCGTCATTTTCAATTTTATTTTTTGTTTTCGTTTTTGCATCTACCTTACTATTGTTAATCATCCAATACCCATCACCTTTTTCATCAACAAATCCTTCTATTTCAGCCAAAGCATGTTGATAAAACATAGATTGTTGATTGGCTATTACTTGACCATTTTTTGAGCAATGTATTTCAAATCCAGGATCAGTTATTTTTCCATCTTTTGTTTTACCCTTTTTAGATAATGGAAAAGGTTGTATTACATCAAGAGCATATCTGTATACCCTTTTAATCATTGCCTCCGACCACCATTCCCTCAGGTCTTCTATTATTAATTTTGTACCTTGTTCTTTTTCCTTTGTTATTTCTTCTATTTTATTTGAAATACTAAACAGATCATCATCTATCAAATATTTTGTCCAGTCAACCACAATTTTTAAAGCTATATCAGATTTTTTTGTTTGAGTAATAATAGTTAGTTTATTTCCCAACCGCTGTGCAGAGAATCTTCCAATTCCTTTTTTACCAGCCCTGCTTCTCCCATAAATCGGTGAAATTGGTTCATGAATTTTTGATGTAGAAGAAATTCGCATGAAACCATTGATTAATTGGTCTCTAGTCATTCCCGTTCCATCGTCATCAATAATTAAAGTTCCGCCTTTTAAGTCAACATTTAAAAATTGAAGCGATGCTATACTTGCATCCGCATCATAGGCATTTTTTACCAGCTCGGAAACTGCAGTTTCATGTCTAGCTACTAATTCTTTACCAAGTCTGTCAATTACTCCTGAATCTACTGAGAACCGGACATTATTCTTATCTAAAGAAGCAAGCTCATGAGAAAGCTTAAGGATCTTATCAATATTATTGGGGTCCTTAGCGATAGTTTTAGCTAATTCTTCCCTTATCTCTATTTCATTCATAAAAATAGTTTATCTGGCATTCAATCAATTGAACATTAGAATTATAATTGTAATTTAAACTGATGTCAAGTTCTGATTACATTAATACTAACATTAAAGATACATTTTGTAAAAGTAAGCTATACTTTCAAATTTTCATCAATTCACTCAACGAAACCGCAAACGGCAACCCCGAGCCTCTCCCTGTCTTATATTTTTCAAGTTTAGATATATCATACTTCCTTTCAATTAATTCTTTTTCAGTTGCAGGTTTTACTTTATAAACCAGATAATAATCCTGCGAGGGTTCAGTAGGATATCCATTTTTAATTAATGTTTGTTTTGAAAATACCCTTGGGCCTGTTTCAGTAATCTTTAGCATTTTACCAGTAGTCGTTTCGTTATGAGTATGTAACAGCAGGTATTTAGCTCCTGACTCTCCTGGTCCTAATTTTAATGAACCTCTGTCGCTGCCGGCTCTGGCATTATATAATCCCATTTTGATGATCCAGTCCCAGTTTTCTTTCCTGTAGAAGCCAACTAGTACATAAGTTTCATCAGGAATCAATCCCCTATTTTCACCATATGTTTCCGGAAGGCGTTCTTTTACTTCATTTCCCGGCTTTTCTTTAAAAATGTCATAAGTCCGGAAAGCAATTTTTTCACGTTGTGAAGCTCGATTAACAAAATGATTCACTACTCTTAGGATAAAATCTTTTAGTTCAGTAGTTCCATCATCTGTTTTAGATGGTCTTACAGGAAATGCACCCAGTCCTGGAATAATTTCATGAAATCCTATTTTCTCAATCGGTAATTCACCCGGATAAAGGACATAAGCCCCTCCTGTTCTTCTGATGGCATCTTTATACGCATGCATCTTCAATAAATCAGCATTTTTATATACCCCTTTTCGGTTATCTGTCTTTTCTATATCTAAAAGTTCATCTGACTTTTGCTGGATAATCTCCTGAAAGTTCTCAATCTTGTATTTGGCATCAAAATGAATATGCACAATCAATTCTTCTTCCTCTGCCTTTTCTTCTGTGATTCCAGTAGGCCAAACAGATAATGTATAGTCAGGCCGCATAGTTGTTGTCCAACTCCCTGCATTTGGATAATCTTTTTCTCCTCCAAAAGAACGATTATAACTAAATCGAACCTTAAGGTTCCGGCCCGAATGAAGATAAACCCCTTCAAGTGCAATATGGTTTCCTTGCCGGATCTGCAGGTTAAAATCGTCCTTATCTTTTTGAATTAGAACATCTAGCGACTTGTGTTCAATCTGAAAAATTTGCTTTAGTAGTTCGAGTAATTTAAAGAAAAGCCAATATTCATAAAGAATTGCTATGTCTTTTTTCCCAGCATCATAAACATCATCTCCACCTTTCCAAACCAGTCGTGCTGCAAGATCAAAGATTAACCACACACGAAGAATTTCTCTGTATCCTTCTTTTCTTTGTAAAACAGGACTATTCAATTTTAATGTTGCAGGACGTGAAATCGCTTTGAAGATACTATGACTTAAATGGTTTTCAAGATTTTTAATTAAGAGGGCAGATTCTTCTTTTAATTGATTTGAAGCCTTAGGGGCTTTATGGATATCAGTACAGAATTTTAGAAAAACTTCCAGCGCATGTTTGATAAAACGATTTTCTGCAGTATCAACACAATCAATTTTTCTTCCGCTTGATATTTTAAAAGGTAAAGAAGTTATCCCTGCGTCAACTAAATGATGATCTTCTGGAATTCTTATCCGGTTACTGCCTGACATCATTTCCCGGATGTTCTGGCTGGTGAATTTTCTAAAATTCCGGATATCTTTCTTTTCTGAAGCTTCTTTCCACCTGGTGACAGGATTTGAGACTATGCGGTGAACTGCTTCATTGAATTCAGCCGATTGAATGATGGATTTGATAAATGAAAATTTCTGGTAAATGGTCTTGGTATCTCTGGTAAAATCAGGTTCAAAATATTGGGTCACCGGTGAATTAATCTGCATCAGCAATTCAGTGCACCGTTCCGTAATGAATTCCAGCATATCGCGATAATCAGTCCTGTATAACGATTTCACAGATTGCACCTCAAGTAAAACCGGAGGATGTTTCTCTTTGGTGTGTGTGTGAAGGATAGTCAATGATAGGGTGCCAACATAGATATTTGGCGCAATAGTTCCCAAGTAGGATTTACGGGAATGTGGAATAATTACATCTGATTTTTCAAAAGTAAAAGGGACTTCATTTTTAGATGATTGATATGATAACTCATAGTCGTAAAAGCATCCTTCGATGAGCTGATATCTGGCTTCGCCATTTTCCTCAGCATCCATTACATCAAAAAGCGTATTTTCTTTTCTTGAATCGATGATCAGTTCAAGCCCCTCTTCAATGTAATCTAGTGATATAATTATCTGCTTTATACCTGTCATCGCTTAAGCTTCAGCATAACTGGCAAACCCATTATCTATCGCATTCTTATACATCCTGATAATTTTTTCCAGGGAAAGGGGATATTTAACCTCCTCATGGATAACATCAAAATAGTCAACTGAGAAAATTTCCTTTTCTATATTTTCAAATTTCTTTTGATTGATGCAAAAGTTGCCCAATGTTACTAGGATTGGACATAATTTCCTTCTGGAGCCATGAAGCTTAGGCAACAACTTTTGCATGATGGCAATATCTAACTTTTCATCTTCCTTTAAATTCTTGTCAAGTACTGTCAATTGATGGATTAACCGGTGAATTTCATGTGCACTCCGGTACCCGAATTCAGCTCCTGTCTTTTTTAGTTCCGTAAAAAAACTAACTAAAGTTTTATTAATAATTGTCTTATCTGAATCATTATTTAAATCACTTTTTGCAAGACTTAAAAAACGGGAAGACTTATCCTTCCCTTCACCTTCAAGTTTTTCAAGATTTGGCTTTGATGGCTTATAAAGGAAATTCTGTATATCATTTTCATTAAGCCGGAATTCAATAACATTAGCTCTATCCAGGACTTTAGGGCTAAACATATAAGTTGTTTCATCAACATTGATTGTACCTATGATGAACAAGTTTTCTGGCATTTTAACAGATGAAGGGACATTACTTATATCTTCTTTACTGGAATGAAACTTCAATTCATCATTTGATTCCATCACCGATAAAAAATCAGCAAAATACCTTTCCACATGGCTTAAATTCATTTCATCCAGTATCAAGAAATGTGGCAAATCAGGATGCTTCACTGCATGAAGGATCAATTCAACCGCATCATTTCCAGAAGTAACATATTCCTTTTGATTCAATGCATTTGGATACCCTAACAGTGGTTCACGGTTTGTCCAATCAGCCCCTACAGGAATTAACCTGTATTGATTCCTACTGTGACAAATCCATTTAACAAAAGCTTGTGCCAGTTTTGTTTTACCGGAACCTGAAAGGCCGGAAAGAATTACAAAAGGTTTGGTTAATAAGGAAGCAATAAACCGAATGATCAATGATTGGGAAAATAGTAAGCCAGCATCGGCAATGTGTTTTTCAAATTCTGAAAATTCTTTTAAATCAGTTTGTGGTCCAGGACCTATAGGTGGTACATCAACCATTTTAAAAAAGTTTTGAATTGTTTCATTTTGAATATTTTTACCGTAGATATTTAATATGATTTTTCCTGCTTCAAGTGAAAATTCATACAAAAATCCTTGATTTACTCCACCCTCAGAATTAAATGGTTTATTCGGAATACTTGCTAGAGCCCTATCTATATCATTTTTCCTCTTTTTGAGATCATTAATATCAATAGGTTTTACAAATTCATGAAATTCAATATCGACTTTATAACCTTTTTTTTCCCATGGAGTTGCTTCCCATGGATTTTCTGCTTCATAATAATCAGTCTTAGCGATTGAAATTCCTCTTATACCTTTGGAATAATTGAAAATAAAATCCCCCTGACGGACTTTTTTCATATTCTCCCAGAAAAATTTAGGATTCCCATTTTTGTCTGTCTTAGGAGCCCATATGAACTTCTTGCCTGTCTCACTAGCAAAGGAACTTCCTTGACAAACAAACCATATTTTTGGTTTACCATTACTCTTTTCTACCACCTTAAAACCATGCACTTCCAATAACTGAAAAGCCTTTCTTGCATTATTGCCAAAATCACTCAACATCAATTCTTCACCCCCTAATATTTTATGAGCTTCAGAAATAACTAGGATAGGAGGATACCGTTTACCATTTTGAATTAAATCATATTGAAAAGATTCTCTTCCTTTAACTAAGTGTGGATTTGCATCTATTTTTTGAATGGCTTTATAAATACTCTCTTTTGTTAATGTTTTCATAGAATAGGTTTTTTAGTTTTTTATTGATCTTTATCCCACAAAATTCTCATCCCTATGTCTCTCCAAAAACACCTTATCCGGCAAAAACCGATCTGGCATTTCAATTTCTTTTTTGTGGTAGCTATTAAAGCAGTTAGTAATAAAAGGATCACTTGATTTCAGCCAATCGGTACAGATTATCATACGTAATTGGTTGTCAATGGCAATGAACCCATTCTCAAATGCCTTGTCATGCAGACTGTTTAAAAGAATGCCATTTTGTGGGTTGAGCCGGTTCTCCTTGTCTTTTGCCCATGGAATGATATGAGAAGCAATTAGCAATGAAGTACGATCTAATTGGGTAATGGCACATCGTCCACTATAATTAACAAGCACTATCTGGCGGAATACAGCCTGGTTTACCCGGGTTTTTACTTCCCTTAACTTGGTTTCCCCTTCGTATTTGTTGATGTCATCTAATATCCCACTGTATTTTTCTTCAATGGTTGTGAGTTGGAATTTGGCTAAAATCCTCTCGCTTTCGAATATTAGTTCTTCTTTGTTTTCGGAAAACTCATCCCAAATAGGCTGTACCTGCTTAATGCCTCCTGTTAATCCTTTAATGCCCCTTTTTTGGTGGTAAGGGTCAATGCTGGCAAAATTGCTTAGCCTCATGGCTACTGCATTGGGTGAGCGTCCAATTAAGTTGGCAAGTTGGATCACATCGTGGTTTCGATGGTGAAACTGCCCAAATGGAATCTTCCAATAAAGATTAAAGGCTAATATGAGTTCTTCTTTTGTCCATGGATGGGTTGCCATAGGTAAAGGTTTTTAGTCAATTCAAATGTAGTAATTATTATGAATTGTGTACCAAACTGGATGAAATAGTGTAGTCCCTTTGCCCATAAAAAAAATCAACATCGGATGCTGATTCTTTGATCTTTGAAGGGAACAATTAAACACTCAGGTGTAATAGGACAAAAAGGATGAGGTTTAAAATGGTTGTTTTACAATGTGGTTTATGTTGTTGGGCCGTGGTGCCTGGATGGGGATGCGGATGATAAGGATATGTAACCAATCCCTCCCCTATGCCATCCCTATATCAAATTCAATTCCGCATAGCGTTTGTATAGGGCCGGAGGGGCGCAGACAGGGGAGGGGATGCATGCGGGCGGAGGCAGGAACAGGTTACAGGGGAACGGAACCGGGATGTAAAGTGCGGAGGGTGATGGAATACCGTTTTTGCCTGACCGGTGCAATGCTGTGCTGCCAGTCGGTGCGGGCGCTGCCCTGAATGACGT
>OBJA01002110.1_pt1 | contig 12079 bp, 11 predicted proteins | sample 1519751 | NCBI WGS metagenome assembly OBJA01 (sample SAMEA3881238, study PRJEB22517) | soil metagenome | biome: lake sediment; feature: soda lake sediment; material: sediment, water from around vicinity | place: India | collected 2013-12-23 | depth 3 m
CTGAAGGCATGGGCCTCGATGGTATTGGGCTTGATGCCAAAGTGCTCCAGCAGTTTGTGACCAACCAGATGCGGCGCCTTGCCATAGGCACCCGCCAGGCCCAGGTTGACATTGGGCTCACGGAAATAGACCGGATTGAGCTGGGCGTGGCAGTCGGTGATGTGCATCAGGGTGACATTACCAAACTTGGGTACCTCGTAAAGATCAGAGGGAACCTTACTGGCAGATACAGCGGTAGCACCATTGCCATTCCCGGAACCGCAACCTGGCAACATGCCAGCGGCACCGGCGATACCCATTAACTGAATAAACTGACGACGAGAAAACGACATAGCAGACTCCTGAATTTGGCACTCATTTGTTTTTTTCGCGGCGAACCCATCCTGGGCAAATCCTGATGAGCCGGGGCGAAGCACCTGTGGACTGTTTGATTGTAGGGCATGGCATACGGGCATACCAGCCCGGGAAAACCCTGATATATTAATAACCTATAAATTAGATACTACTTATTTTGTTGCGGCATGACCCTATGAAAAACAGGGGATTCAGGTATAATTCGGGATTATTGGAACCAACAAGCAACCCCCCTCGGAGACCGTTATCCATGAATGGCATCGAAAACGCGCAATTTGATCTCGGCGATGCGCGTTGTTCCCTGGAAACCGCCATCGAACTGCTGGGCGGCATCAGTGCCGACAACCGGCAAAACGACCGTGAACTCAAGGAACTGATCACACACCTGGGCCACATCAAGGAAGAACTGGACAACAGTTACCGTCGCCTGGAAAACCTGCAATATACCGAGTGAGTCAGCTTTACCCCCCGACCAGCCGGTCATAGATCCGAAACCCCGCCACATAGGTGCCAATACTGGAACCCAGTCCGGCCAGGAAGAAGACCAGCAGTATGCGAGACACCCGATTGCGCCACCAGCCGCGCAAGCTAGTCAGATCATGGCGCAGGTGGTCAAAATCACTGACCCGGGGTTTGCGCAGGTATACTTCCACGGCCCCGGCCACCATGCTGGCGCCAATCATCGGATTCAGGGATGTCCACGGAGCAGCCAGAAAGGCCGCCAGGATGGTCAGCGGATGGGCGCCGGCAATCGCCGCACCCAAAGCCGATAACGTGCCGTTGATCAGGATCCAGTCCAGCACCATCATACTGCCCAGATCGGCCCCACGCGAAAATCCGAATGCAAAACCGGCCAGGATCCCCGCCACTACCAGCCAGGGCAGAAAACGCCAGCGTGTCGAACGTGGCGGCGTCTCTTCCAATGCCGCGACCACCTGCTGTGGCTGCTGACAGACCTCGCCAGCGGACAGTTCGTCGGCCAGCCCGCTCAGATGCCCCTCCCCGGCCAGCACCAGGATCCGCCGATACCCTTCAGTGGCGGTCTCATCGCACAAGCGGGCCGCCATATAACGATTACGCTCTTCGATCAAAACCCGCGACAGCACATCGGAGCGGTCGATATAGGGTGCCAGCGCGGTTTCCAGCAGATCGCCTTCACGCAGATGTTGCAGAACATCTTCCTCCAACGGGTCGGTCGACAACACCCCCTCCAGCAATCCGGCAAAGAGCGCAAAGCGTTGCCCACGCGGCAAGTGGCGTGACAGGCGCTGTATCGAAACCCCCAGATCACGATCGATCAACAAAACCGGCAGACCCTGTTGCAAGGCGGTTTCCACCACAGCGCGCACCTCCGCCCCCGGCTCGATACCGGACTGCTCGGCCAGCCGCTGCTGCCAGCCGTTCAATGCCAAGGTGGTGACCAGCATTCCGGCCTTACCCTCGCGCAGGATACGAAACAGATTGGTCTGGCCCCACACATCCGGCTGTACCAGCGCCTCATAACGGGTTGGACACAGCTCCACCGCAACCGCATCAAAATCACCCTCGGCCATCAACTGCCGGAGTGTATCGACCGCACCGGGATCGGTATGGCTGATGCCCAACAGCCGGTACTGCACCCCAGCGCATTCCAGGGTACGGCCAGTCGTTGTGCTGGAACCGGGATCGAGATTGTGATTATTCATCAAGGATATGACCTAAAGATTTTCTCTCGCCAAGGCGCAAAGCCTCCAAGAAGCATGACTCAAAATCCGGTTTACGGAGTCATGGACAAAAAGCAATTTACGGCTTGAGCACAAAGTAAATTAGACCTATCTTTTCTTGGCGGCTTTGCGCCTTGGCACGAGAAAACAGGGTTCGTCGATCAAAGCGTATCGGCCACAATATCGGCCAGCAGCGCCTCGACCCGATCCATCGCCTCGCGGCTGGCCTCGGAGGCATCGGCAGGCAGGGCCGGACGCCGATAGCTCAGATAGACGGTGCCCGGCTGTTCGACCAGTTCATATACGGCAATGATGTAGGGGCAATAGCTGATATTGTGCGGATCGGCTTCCATCATCGCCCGTGAGATCAGTGCCGAGCAAAACTCCAGCGCCTCGGCATGACGATAGATCGGCTTGGCCCCGGGGATATCAGCAGCGGTGCGCTCCAGCATGTTGCCGATATGGGCGACATTATTAATCACCATGCCGCGATCGGTGATCGCCATTTCCAAAAACATGCGCACCTCGGCAAAATCCGCCTCGACGCTCTGCACCCGGTTATAGGGGTTATCGACAGCCCAGACACCGCCGCTGAACAGCAGCACGACAAATAACAGGTACCTCATGGGGGAGTGCTCCTCGTTGGGGGTTTGCTGGCTATGACACCGTCCGGTGCCATTAATTCAGGGATATTAACCCGAACGATCCATAGATTGCACGCCGCCTGGTGGCTCAGCAGGATAACAAGGGTGCGATGTCTTGATCGATTTGCACCGCCAGACCCTCCAGGGCACTTTCGACCATCCCCATCGGCAGGCCATAGATGAGCAAATGCCGGGGCAACATGCCCAACTGCGCACCCAACTGCAAGGTTTCGGCCAGGCCGAGGCCGTGCCCGGAGATCAGTGCATCCACGCTATCCAGTTCATCCAGATCAAGACGGCGCGGCAGCTCCCCTTCGTCATCCAGGGCATCCAGCAGGATGGCCAGATCCATCCCGGACAGATGATCCAGCAAGACGAAGCCCGGACGATCAAAGGTAGTCACCCACCACTCCCATTTGGGGTAATGGCCAGCCCAATCCTGTTGTTGCAGGTGGGTGATGGCCTGCCAGCCGAGTTGATCGGCGCCAAACGGTGAGCCGATGCCGACCAGCATGGCACGGGCTTGTCCAGCCATCAGCGAGCCACCTTGAGGCGCAGAAAGTGGGTGGCACAGGAGATGCAGGGGTCGTAGTTGCGGATCACCTTTTCGCTGTGCAGGCGCAATATCTCATCCGGCTGGTCGAGTCCCAGCCGTTGCAACGAGCGGTGCAGATCCTCCTCGATACGGGCCTGATTCTGGCTGGTGGGCGGGGTGATGGTGGCCTGCACCACCTTCCCGTCATCATCCAGCTCATAGCAGTGCCAGAGGATGCCGCGTGGTGCCTCGGTGCAGCCAAAACCGACACCGGCCCGTGGCTGAACCGGCACATACGGGGGATCGCTGGGCTGATAACCGTCCAGCAGGTCGATCGCCTCCAGCAGGGCAAAATAGATCTCGGCAGCCCGCGCCAGCGCGCTGTGGAACATATTGCGGCTGGGAAACCCGATCCCGGTTTTGGCCAGGGCATCCTGTACGGCCTGGGGTAATTGCCGATAGTTCAGATTGACCCGTGCCAGCGGCCCAACCAGATAGGGTTGGCCTTGTGCATCCGCCTGCTGGGCATCACCGTGCGGATAGTAGTGCGCATGCAAGGCCGTCGAGTGCGCAGCGTGGAACTCCCGAAAATAGTGTGGATAATCACTGATCGGGATATCCAGTCCGTCGCTGCTGATCAAGCGTCCCTCATTGAAGGGGTATTCATCGGGATGGTGCAGCGCCACCGAGACGAACGGCTGTTCATCATCGGGCAGTTCCAGTGTGGCCACCCAGGCGATCAACGCCTCCACCTCCGGCACGGCGGCCAGGCACTCCTCACGCAAGGCCGCCATCTCACCGACTGACGGGGCGCGATAGAAACCACCGATACGCACCCCGACCGGATGCACCGAACGCCCGCCCAGGGTACGCAGAATTTTATTCCCCAAGGCTTGCAGGCGCAGGCCGCGCCTGACCTCCTCCGGGTAATCGGCGGCCATCCCGATGGCACTCTCGAAGCCAAGAAAATCCGGCGCCGCCAGCAGGTGGATGTGCAGGGCATGGCTCTCCAGCCACTCGCCGCAGTAAAAGAGCCGGCGCATCGCCCGTACCCACGGGCCGGGATCGGCCCCAAAGATGGCCTCGATGGCATGGCTGGCGCTCATCTGATAGGCCACCGGACAGATCCCGCAGATCCGCGCCACGATATCGGGCACCTCGTCATGACCGCGCCCTTCGAGAAATTTCTCAAACAGCCGGGGAGGCTCGAAGATGCGCAGTTCGAGGTGTTCGATACGGCCATCGCGGATCCGCAGATCGAGTGCGCCCTCGCCCTCGACCCGGGTCAGCACCGGCACCTCGATGGTGATCTCGCGGCGTCCGTTCATGATCCCGACTCCCGCCAGCGTTGGCCTTCCACACGGAAGGGTTCGGCATGGCTGTTGATCAACAGAAAACGGCGGGCTATCGCCTCCGCTTGCAGCCCCAGCCCCTGCAGGCGATTGGCCATCGCACCGGTATTCGCCGCTTCGGCCGGGCCGTAACAGGCATAGCAGCCACGCCCCACCACAGGACAGATCGCCCCGCAGCCGGTGCGTGTCACCGGCCCCATGCACGGCTCACCATGAGCCACCATCACACAAACCTGCTGTTGGCGCTTACATTCCAGGCAGACCTTGTCGTGCTCCTCGACCGGCAGCACACCGAACAGCAGCGAGCGCACCGCCGCCACCAGTTGCCGGGTGGTAATCGGGCAACCCCACAGGGCCAGATCCACCTTGACGTGATCGGCGATCGCCCTGGATTCCCTGAGCAGTTCGATATAGGCCGGTTGTGCGTAGATCCCCTCGATCCATTCATCCCGGTCATGCATATTGCGCAGTGCCTGCAAACCACCACTGGTGGCACAGGCACCGATGCTGACCAGCAGGCGGCTGTTGTCACGCACCTGCCGGATCCGCTCCATTTCCTGCGGGGTGGAGATGCTGCCCTCGACAAAGGCAATATCGACCTGGGCCTCCTCATCGCAATACCCGGCCTCGGCAAAGTGCACGATCTCCACCAACCCGGCCAGGGTGATCAGCGCCTCGCCGGCATTCAGAAAGGCCAGTTGGCAGCCATCGCAGGAGGAGAACTTGTGTACCGCCACGCGTGGTTTCATGCTCATATCCCCTTGTTACCCAGCAGCGGGGCCAGCGCTGGCCAGTTGAACACCGGGCCGTCACGGCAGACAAAGTGGTGGCCCATCTGGCAATGGCCGCACTTGCCGGTACCGCACTGCATGTTGCGCTCCATGCTCAACCATAGGCGCTCGTCGGTGATACCACGTTGCAGCAGGGCCTTGCCGGCGGCGATCATCATCCCCTCCGGGCCGCACATCATCACCGTACTGCGATGCGGCTCCAGTTCAGCCTTGTCGAACAGCATCGGCACATGGCCGACATGCCAGGGCCAGCCTGGGCCGCCCTCATCGGCGGCCAGCAAAACCTGGGTATTCGGTCGTTCGGCCCAAGCCTGGTACTGTTCACGCCAGATCAGATCATCGGCATGTTTGACGCCCTGCATAATGATCAAACGGCCATAGCGCTCATGGCGCCTGAGTACGTAATGAATGGCCGAGACCACCGGGGCGCAACCCAGCCCGCCGGTCACGATCACCACATCCCTGCCCTCGGCCTCCGCCATCGGCCAGCCGCGCCCGTAGGGGCCACGCAGCCCGAGGCGATCGCCCGGTTGCAGTCGGGCCATTGCCTCGGTAACCCGGCCCACAGCACGAATGGTATGGTTGATCACCTGTCCATCTTCGGGATCGGAAACAATCGAGATCGGGATCTCGCCGACCCCGTACAGATAGAGCATATTGAACTGGCCTGGCTGAAAACGGTAACCGGCCCGTGCCTGCGGATCGGTCAGTTGCAATTGCAGGGTGTAAATGGTGGGTGTTTCCTGGATCCGCCCGACGACCTTGGCCTCGAAGGGTTGCCTGCTCCCGCTCATGCTTCCCCCTCCTGTACAGTACACAGGGTAGCCGCTTCCTCGGTGATATCGATCCCCACCGGGCACCAACTGATACAACGCCCGCAGCCGACGCAACCGGAGCGGCCATATTGTTGGTGCCAGAAGCCCAGCTTGTGGGTCAGCCACTGGCGATAACGCAGGGCAATACTCTCGCGCAGTACCGAGCCGTGGATATAGCTGTGTCCGGCGGTAAAGCAGGAATCCCATTCGCGCCGATGCTCACTGCTCTGGCCATCGAGTGCCGGGATCTCCCGCTCACTGTGACAGAAACAACTGGGGCAGACCGCGGTGCAGTTACCACAGGCCAGGCAACGTTCAGCCACCTGTTGCCAATAGGGATGGTCATGGGAGGCCGACAGGGCAGCATTCATGATCCCGGTGGGAAGTGTGCGGGTCTGTTGCCGGGCAGCCTGTTGCTGTTGTCCGGCACACTGCGCCAACTGGTTGGGATCGGCCTCGGGATACGGCAGTTTTGCCAGTAATTGCCGACCTGCCTCACTGCCGGAGCGGATGACAAAACCCGTTTCCAGCTCATCGAGCAGCAGATCATAGCCGCTATCAGCGGCGGCTGCCGGGCCGTCGCCGGTGGCGGTACAAAAGCAGGTTGAGGCCGGATGGCTGCAATTGACCGCCACCAGCAGCATATCCTCGCGCTGCCGTGCGTAGTGCCCATCCGCTTCGCCACCAAGAGAATGGGCAAGAAAATGGCTGTCCTGCAGGGCCAGGGCGGCCAGATCACAAGGCCGCACTCCAATGATGGCCCGACGCTCCGGGGCCGGGGCAGCGGCACTAAAGCACAGCTTTCCCTGCGGATCGCGCTCAACCCGCCACAGTATCTCGGTGGGTGCAAACAGCAGGGGTTTGAGCGCCTGCGGGCCGTTGGCCCAGGCAAAGGCACGTGAACCCTGCCCCTGGTGCAGGCGATAAAAACCAGGGGCCTGCTCGTCCCGCCAGCCCCACGGCAGCTCGGTGGCACGATTCAAGGGAGAATATTGGATTACCCCATCGTGTGGGCGCGGGCCGTGGATGCGGTAGCCCGCCTCGTCGATCACATCAAACAGCCGCTGACAGTCGGAATGGGGCAAAAGGATTGTTGTTATCATTGACTCACTCGTTGTGGAAAGACACCACCATTACTTCAAGCCTAACTGAAAAAGCCGCGCCTGCAAGGCATCGCGCCCATCGGCGATCAATTCCTCTGAAATCCGCATCAGTTCGGGAATACTGTTTATCTCAAGATATTGCCCAATAACCGCATCATCTTCATCGAGTTGCTGCAACCACCACACCCCGGCGATCCCGGTCTCGATAACCCGCACCACGCCTGTTTCCTCATCCACCACCTCCGCCTGGATGGGGCCTTCCCCCAGATTGTCCTGCAACAGCGCCAGATCCTCCTCACCCAACGGGATGGCATCCAGATCGATACGGCTGGGCTGCCCTTCCCGCAACAGCAGCTGCAAACATGCGACAATCTCATGCAGCAGTGCATGGGCATTTTCACCCTGGCTGGGATTGGGCAAGCTGTTGATAAAGTGGTAATCTGTAACCGTGCCAGCCGCCATTACTTACACTCCGCTTTCGATACACCGGATTGGTTGATTTTTATATAACGAGCGAGGGAACCGATAGTGAACATCACCCTGGTTGAGGATGATCCTATCCAGCAACGTGTCCTCCAGCAATGGCTGAATGAAGCGGGCTATCGTTGCCGCATCCTGGCTGATGGTAGCAGCCTGATCAGCCAGTTTCATCATACTCCGGTCGACCTGTTGCTGCTGGACTGGGAACTGCCCGATCAAAGTGGCCTGGATCTGTTGCAGTGGCTGCGTCGGCAGCATGGCCATGAAACCCCGGTACTGTTCCTGACCATGCGTGACGATGAAGCCGATGTTGTGGCTGCCTTGCGTGGTGGCGCCGATGACTACCTGACCAAACCGGCCCGCAAACAGGAACTACTGGCACGCATCGAGGCCAATCTGCGCCGCAGCCATGCCGTTGGCAATCACTCCGGCCACGCCCTGCAGATCGGCCCATTCACCCTCCATGAGCAGTCCCGTCAGATCGACATGCACGGCAAACCGCTGCAACTGACGCAAAAGGAATTTGGCTTGGCCCATTACCTGCTGACTCACCTAGGCCAGATCATCTCACGCAAGGATTTGTTGAAAAATATCTGGGGCCACAAGGGCAAAACTAACAGCCGCACCGTCGATACCCATATCAGCCGGGTGCGCAAGAAGCTCTCACTCCATCCCGAGCAGGGCTGGCGGCTCAGCTCCATCTATCAAGCTGGCTACCGGCTGGATTGGCTGGGAGAGGAAGCTCACGAGGATTCATAGGTTAGTTCTTAAGCTTTTGATACCGTCTTCCTTAACGAAAGGCGCCTGTATTATTCATTTATTCGTAGGGTGGATAAGCGTAGCGAATCCACCATGGAGGCAGATATCGGTGGATGCGCACGCTTATCCACCCTACGACTAAGTATGGGACGATTAAATTATGATTTCTCAGCCAATCTGGCTTAAGAACTAACCTATGCACGAGGATTCAGGGTTATATTCCACCCGGTTGCGCCCATTCTGCTTGGCCAGATAGAGACGGGCATCGGCACGGGACAGGGGTTGGTCGCAGGTTTTGTCCTGTTCATTCAACATGGCGATACCGATACTGACGGTATAGGCAATCGACTCGCCCTCATGCAGACAGGGTGATTCCTCGACCTGCTTGCGCAGGCGTTCGGCAAAGGTCAGCGCGCCTTCCCGATCGCTGCCCGGCAGCAGGATGGCAAACTCCTCCCCGCCCAAACGGCCGGCCAGATCGACCTTGCGCAGGCTCTGCTGCACGATACCAGCAAACTGGCGCAATACCGCATCCCCTGCGGCATGGCCATAGTTATCATTGACCGACTTGAAGTAATCAATATCCAGCATCAATACCGCAGAGTGTGCTTGATAGCGCTGATAGCGGGAGATCTCCTGGCCCATGTGCTCAAGGAAATAACGGCGGTTCGGCAGGCCCGTCAGGGTGTCGGTAGTGGCCAGGCGGCGCAGTTCCCGTTCGCGCGCCTTGCGTTCAGAGATATCACGATACAGCCAAAGATCCCCCAGAAATTCACCATCACTGTTAATGGGCAGATAATCCTGTTCCAGCGTACGGCCATTGTCCAGATCAATCTCTTCACCGATCACAGCCTTGCGCTGTGCAAGTATCTCGTGGATTCGCTGAATAAAATGTGCCGGTTGGGTAAAACACGCCTTGCACCGCTCAGCAAGCTTATTGGAGTTGTGGCCGACCAGCGCTTCGGGTGATTCAGGGATGACAAACAGATCGCAGAAGGTTTGATTGACCAAGATGATGTTATTATTTTCATCCTCCAGCAGGATACCGCCATGAAAGCTTTCGATACCCGTGGCAAGCCGTGCACCAGCCTGCTGCAAAGCCTGCTCGGCCTGCTTGCGCTCGGAAATATCGGAGTGCGTGCCGACAACCCGAAGTGGCTGACCGTCTTGCCATGCCACCACCTTGCCGCGACCCTGCACCCAGAGCCAGTCGCCATCGGCACAGCGGTAGCGAAACTCGATAAGGAACGACTCACCGGCTAGCAACTGCCGATCAACTTCACGATAGGCCTGTTCCACATCATCGGGATGGATCAATCTTTTCCAGCTATCCAGTTCGACAGGGAAGGCATTCACCGGATAGCCAAGCATGGTATAGCAGCGCGCATCCCAGACCACCTTGCCGCTGGGCACATCCCACTCCCACATGCCATCCTTGATTGCGGCAAAGGTCATGCGATAGCGCTCCTCGCTGGTGCGCAGTTCCAACTCGATCTGCTTGATCTCGGTGATATCCTGCACCATGCCGGTTGCCGTTAGCAGTTCTCCATCCCCGGCAAAGGCCAATTCGGCAATCTCCCGTACCCAGCGGATCTCGCCATTGACGATAATGCGGTGTTCGATATCGTAGGGCGCCCCTCGCAAGGCAGCATGCCAGGCCGCATCTACATGTGGGCGGTCATCCGGATGGATCAGGGATAGAAAGTGTTGGTAATCGGCCGGTGTATCCGGCTCCATGCCAAATATCTGGTAGGTCTCCGGCGACCAGTACAGTTCACCATTTGGAAACACCATTTTCCAGCTACCCAGGTGGGCCATGGCCTGGGCATGGTTGAGTATGGTCTCGCTTTCGCGCAAGGCAGCCACTGCCTTGTCAACACGCCGCTGCAAGCCATGTCGGACAAACCACAACAGCGTCATCATGCCCGCCATGGCCAGCAGGTACACCAGGATGAGTACCTGCATATTACGCCAGCGCTGTGCCTGCATGGCGGCCAGCTCATCACTCTTGTCACGCCAAATCAGGAGCGATCCAACATGCGCGCGTTGCGGCTCCTTTCCGCCTAGATAATCCCGAAGCGCAAAGCGGGTCAGGTGCCAGCTTTTCCCGTCCCATTCCAACAACTCGGAACGTGTGTGGCTCTCCACCAGTGGTTTAAGTATGGAGGACTGTATCCACTGCGTTACCTCGTCACGTGAACTGGCCTCCAGATAACAACGGCATCCCTCTTCGACCGACATCCCGCTGAGATCGAGATATTCATCCCATACAGCCTCTTCGATATGCTGTTTTTCCAGTAGCACGGCGAAACCCGCACCAATCTGTCTGTCCAGATGCTGCAACTGTACATCAAATGAGGTGCCCGCCTCCAGGGCGCCGATATAGTCACGCTGCCCTTCCTCGCCGGTATGCCAGACCGGCACGACCGCCCGCACCCCGGAATAGATGCGTCCGGTTTCAAAGCCGGTGCGTGGCACGTGATCGTGGTTTACATCCTCAATGACATGGCGCAGGCCATCCATGCGATCTCCAAACCTGTCTGGGGCGTGTACGCGCAGAAAGGATAGCGAGCCGGGGCCAAAATGAAATTGCAGTTGGCGCACCCCAAATCGCCGCTGCATATCCAGCCAAGCGGGGGCAAGCATGGTATAGAGTTGTCTGCGCAGGCGATCACTCTGTTCACCGCCAGCCCCCCCACCCTCGGCCAGCACGGCCTGTTTTCCCTCCCAAAACAATTGCTGCACTTCGAGATCCGTAGCGATCATGGATGCAAGTCCCAGCATCTGCTGCTCAAGATCGGAAAAAGCGACATCATAGGTGGTACGAAGTGCGGCCGACTCCTGAGCAAGTCCCTGTGCAAACTTGTTTTCATCCTGTTGCCAACTCAATATGCCAATTAGGGCAAACAAAACACTTAGAAGCAGGCTGGTGATAGCCGTGATCAGAGGAAAGGTCAATCGTTGCATAGGAAATTTATTATATTCTATCCGGTGTGAGTGCTGGTCAGTGTAACAGGATTTGCCGCTAAACGGCTGCCGGCACCAACTGCCGCGAGGTGGTTCAATCTGGATGATGGTGAGTTCCCATTGAAGCACAGCAAAGGGTGGCGAACGTCACACATTTATAATGGCTTTTCCCACAAGCCGGGCATGCCCCATCAGTCATTACCAGGCTATAACATGACTTTTATATGCATCATTGGTAGGATAGCGCGTCCTTGAACATCCCTGCAATAACAGCAGCTTATAGACCGAAAAGAGGAAATTATGGAGCAGATTCTGGAGATCCGTGATGGTTGCAGCACCCCCGAACAACTGCTAAAGAGCCGCGCCTTTGCCCGCTACATACGGATCTACAAGAAGGAATTCATGGATGAACTGGACAGCCGTAGCGGCGTGACCCAAAACGAGGCCCACCACCGCAGTGACTTTATCAAGCTGTTGAGTGCGCGCGACTTTATCGCCGTGTTGAACCGTCCGCAACAGGGTGTCGACAACGACGTGCTGGAGCGCGACCGCAGCGTGGTGCGCTTTCTCGACGGC
>OBJA01002111.1_pt1 | contig 12075 bp, 15 predicted proteins | sample 1519751 | NCBI WGS metagenome assembly OBJA01 (sample SAMEA3881238, study PRJEB22517) | soil metagenome | biome: lake sediment; feature: soda lake sediment; material: sediment, water from around vicinity | place: India | collected 2013-12-23 | depth 3 m
CGGTCATGCTTCCCGGCGCGATGCGCAGGTTCACGCCACGCAGCACATCGGGCTCATCCGCAGCGTAGCGGAAATGCACGTCGCGCAGTTCGACCGACGCATCGCGCGGTACCTGTGGTGCGTCAGGCTCCGGCAGCGGTTCGACGGCGAATAGCTCCCTGATGGCATCGAGCTGGCCGCGTGCGCCACGCAGTACCTCGCCATAGCCGGCGACTTCCAGCAACGAGTCGATGAAACGGCTCACCAGTAGCAGAGAAACGATGACGGCGATGGCTTCTCCTGTCGCCGGCCCGCCCTCCAGCTGGCCGTTCATCCACAGTGCAGCCGCAATCAGCAGGGCAGTGAACACGGCCTGCACGGCCCAGGCATTGAGCACTGCCGCCCCTGCCGACAGCCAGATCAGCCGCATCCCCGAATGACGTTGCCGCTCGAAGGTCTGTTCCAGCCAGCGGGTACTGCCGCTCTCGCCGTTGAAGGCACGCAGCACCGATTGAGCCTGGGCGAACTCCACCACGCGCTGGCTGGTTTCGGCGAAGCGCTGGTGAAAGGCATCGTCGGCACGGCCCGAAAGCCTGGCCGAGAGTGCGAGGACACCGGCCAGTAGCGGCAGCGCCACCAACGCGATCAGGCCCAGCGGCCAATGCAGTACGAACAGCGCAATGACGAGAACCGCAGGCGTCACCACGCCGGCGATGACCGGGGTGAAGACGTGCGCGGGAAGCTGGGCCACGGCCATCACGCCCTGCGTGACGACGTGGCCGAGTCGGGCCGTATTCTGCGGTGTGAACCAGCCCACGGGCAGACGCGCCACGTGGTCGCCGAGACGATGGCGCGCGCCTTGCAGAATGGCAACGCCCACGCGCACACCGGCCTGCTCGACATGACGCCGTACGACCCAGCAGATGACCAGCCCGGCCAACAGCATAGTCAGCCATGGAGCCGTCCGTAGCACGTCGCCGCCCAGCAGATGACTGAAAACCGGCACCAGCGTGGTGATGGTCAGCCCGCAGAGTACGCCATAGGCAACAGCCATCCAGGCATAGCGGCGGAAGACGGGCGCATCGTCGCCCAACAGCTGGATGAAGGTCTTCAGCATGACTGACCCTCCGAGGCCGTGGATGCTTCGTAGTCTCCCAACCTCCATAGCCGCGCGTAGCGGCCATCCAGCGCCAATAGCTGCCCATGTGTGCCTTGTTCAACGATGGCACCGGCTTCGAGTACGAGGATACGGTCGGCGTGCATCACCGTATCGAGCCGGTGCGCGATGACCATCAAGATGCGACCTTGTGCGAAGCGCGACAGCGCGCTCTGGATCGCCACCTCGTTGCTGGCGTCGGCCGACGCCGTGGCCTCATCGAGCACCAGCACGGGCGGGTCGAGCAGCACAGCGCGCGCGATACTCACACGCTGGCGTTCTCCGTCGGAAAGCTGAGCGTCTTCGCCGACCATCGAGTCGTAGCCGCGCGGCAGAGCCAGGATACGCTCGTGGATGCTGGCGGCGCGCGCGGCATCCTCGATCTCCTGCTGGCTGGCCGAGGGTCGGCCCAACGTGATGTTGTCGCGCACACTGGCCTGGATCAGGCGCACCTCCTGCAATACGAAGCCGATGCGCCGATAGAGCTGCGCAGTCTCGATGTGGCGCAAATCCACGCCACCGAGAGTGATGCGCCCTTCGTCCGGGTCGAAGAAGCGCAGCAGCAATCGCGCCAGCGTGGACTTGCCCGCCCCCGACGGGCCGACGATGGCCGTGACCGTGCCAGGATCCAGCGTGAAGCTGATGTTCGATAGCGCCGAATGCCCGTCTCCGTATGCATAGCCGACGCTCTCGAATCGGACGTCATGACCTGTGGGGATTTGTTGCTGGCTTGGTGCGACTTGCTCCAGCACAGGAGTTTCCAGCAGCGCCAGCACGCGCTGCGCCGCACCCGTGGCGCTGCCCAGATCGTGCAGCAGCGTGTGCAACAGCAGCAGCGGTGCGCAGATGCCCGGCGCCACCAACGCAAACGGCAGCACATCCACGGGCGCGATCCAGCCTATGCCGGTGAACAACGCGCCGAAGGCCAGCACCACACCCAGCACCGTGACTGGCGCGATCAGCGCATGGGCATGGGCCATCGCCACGACCAGCGGGCGGGTGAAGCTGGCGAAAACCTCGGCGAAGACATCGACGGCCTCGCGGTAGCCACCATGCGCCTTGCCGGTAGCGCCGAACGTCTTGACTACGGGAATGCCACTGACGAACTCGACCGTCGCACTGTTGATGCGCCCCATCCTGGCGACGAATTCCTGCATGTTCGCCCCGCCTGTCTTCATGGCATGGCGCAAGAACAGGAAAAAACCGGGAAACGGCAGCAGCGCAACGACGGCCATGCGCCAGTCCAGCGCGAACAGATAGATGACCGAGATCAGGATCGCGCCCACGGCGCGCCCCACAGCCGTATAGAAGTGCGCAGTCAGGCTGTGCAGCGTGGCGATGTCATCCTGCATCGCCTGCTTGACCTCGCCCGAAGTCCGGCTGGTGAACCAGCCCAGCGGCACCTGGGCCAGCCGCCGAGCGACAGCCAGGCGCAGGTGGTGGGTGATGCGGTTGTCGGCCAGATGGGCGGTAAGTTCCCCGGCCAACACCAGTGCCATGCCGGCGAACACGGCCGCCAGGCTGGCGATGACCGTCCACCAGACCTCTCTCTGTGCCGATGCGGCGAACGTCGCTTCGCCGTCGCCGAGGACAATCTCGGCGATATGCGCGATGCCTGCCAGCGGCACCAGCGTGAGCATGATGCCCACCGCGGCCAGTATGGCAGCGGCTGTCAGTTGTCCGCGTATAGGGTTCAGCACCAAGCTGATCGGGCCAGGTTCCCCAGGTTTGGCTGCGGATTCATCATGAGTACCCATGAAACAGAAAACCCCATAAGTTCAGATAGATAGAAATTCTTCTCGCCTCTTGCTCTTTACACCATCACATGAGGTTGAGAATTATTTGCATTACTATAAACTAAATCCGAACTTAGTTGCACACCTATAAACTAAATAGTGCAAAGCGGGTAAAATGAGGACATAGCCACGACAACCAAAGAACAGACATGAAACCGCCAGAGCACCCCACAGCACGCGGACGCCCCCGCACCATCACACGCGAACGGATTGCCGACGCTGGCATTGAGATCGGCCTGCCGAACATCACCTTCGTCGGCGTGGCCGCTGCGCTCGGCGTCAGCCACATGGCGCTCTACAAGCACGTACCGAGTCTCGAGGCACTCAAGCACCTCGTTGCCGAGGAAATTTTCAGCCGCTGGCAGATCCCACAGGCTGGCGGCAGTGGGCACGACAGATTGAAGAATTACCTGTTCCTGTTCGCCGCATCCGTGCAGGACTTCGTCAAGGCGCACCCCGGCGTGACGCCGTACGCGATCCGCAGATTAGCCGCGACACAGTCCATGCTTGACAAAATTGCCGGACACCAGCGCCATATCGCGCAGGCTTACGGGATGTCGATGGAACAGGCACGCTGGCTACTGGCGACCGTGGCGTTCCATGGCATGGCCGTGGCCGATACTGTGTACTCGGTTGCTGGCCAGGAACCCGTCTTGGACGCAGAGCGGGCGATCGAAGAAGCCGAGATGGAGGCGGAACTCGCTCAGGGTATGCACGCGCTCATTGTCGGCGCACTAGCCATGTTGGAGAACGGTATCGATTCTGAGAGCGCGGCATTGCAGATCAAGCCATAGGTACCAGGAAACGCTACGCTGGCCGCGACTTGAGATTGCGCATCAGCAAGCCCAGCAGCGGTAGCATGGCCTCAGCCACACCCTTTGGCCGAAGCAGAGTTCTGGTCCGTCACCAGTCGGTCGCTCACCACCACCTGCGCTTGGAAGTCCGGCGCGAGTCAGCAGCGCTACGGTGATGAACTGAGGCGTGTGTCGAAACGCGCCGCGCAACGAAGAAACGGGCGAATGGTGCATTGAAAAGTCCTTGAGGTCGGAATGGCTTGACACCTTTTGGATTGGTCTCAATAATAGATCGACTACTTAGTCTAATAAATATCAAGCCACGATCCAGGATCGTTTGACGTGATGAAAGACCCTGCCTCCATGACGCTTCCCCGCGCGCCAGAAGTTTCCCATTCGCCAAGCGTGGCGGTCGTGGCTTTATTGGCGATGTCGCGCTCGCCAACTCCGTTTGCGCGGGTGGACGTCGTCACCATCGGCAAGCTTCCCGACGCCAGGGCAAATCACCTGGCGTGTGGCACTGTGCACGCGCTGCTGGTCAGCCTGCCACCCTTGCTGTTGCTCGCGGATGTGTGCTGGTTGGGCAACGAAGACGGAGAGCGTTCGCTGGTGAAGTTTGCGCAATCGGCTCTGTTGGGCGATTGCGCTTATAAAGGAAGAATTGAATGAGCGAGGAGCAGCAGTTGCCAATTCCCCGTAAAGGGCTGCCGGGGGTTTTGGATCGATTCGTCGGCCCTGGTGCAACACCGGCCGAGTTAATGCTTCAGTTCTTGTTGCCCCTGGGGGCGGCGGGCGTGGCAGCTATTTATGCGGCTCATGCAATCGGGACTTGGTCCGCCGTTCAGTACATCCTTTGCGCGCTGCTGGCTTTCGACATCGTGGGCGGCATCATCACCAATGCCAGTTCTTCCGGAAAACGATGGTATCACCGTGATGGGCAGGGTTTTCCGCAGCATTTCGGCTTTGTCATATTGCACCTTGGGCATCTATCCCTTGTGTCATGGCTATTCTTCGGGCTTGATCTTTCTTGGCTCATCACGGCCGGGGCATACCTCTTGATTGCAGGCCTCGCGGTCATCTGGTCGCCGCTCTACCTTCAGCGGTCGGTAGCACTGCTCATGTACGCCGGGAGTGTTCTACTGGTCGTGTACGTACTTGCCCCTCCGCCGGGGATGGAATGGTTTCTCCCGTTGTTCTACTTGAAGCTGCTCGTCGCACACCTTCCGAAAGAAGAGGCGTACCGGCCAAAGGGGGAAGCCAGCCATGGGATCAACCGGACGCCGGAAAGCTCTGTGCCGACAAACCAGCACCCATGAACACCAAGAGAAGTCGTACGATGCGCAAGATCGACCCCGAAAAACGCGAGGCCAAGCGCCGTCAGATTCTCGATGCCGCCGTCGCGTGCTTTGCCCGCAAGGGCTTCCATGGCACCTCGACCAACGAGATCTGCGCCGCCGCCGAGATGAGCCCCGGCAACCTGTTCCATTACTTCCCGAACAAATCGGCCCTGATCGCCGCCATTGCCGAGGAAGACCGCAACGAAATGAATGCGCGCTTCGCCCGGCTGGCCGAGGAGGACGATGCCATCGCCGCCATCGAGACCCTGGCGACCGAGTTGCTGGAGCAATCTGCCGATCCGGTCTATGCCCGCATCAGCGTCGAGATCGCGGCCGAGACGATGAGCAATTCCGAGATCGGCAGCCTGTTTGCCGATAACGAGGCACTGATCAAGACTAATCTGGCGGAACTGTTGAAGCGTGGCATCGCCAAGGGCCAGATCGATCCGACGCTCAAGCCGCAATTGGCAGCCACCTGGCTGATCGCGCTGGCTGATGGTGCGGTCGGGCGCGCGTTGATGGACCCGGACTTCAAGACCCGCACGCATGCGCCGGTGTTGTTGCGCATGGTGCGCCGTTTCCTGGAGCCGCCCGCCGGGTAAGTCCCTGAGCGCGCCGCCCAGCCCCTCCCGACCCTCGTTCGATTCCTTCTCCGGCGCCTGGCTGATAGGCGCCGCAGGCCTCGCTTTGTCTGTCAAACACCGAAAGGAAACCGCCATGCGCCTCCAACCTCTCATCTTCCTGCGCGACAAGCTCACTCGCCGCCTGCTTGCTGCCACGCTGGTAACCAGCGGCTGCATCGCCACGCTGTCCGCCCATGCGCAAGACGCGCCTGCAACGCCCAGCCTGTTCGGCGAGAAAACCGAAGTCGTCATCGGCCTGGGCGCTGGTGTGATGCCGCGCTACATGGGGGCGAAGGACACCAAGGTACTGCCGGTGCCGACGGTGGCGGTGTATCGCGGCATCTTTTTTGCCGACAGCGTGCGCGGCCTGGGGGTCGAGTACATGACCGAATCCGGCTTCTACATCAGCTCGGCATTGAGCTATGACTTTGGCCGCACCGAGAAGGACAGCGACTGGCGGCCCGGCTCGAAGAAGCTTGCCGGCATGGGCGAGGTCGAGGGCAGCACTGTGGTCAATGTGCTGGCAGCGCAAAAGCTCACGTCATGGTTGGTGGTTAATGGCGAAGCCGAACTCCGCGTTGCGGGCCAGAGCCATCGCGGCAATCGCTATCGCCTGGGGCTGGAAGGCACGGTCTTCGATGGAGTCAAGGACACCGTGACAGTGGGCATGAACGTGCATACTGGCGCGCGCGACTTCAACCAGACCTACTTTGGCGTCACCAACGCACAAGGCCAGCGCAGCCGCTTCGCGCAGTTCACGCCCAAGTCGGGCATCTACGCCTACTCGGTGACCGTTGACTGGACGCACGACTTCAACAAGCACTGGTCGCTGTTTGCCGCCGTCAACGTCATGCGGTTCAGTGACCGCGCCAAGGACAGCCCGCTGGTCGAGGAAAAGACCGGCGTCACCGGCACCGTGATGCTGAACTACAGCTTCTGATGGCCGGATTTCGCAAAGAGCCTTGATCATGAGCCTACTCCCCAAGCGCCACCGCGCGCCCATGCTGGGCGTGATCGCCGCCAGCGGCAGTTCGCTGTTCGGCAACAGCGTGACGGCGGTCGCGTTGCCCTGGCTGGTGCTGGACATGACCGGCAGCGCATCGTGGACCGGGGTGGCCGCTGCTGCCGGGATGCTGCCGCTGATCCTGGGTTCGTTCTTCAGCGGCACGCTGATCGACCGCTTCGGCGCACGGCCCGTGGCGCGGTGGCGCGGTTGGCGCGGTTGGCGCGGTTGGCGCGCATGCCGCTGAAGCGTGCCACCGCGCTGAGCAAACTGGTCGGCAGCCTAGCCAGTATCGTAGCGCCCGCTACGGCGGGATCGGACATCGCACTGTTCGGGTCGGAACGCACGCTGCTGCCGACCGCCGGGTGTTCGCTGCTGGCCGCCGTGCTGGACCGGTTGTCGCAGCCGGGACGTCGCCTGCGCCGCCGGGTGCTGGGCGCGTCCACTGCCGCCGCACTGGTCGCCACGCCGTTGGCGGTACTGCTGGCCGGAGGTGCCATCGACCTGACCGGCAGGTCCCGACCACGGCCACAGCCGTGCCGGCGCGATGCCCGCCAGTTGCGTGGCAACACTGGACGCCACGGCCAGGAACACGCCGCGTCCCAGTCCCGAGGCGAAGCGGGCCACTAGCATGGGTGTCAGTGCGCCGGACAGGCTGACCACAGCATTGCCCAGCGTGAGCAACAGCACCATCGCTACCAGCAGCAGACTCTTGCGCGGCCAGCTAGTAGCCAGCGCCGGCAGACCCGGAGCGCCGATCACCACGCCCAGCGCATAGGCCGTCACCGCCGTGCCCACCTGGTTAATACTGGCGTGCAGGTCAGCGAGATGGTGGACACGAGCCCATTGGTGACGAACTCGGTGAAGCCTAGCGCGAAGGCGCAGCGTGCGAACACGTAGATGACGCAGGGCATACGCTCGGTCATGGATCAATCCCGCGTTGCGGCGGCAGACGCCAGCAGCGGTAGCATGGCCTCGGCCACGCCCTTGGCCGAAGCGGGGTTCTGTCCAGTCACCAGTCGGTCGCTCACCACCACCTGCGCTTGGAAGTCTGGCGCGGGAAGGTGCCGGGCGCCGCGTTCCCGCAAGGCATCGGCGAGCAGGAACGGCACGGTGTCGTACAGGCCTACCGCACGTTCCTCGTGGTTGGTGAAGGCCGATACGTCCTTGCCATCGACCAGGTAGCGACCATCGGACAGCTTGAGGTTCACCAGTCCGGCCGAGCCGTGGCAGACCGCCGCGACCACACCGCCGCGCTCGTAGATGCGTGCGGCAATCGCGGCCAGTTCGGCGCTGTTGGGGAAGTCCCACATGGTCGCATGGCCCCCGGCATAGAAGATCGCGGCATAGGCACCCGCATCGACCTGCGACGGGGCCAGAGTGTTCTCGGTGGCGCCGCGCAGCACCGGATCGTTCCAGAACGCGACATTGACCGGATCGTCCAGGTCAAGCCCGTCCACCTGCGTCTTGCCGCCCTTGGGGCTGACGAAATCGACGGCATAGCCGGCTTCGCTCAGCACCTTGTGCGGATGCGTGACTTCCGAAAGGTAAAAGCCGCTAGGCGCCACATCGGCGGCGTCGACCGGCCCTTTGCGGTCATGGCTGGTCAGGACGAAAAGAATACGTGGCATAGCTTGGGACTCCTGGATTGCAGAGCCGGCAGCCGCCCCCGACGACGTGGCGAGCGCGACGACACACAGCGCGAGGCTGCATGCGGTTCGCGTAAGCCAAAGCACTAGGTTGCAAGGACGCAACAAGGGGTTGGGCATGACGGTCTCCGTGGGTTGGAAGCGACCAGACGCCGATAACGGGTATCCGCTGCGGCCAGTCAGTTTTCGATCGTCATTCTGGTGATTTCGAGCTACCCTTAAAATGACCCAAATTGACAAACACTTTCTCTGAATTAGTCCAAATGACTCTGCGGAATCTTGATGACTTGGCCGTGTTCGTGCACGTGGTAGAACATCGGAGCTTCTCGGCGGCCGCACGCGACCTGCACTTGGCGCCCAAAGCCGTGAGTAAGCAGATCGCTCGGCTGGAACAGGCGCTGGGCACCACGCTGTTCGAGCGCAATACCCGCAACCTGCGCATCACCGACGAAGGCCGCGCCATCGCTGAACGTGTACGGGCCGCACTAGGTGTGCTGGAGGAAGTACAGGAGTTGGCGACCGGCGGCAGCCGGGACCTACGAGGCACCATACGCCTGACCGCACCCACGCCATTTGGGCGCAAGTACGTAGCGCCAGCGATTCACGATTTCTGCCGTCTGCATCCTGGGGTCGGCTTCGATCTGCGCCTGTCGGATCAAGTGCAGGATCTCTACAGCGGCGACCTGGACATGGCCATCCGCATGGGCGAGCTGGCCGACTCACGGCTGGTGGCACGGCGTATAGCTGACAATCGGCGTATCCTGGCGGCGTCTCCCACCTACCTGAAGGCGCATGGACACCCCGAGCAACCGGAAGAACTGGCCCAACACAGCTGCCTGGTGTTCGCCTATCCTGGTTTGCTGCAAAACACCTGGCCGCTGCGTCAAGGCCGCCGAGAGCAGACGGTCACGGTCAGCGGCACCCTATGCAGCGACAGCGGCGACGTACTGCATACGTGGTGCCTGGCCGGGCTCGGCATCTCGCTGCGCGAGAGTTGGGACATCCACGAGGAACTGCGAAACGGACGACTGGTGCGCGTGTTGCCGGAATGGGAAGCCACGCCTTCGAAGATCAGCATCGTGCGGGCACGGCGCGAGCCTGTGCCACGCCGACTGACGGTGTTCAGCGATTTTCTGTCGGAACGCTGGCGGCAAGCGCCGTGGGATGCGGCATGATTAGCGACAAGCAACCAAATGGCCTTCGAGAAACGCGCGGTGTCACGCTGCCACCCAATCTCCCAAGACATCCCATCGCCTTGCATCGTCAGGCATTTGCCAAAGCACCAAGGTGCCGGGCAAAGTCCCCATCCGCACCTGCCGCGTTCACGTGGTCGAAATACCCGTACCAGCCGCTGGCCTTAATGCCGGCCAGCAACGCATCGCGCGCCTGAGCGTTGGAAAAACGCCAGATGCCCAGGAAACGGTGTTCGCTGCCCCGATCTATACCAGGTTCGGTTTCAGTGAGCGTAAGAACCTCAACACCCATGCTGGATAAACCGCCCATGGCGGTGCCGATGGCGTCCAAAAACTGCTGGCGCTGTTCAGAGGTCAGCGCCTTCCAGTCCGCATTGGGTGTATAGAGCTCGACGAGGTAATGAGGCATGAAGTCTTCTCCTCTACTTGAGATTGCGCATGGCCCGCTGGCAGACGCGGCGGGTAGCGTTAGAAGGTGTGGTTTGCAGCCATTGGGCGCAGAGATCACGCACCCAGGCGGGCTGATCCTTGGCGGCATCGTTGAGCCAGTTGGCTACCGAGTCTTGTACGTAGGTGGAAGAATCGGCGCGCAATGGCGACAGAATGGGCAGCGCCTGTCCTGGCTCGCGCTTGAGTGCAGCAATATGAGTGCACCAAACGCCGCGCGGACGCAGGGCTTCGCTTGCGAAGCGGCGCAGGCACTCGGATGACTCTGTTGTCCATTGCGCCAAGTGCGTGATGGACGCCTCCAGTTGCTGCACCAGATGCGGGCGCACGGCCATCCATGCCCACTCACGCACGCCGAAATGCACGTCGTCGGCCAACGGGCGTATGGCGGCCAGATGTTCTCGCAGGTCCAGTTCAGGCCGCGCGCCAACCATGAAGCAGGCCCAGCCGCGCACCGTGTCCGCACCATGTGATCCGCATTGTGCAATACCTGTTTCACCCAACTCGTCCAGCAGTACCTCACCGATGCGGGTCATGCGCTTGACAATACCCAGCCCACAGGCGGCATCGACGGCTTTCAGTGCCGGGGCCGACAGGTCAGGAAACACCGCTCGCGTCAGCGTGGCCTGATCGAGCGCCAAGCATTCGGCCAGGGTGGCGCTCTGTATTTCGCCGCGCGACAGAGCTTGAAGCACGTCAGCAGGGATGTCGGCGGCGCGGGTTGCCCCCTTGCGTGGCGTTGACTTGCTCATTGGGACTTCCCTTCTGTCGTCACACCCAGATTCCCCGCCACTTTGTCGAACAAGAGCGCCAGTTGTTTGCGCTCGGAGACCGACAGGTTGCCAAACAGGCCAGCGATCCAGCGGCCATGCTGGTCTAGGACTTTCCTGGCCATCTGCTTGCCTTTGCGGGTCAGCCGGATGCGCCGAGCACGGCGATCACTGGCATCGGCCAGCCGCTGGATGAGGGATTCCCGCTCCAGGCCGTCCAGCAAACCGGTTACCGTGGCTCTTGTAACACCCGCCTGTTCAGCCAACGCATTGGGAGCCAGCCCCTCGCTGACGGAACTGAGCAGGAACAGCAACACAAACCGGCCTTCGGACAGACGGTACGGAGCCAGCAGCGCCGCACAGTCCCGGTCAATGGCGCTAGCCAGTGAGAGCGTTTGGAAGCAAAGTCGGATGCCTGCCACATCAGGAAGCTGGCGGCGCTGTGCTTCAGCCAGCAGCGCCTCGTATTTCTGTTCGAGGTTCATTTTGATGCCGCCATATAGTATGGCGCCTAATTATATATGAGAAGCGGCAATCAAGGTATAGCGCGTCGGTGCGACGGCGGGCTTCCGGGGCGATTCACATCCCGTCTGACCCCCGAGCCGCTGGAAATCCGTGCTGCTTGGCAGCCCACACCGCGACCGACGTTGCCGCCAGCAGCACCAGCGCGGGAGAGAACGCGGAGACGCCGAAACCATCCAGCAGCACGCCGCCGACAACGCCACCGCCCGCGATCGCCATGTTCCAGGCCGTGACCAGCATCGACTGCGCCACGTCGGCCGCATTCCCGGCGGTTTTGGCAATGGCCGTCTGGAACAGCGTTGCCGCGCCGCCGAAGGCCAGGCCCCAGACCGCGACCGCCGCAAGGACCACGGCAAGCGCATCGCCTGCAATACCCAACACCAATGCGAATAGGCCGAGCAAAGTCGTGCTGGCCAGCGTCAGCGCACGCAGGTGCAGGTCGATAAACACGCCGACGATCCAGATGCCCGGCAGCGAGGTGACGCCGAACACCAGCAGTACCAGGTCCGTCCGTTCGGCCATGCCTGCTGTCGCCAGGAACGGCGCAATGTAGGTGTAGAGGATGTTGTGCGCCAGCACGAAGGCCAGTTACCACGAACAGCACCGGGCGAACGCCCGCGATGGTGAATACACGGCCCAGTGGCAAGCGCTTGGCTGCCGCCTGCCCGGCGAAGTCCGGCACCTCAATGCGTACTGACAACATCAGCACCAGCGCCAACACGCTCATGGGCACCTCGAAAAACCTCGCCTGCCCCCTGCGATTGGTAAAATTGCGTTGTCCTGATTTCGTTCTCTGACACCAGCCA
>OBJA01002112.1_pt1 | contig 12073 bp, 10 predicted proteins | sample 1519751 | NCBI WGS metagenome assembly OBJA01 (sample SAMEA3881238, study PRJEB22517) | soil metagenome | biome: lake sediment; feature: soda lake sediment; material: sediment, water from around vicinity | place: India | collected 2013-12-23 | depth 3 m
CTTTTGGGGTGAAAATCATTTTTGACCCCAAAACCCCAAATTATTTTAAAGAGCCAGAAGATATTCTATCATTTAGTCGTTAAAAAGACTTTGAGAAATCCCAATACACTTTTTATATAATGGTCTTAAATTTACGATATTGACCTTTATACTAAATATTTAATTTCAGAATATGATAGGATAAAAGGTGCAACGCCTTTAACTTCATCTTCTTTGATTTTTTCGGATAGATAATATTCAATAGATCCGTCTCGTTTTTCATTATCCAAACCAGCAACTTCACAGATTCCACCTAAATGGAAACCTTCATTATCTTCGGTAAAATATCTATTCATTGTTGTTTTAAAAATATCGAATCCAAGTTGTGAATATTCATTCTTTAGTAGACCTAATCTTGACCCTTTAAGATATGCATAGCAGAGCATCATGGTCCCGCTTGTTTCATGGTAATTACCAATTACTTCAGGTCTATCAACAACCTGCATCCACATTTTATCGAATTTGTATTGGTCTATTCCACTAATCATTTCTGAGAACATCGTCTTGATTTCTTCATCTGGATTTGTTTCTAAAATATCAACTAAAGCCATTGCCAACCATCCAACGGATCTACTCCACACATTAGGGCTCTTTCCGTCATGTGTATTAGCCCACTTCATTGATTTAGTTTCATCATATGCATGAAGATAAAGGTTTTTACTTTCATCAAAAAGATATTTTCGAACATTTTTCAGTTGACTTTTCACATCCCCAAATAGTTCATCTTTTTGAAACATTTTAATATATTTTACATAGAAGACTAACCCCATATAAATCCCATCAAGCCATACTTGGTATGGGTATTTCTTTTTATGCCAGAAGTTACCTTCATTAGTGCGAGGATGAGTTGTTAGTTGATTAAATAAATAGTGAATCGCTTTAAGGAATTTTTCATTTTTTGTTATATTGTATAAATCAAATAACGCAATTCCCGGGGCAATATTATCAATATTATATTCTTCAAGATTATAATTTTTGATCATACCATTATCAGTAATCATATCCTCATAATAGTTTATTACAAAATCAAGATAATCCTTATTATTTTTTGCCTTATATAATTGCAATAAAGCATTCATTAAGATGCCATCTTCATAACACCATCGACCATTTTTGTAGGAAGAAAAAGAGGTAATTGTTTGATTAATATAGGTTCTGAGGTTTTGATCTAATTGATTATTCATATTTTTTCTCCAATTCATTGATTAATTTAATACTGCTCGTAATATCTTCACCCGTAATGCCTTCTAGTATAAGATATGCATTAGGAACTGTGTCCTTAATTTTCTTAATTATAAAATCAAAATCGATTAGTCCTTGTCCTAAACCAGTTTGAATTAGTTTTCCTTCTTGTACAAGAAAATCCTTCATATGGAAAACAACTATATCCTCTTTTAACAGTTTTAAACATGATTCAAAGATCGTTTGATATTGATGATAATTATCAATATTCAAGTAGTTGTAAAGGTCGATTATGACCTTTAAATGTTTTGAATTAATTTCTGAAACAAGTCTTTTAAGTAATTCAGGTTTATAAATAACGTGATTGTATGCACCTTCAATTAAGACAGTTGCATTTACAGTTTCGGCATATGATACCAAGTCTTGAATCACAGACTTAACTTGTAAGTAAGCCTCTTCAGTATGATTTTTTGGGTTATATGTCCATTTATCATCATTAAAGGATCCGGTTTCGGTTCCGACATATTGAGTTTTAAAGTATGAAGCATGTTTAAGATGATCTTTAAAACGAGAAATATTTGCTTTAACTTTTTCAGTATTGCTATGAACGGGATTAAAGTATGCACCTATTAAAGCGATATTAATTGATTTGTCAGATAATGGTTTAAGGATAGATTCAACTCGATCTTTTGAAAGGTTAGTATCGGAAATATTTTCGAAAGCTTTTTGAATTACTAGTTGAATGTATTTAATTTTACTGTTATCAAGGGCCTCTGACAAACCTTCGGGACTCGTTTTTTTCATATCATGAGCACGTATTCCTGTTTTCATAATATCACCTTTTCTATATTATATTATAGCAAAAAATGAGTAAAAAGTAAACCTGGCATTTTAGATAAAAAAGGAAAAATCATTGTTTGATTTTTCCATTGATGTTTATATTTTATTTTAAAATAAAAATTCTTTTTCAGCTTCTTTATATAAATTTACTAACGATGAGTTACGGTGAAGGGCTTTAATATTTGGAAAAGGCAAGAATTTTCCATGATACATTTTACCGTCAATCTTGTGATTACAAACAAAGTCCATTCCTAGTGATTTACATAAGGCAATCCCTTCTGGCGATTCCGCAACTGCACACCATTCGGAGATAAAAACACCCTCTTTCGCAAACCGCTCAAGTTGCTCTAAAAAGGAATCAAAGAGAAGTTTAAAAGTGAAGAAACTTTGGTATTCTTTGAGAATTTCAATTTGAAGGAAGTAACCGCGATAAAAACCTGGTAAATTAATATAATTGATATTTTCATAAGATATTTCTTCTTCATGTAGTTCGCCTTTGATGGCACGCTCGAATTCCTCATCATATAGGGTTACAAAGAACCAATGGCCGATTACTTTATCACCGCTCATTAGTATTTTCCAAGTATCAGTGCTGCGCTCCATGATCTTTATTGAAGGTTCTACATCGATGAAAAGTTCTGTTGGAAGATTTTCGAGCGTTGAATAGATAACATCCTTAACTTCAGATACCAAATCAAAGAAATTTATTTGTTCTCTTATGATATCAGCATGACCAAGTAAACGGATTTTGTTTTCGGTTGTTGGTTGTTCCTTTTTAATGATTGGTAGATCAAGAGCATTCATTATGTAATTAATAACATAATTAATATCTTCATTATTTCGTTTAAAGACCTGATATTGCCGCAAACTTCGTGGAAGGGTGCTGATTTCAAAGTCTCCAATATAACTAAAGATCTTACCATTTGGTTTAATGCCGCTGATGACATCATTTACAAAACTGTCCCATTCATATTTAACCCATTGTGAATCAAGGTATTCTAGTTTTGCACCTAATACGAGTATAGATTTGGTCGTATCTAAGGCTTCATCGATTACTTTTTTATATTCACTGACTCCAAGATCATTTAATGATTGATTACTCATAAATACTTTGACACCTCTATTTGTAAGCTCATTATAAAGAGTCATTGCGAAGGTGGAGTCTTCTGTTTTTATCCCATTTACTGAGTTCTTAAAAGAAATGAATACATCATACATTAGTTAAATACCTCTCATCTTGTCACAGTTAGAATTGTTTTTTGTACCTTTTTTATCTTACCATATTTCACCTGTTTTTTCAATCGTTAATAAAACTTCTCTTCAATAAATCTTTATTTTGTTTAAAAAATATAAGTCTTTTCTATATATTATAGAGAAGAAGATATTACAATGAAGATAATATTTATTTGTTAACTTAAGAATAAAAGGTTTGCGTAAAAGGGGGGTTTTTGGTATAATAAATAAGATGAAATAAAACAGGAGAAGTGAACATGAAAAGAAAAACAATAATTTTTATATACCTGTTATTGGCAATTTTTGTGGTTGGTTGTATCCAACCGAAAAATAATGCTGATGCAGTTCAAATCTCAGAAATCAGTCTTGCTGATTCTAATAAGGGGTTAGAAATTAAAGTAACAATTGATTTTAATTCTTTCAGTATAGACAAAGAAAATATTTTAAGTTATGGAGTTTTGATTAAAAATGAAAGAATATCAAAAGCAACTGATTTAATATTCGGGACTCATGATAACTTTACTGAAGTGGAAGAGATAGAAAATAATCAAATTTCCTTGATTATCGCTAATATTGATCAAATCCTCTATAATACAAATTTAAGTATTCGTCCGTACCTTATTTATACTGATGCGGCTGATGATACAAAGATTTTATATGCAAGCACTTATTCAGTAACCAATTTATATGAACTTGCAAAAGTAAATACAAGTGATTTTGCAAAAGAAATCCTTAATGTTATTGAAGTTGAAATTATTTCAATTATTAATTTGACTGTTAATAAGGTAGCTTTAACCGTATCAAAAGATTCTGACGGTTATGATGCTACGATTGTTAAGGAGGGAAATGATATTACGATTACCCTAACTACAAAACCAGGTTTTACATTCAATGAAGAAGTGTCTTTAAAAGTTAATAACACTACGATTGCAAATACCAATTACACTCTAACAAATAATTCAATTATTTATACTTTTGACGGACGCGATCCAAACGATTATGTTGAGGTTGCTGTATCTTTAGACCCTGCTGGAGGAGCTTGGAACAGTGATTTCTTTAAAGACCTTGCTTCTGAAAATTTTCTAATTGCAACGGCAAAGAATGATTCAATTGGCCTAGCTTATACAGTAATTGATAAGAGTGGGACATCATTTAGATCATTTTATAAATTATTTTTAAAATATGATAATAAAGTAAATGCATACCGGATTGTTGCTTTAGACGCTGCAACTGCTAATATTAGTAATTTGATTTTACCTGATTATGATTATGTTTTAGCTGTTAATGATTATTGCACTAATGGTGCTGCAAGAACTGCAATAAAAAATTATTCATTATCAAATGAAACAATTGGTAAATATGTCTTATTTGGGTCTAACGTTAATGATTATACAGAAGGTAATATTCAAACTATATTTTATGACCCTTCATCATTTGCAAGTGTGAAATTAGAAATGCATTTAGAAGAAGATATTTTACCAGTTCCAACCCGCCATGAATACCGATTCTTGGGGTGGACTGACGGAACTGATGTATTTTCAGTATTTCCTCAATATAAGGTTTCTCAAAATATTTCCAGCATTACATATACTGCCGTTTGGGAACCTTTAACAATTAATGATTTTAAGACTAGTTTTTCAAAAACGTTAGTTAATTTAGAAAAAAGTGTGTTTTTACCATCATCATTTAGTGATTATACAATTTCATGGAGCACTAATAATCAGGACGTAATCTCAAGTGAAGGTGTCTTTAGAAGACCTTATCAAGAAACAAGCGTGACATTAACTGCAGCATTCCATATGGATAATAATACCGAAAATGTTACCTTCAACGTCCCTATTTCCGGATATAAGTCATTAACGGCTCCTGTTGCTTCAAGTTATATTTGGCAACGATATTCATCAGTTACAAATGCTTTTTTTGAAACTTTAGATATAATTAATTGTGCGTTTATCTCGGCAAACGCTAGTGGAGCTTTATCTGGGGCGGCTTTCTTAAATAATGTGGCTACTTATATCTCGCCTAAAGCAAATTCAAAAGGTGCTTGGGTAATCATGTCGGTGGCTCCAGAATCTCAATGGTCAACAATTGCTGCAAATCCGATGTTAGTAAATCAATTTGCAGATAATATCGTTAATATGATTAATGCATATAATTTCGATGGTGTTGATATCGACTGGGAAACACCAAAACAAGGAGAAGAATTACTTTTCACCGCAATGATGGCTGTGATATATGCAAAAGTGAAAGCGAATAATCCTAATCATCTTGTGACGGCGGCAATTGCTGGTGGAATGTGGCAACCTCCTCGTTATGATCTAAATAACTCGCAACAATACCTTGATTTAATCAATATGATGACATACAGTATGTCTGCTGAGGGTGGTTATTATCAAAATGCCTTATATAAAAGAACAGGTTTCCATCATACAACCTTTAAAGTTGGTAATACTGCGACTAGTTGTTCAATCGAAGAAAGTGTTAAATTTTATAAGGATAATTATAATATTCCGAATCATAAAATCGTTGTTGGTGTTGCTTTCTATGGAATGAAACAAACGAGAACTTATAACTCATCAACCGCAACTTGGTCATCATGGGCTAAAGGATCATCGGTATCATTCCAAGATATCCATAACAATTATATCCATAGTAGTCAATATGAAGTATTCTATGATGACATAAGTCAGGTTCCGTATATTGTGAAAAAGGATGGAACCGAATTCATTTCATATGATAATGCAACCTCGGTCCTTGCGAAATCTAATTATGTTAAAGCTAACGGATTAGGTGGAATAATGTATTGGGAAAATGGTTGGGATACTACCGGCGTCTTGTTAGGAGCTATTAAGACAGGATTAAATAAATAAGCAAAAAAATAAGTAAAAGCCATTTTAAAAAAATGGCTTTTTTTTACGTTTAAGAAAATATCTTGGCTTAAAATACCAATGGAATATTTCCTAGTAATTTGATATAATATAAGTAGGACATTTGCATTTAAATGGCCTATTTATTTTTTTAATGGCATAGATCAATAAAATCTTGAGCGCTTTTGGTTAGAAACTTATTAACATGATAAATGATTGAAAAATTTCTTGTGAAAGAAACATCCTTAACTTCTAATATTTTTACTTCCTTACGTTTTACCGCGTCTCTAACAAGCATATTCGGTAATAGGGCTAACCCTAAGTTAGCACTAGTAAACCTAATTATTGCTTCGGTACTGATGCTTTCTAAAATTGGGTTAACATCAACATTGTTACTAAGCATGATATAATCAAAAATCTCCCGAACGGCACTACCTTTTTCCCGTAATAAAAAGTCTTGATTTCTTAACATATCAATGGTAATATTTTCTGTTTTTGCTAAAGGGTGTTCTAAACTAGAGATTAAAACGAGATTATCTTCACGAAAAACTTGGGCTTTAATATAGGGACTATGAATTTTTCCTTCAATTAATCCTAGATCAATATGATTATCGATGACATGTTGTTCAATTGTATCGGAATTGTCAATAATCGTTTTGATTTCCATTTGGGGATGTTTTTCCCGGAAAGCTTTTATATATCTAGGAATTAGATAATTGCCGATTGTTACACTTGTTCCGATCCGGATTACACCAATTGCATCAAAGTTTTTAACTTCTTTTTCCATATTTTCAAATAAACTGACAATATGGGTTGCGTATTGTAAGAAGCGTTTCCCACTTTCTGTAATATGGAGGCGTTTTGAAAAACGTTCGAAGAGTTTAATCCCATAGTAATTTTCAAGTTCGGATATTGCTAAACTGACGGAAGGTTGAGCTAAAAAGAGCTTTTCGGCAGCTTGAGTGACGCTTCCGGTCTCACAAACCTTTACAAATATTTTTAAATGTTTTAATGTCATCTTGGTTTTCTCCTTATTATGGAATGAATCATTTATAATGAATTTATTATGAACTATATAATATTATACTATTTTACTTATAAAAATTCAAGTGTTATAATTACTATTGAGGAGATGTGTGATGAAAGCTAAAAATAAATACTGGAAATTATTTGCTTCTTCATTCACATTAAGTGCGTTTACATTTGGTGGCGGATTTGTCATCATTTCATTGATGAAAAAGAAATATGTCGATCACTATAAATGGCTTGAAGAAGAAGAAATGATAAATATGACATCTATTGCGCAATCATCACCAGGAGCAGTTGCGGTTAATGCCTCTCTAATAGTCGGGTATCATATCGGGGGAATATTTGGAGCAATATTAACAGTCTTAGGGACGATTTTACCGCCCCTACTTATTTTGTCCGTACTCTCAATATTTTACACCCAATTTAAAGATAATTTGGTTGTAAATGCGGTGTTGAAAGGAATGCAAGCAGGTGTTGCAGCGGTTATCGCTGATGTTGTAATAAAGTTAGGTTCTAATGTTTTAAAAGAAAGACGAATTATTTCCTACTTTATTATGATCGGTGCCTTTGTTGCCACTTATTTTTATAAAATCAATGTTTTTTATATTATTTTATTAAGTGGTGTGATTGGAGCTTTAAATATAATTTTAAGTTCTAAAAAGAAAGTTTTAAGTGATAAACAATGAAAGTATTATTAGAATTATTTTGGAGTTTTTTCCAAGTCGGTTTATTTAGTATCGGTGGAGGAATGGCTTCATTACCACTGATTCAACATCAAGTGGTTGATATCCATAGTTGGTTAACGATCTCGGAATTTACGGATTTGATTACAATCTCCGAAATGACGCCAGGTCCAATTGCCATTAATGCCGCTACTTTTGTTGGAACAAATATCGCCGGAGTTCCGGGAGCTATTGTTGCCACAATCGGATCCATTTTACCTTCCATTTTAATTGTTTCTCTTCTTACGTGGGCTTATATTAAGTTTAAAAATTTGAAAGTTATTCAAGGTGTATTTACAGGACTAAGACCGGCAATTATCGCCTTAATAGCTTCGGCCTTAATAACGATATTAGTAATCGCACTTTGGGGTGAAAACGGATTCTCATGGAATATTTCAAAAATTAATATCATTTCGGCAGTATTATTTTTAGGCTCGTTATTTATTTTACAAAAATATAAAGTGAATCCAGTAATTGTTATGTTAATTTGTGGAATAATAAATGGAGCGATTTATTTAATTTTTTAGATATAAAAAAACATATATATTTTTTTATAAAGGCAGAAAACGTTTACTAGGAGTTGTGCATGAAAAAAATCTATCTGAATTTAAAACGCTTTGATATTCCTAAAGCTTTAGGTGGAATCAATAATCTTGCTGTTGGTTCAAAATGGGCTGAAAAAATTGTTCAAGGAATCATTACTTATAATAATCTTGACTTTACAATCTTTTTTCCAGAAGCTTATATCCTTAGTGCTACCTCAATCGAAAGTAATATTAAAGTTGGATGCCAGGGCGTCTATTATAAAGATGTTGCCATTGGTGGAAACTTTGGAGCTTATACTTCATATCGGACGGCAAAATCAATGCATGCATTAGGTGTTGCTGATTGTTTAATCGGACATTTTGAAGAACGTTTAGGGCTTCAAGAATTACTGAATTTTGGTGGTGGCCAGGGTAACATTAATTCGCTTTTGAATCAAGAAGTTAAACGGGCGCATGAAGCAGGAATGAACGTTTTGTATTGCATTGGGGAAAAAGCCGAAGAACAGCTTCAAAAATATCAAGTTTTAAAACAACAGTTAGCAATTGGTTTAGAAGAAGTTGACCTTTCGAAAGTCACAATCGCTTATGAGCCAATTTGGGCGATTGGTGTTGGAAAAACTCCACCAAATCAAGAATATATAACCGATATCGTTCGCTTCATTAAAAATGAAGTTGATTGTCAGGTTGTCTATGGTGGCGGCTTAAAAGCAGAAAATGCAAAGATGTTAGCATCTATTGATGAACTTGATGGCGGATTAATTGCCTTAACCAGATTTGGGACAGATTTCGGGTTTTATCTTGAAGATTTTAATAATATCGTCCAAACTTATTTAAAGGGGTTAAACAAATGAAATTAAAATTTGAATACGGAACAGAATTTATCGAAGCAACTCTTCCTGATGAGTTAACAGATGTTTATATACCAGGAGAAACCGTTTTAGACCCAGCTTTACTAGAAAATGTTTATGAAGCAACAAAAGAATCAATTCTAAATCCAATTGGAATTAAACCAATTTTTGAACAAGTAAAGCGTGGAAGTAAAGTTGTAATAATTTTCCCTGACCGCGTTAAGGGTGGTTTTCAAGAAACTTCCCATCGAAAGACGACAATTCCAATTGTTATTGAAGAATGTTTAAAAGCGGGAGTTTTAAAAGAAGATATCAAGCTAATTTGCAGTAACGGACTCCACCGTAAAAACAAACCAGAAGAAATCAAGTCTTTAATTGGTGAAGCGGTCTTCAATGATTATTATCCAACTGGACAAGTTGTTAATCACGACAGTGAAGATCATGATAATATGATCGATTTAGGATATGAAGATGAGTTTCATTCGCATGTAATTATGAATAAAGAAGTCTTTGATTCCGATTTGGCCGTTTTAATTGGTCATACCTTAGGTAATCCCTATGGCGGATATAGTGGCGGTTATAAACACTGTGCCACCGGAATCACAAATTGGGAATGTATTTCTGCTCATCATACTCCAGAAGTTATGCATCGGAAAGACTTTGTTCCGGTATCAACCCATTCAACAATGCGTCATAAATTTGATGCAATTGGTGAACATATGGAAAAGAAGATGGGGAAGAAATTCTTTACAATCGATGCCGTCTTAGATTCTTATCAACGTCAAATTGCCATCTTTAGCGGTGCAGCCAATTTAATTCAACCACTATCTTGGAAAGTAGCTGATCAAAGAACATATATCAAATGGGCTGAAAAGAAATATGATGTTTTGGTCTTTGGAATGCCTTTAATGTTCCATTATGGTAATGGAATGGGCACCAATCCGTTATTAATCATGCAAGCGATTTCCGCCCAAATTATTCGCCATAAGCGCATTTTATCCGATCATCCGGTGATAATTGCTGCTAGTTTATGTGATGGGTTCTTTAATGATGTTGAATTCCCGGCTTATCGAGAAATTTATGACCTTTTCCAAAAAGAAGGTAATAACATTTTACCAAATGTGGAAAAGTATGCACCAATTCTGGCAAATAATTCTGAATATATCCGCAAATATCAGCATGAGTATGGATATCATCCATATCACGGATTTTCAATGATCAGTGCTGCTCATATTGCGGAAATGCATAGTGCTGCCGTTTATATTGTTGGTGCTAAAGAACCAGGATATGCTCGGGGAATGGGTTTAAAAACAAGAGCAACTATTGAAGATGCTTTAAAAGATGCTGCTAAATATGTTGGTAAAAATCCGAATATCTTAGCACTTCCTAAAACCTTCACCACTTCAAGTGTTCACTTATGCATGAGGGGAGAATAAAATGTCCTATATTCCGATGAAACCTTTGCTTGAAAATGCCTTGAAGAATAATTATGCTCATGGAGCCTTTAATATTAATTTACCACAACAAGCAGAGGCCATTATTGAAATGCATGAAATCTTAAGAAGTGGTGTTATCTTACAAGTAGCAGAAGCTGCTGGAACTTACCTATCCGGAAATCCTGACTTTATGAATGGAAGTTTTGAAGATAAAAAATGCGGATTTGAAAAAATTGCAACACAAGTGATTAGTCTTGCTGCTAATACTGAGATTCCAGTCGTGTTGCATTTGGACCATGGACGTACCTTTGAAACCGTTAAAGCGGCAATTGATGCTGGATTTTCCTCTGTAATGATTGATGGATCGCACTTACCATATGATGAGAATGTGAAAATTACGAAAAGGGTAGTTGAATATGCGCATAGATTTGGGGTTTCCGTTGAAGGAGAATTAGGAATATTATCGGGAACAGAAGATGAAGTTCATTCCGAAACTAGTTCCTATACGAACCCGATCACCGCAGTTGACTTCTTTAAAAGAACTGGCTGTGACACACTTGCAATCTCTTATGGAACCAAACACGGGGCCGTAAAGGGTGATAATGTTCGAATCAGAAAAGAAATCGTTATCGCAACGATGGAGAATATGCGCCATGAACATATCAAGGGAAGTCTTGTTTCTCATGGTTCAAGTTTTGTTCCGAAATACATTGTTAATGAAATCAATGCTCTTGGCGGCAAGGTTACCGGTCAGGGAATTCCAATCTCACAATTAACCGAAGTTATTCCGTTAGGAGTTACAAAAATAAATATTGATACCGATATCCGCTTAGCAACAACGAGAAATATCCGTCACTGGTTTGAAAACCACCAGAATTTAAAAGTTCTTCATCCCATCTATCAATTGTTAGCCTCAAAACCTGAACAATTTGATTACCGCTATTATTTAGCACCATGGATGGATTATTTACTTAATGGTGAAACTTCATCTCCTGAAGTAGAAGCAGTGATTGGTGAAATAAAAAAAGCAGCTCAAGAAATTGTTGCGACTGCAGTTGTTGTGTTCAACAGTGTCGGTACTGCAAAGCAGTTTAAACACTTAAGTTTAAAGGAAATGGCATCTTATTATCAAGGAGAACTATGAAGAATTTAAAAGGAAAGATTCCAATTGAAATTTTTGAAACCGCCGACTTAGCCTTTGAAGCAATGGCTAATGATATGGTTAATGAAATTATAAATAATAATCAACAAAAACTTAAAACTTTGTTCATTATTCCAGTTGGTCCTGTTGGCCAATATCCCTATTTTGTCCAAAAGGTTAATGAGGAAATG
>OBJA01002113.1_pt1 | contig 12071 bp, 8 predicted proteins | sample 1519751 | NCBI WGS metagenome assembly OBJA01 (sample SAMEA3881238, study PRJEB22517) | soil metagenome | biome: lake sediment; feature: soda lake sediment; material: sediment, water from around vicinity | place: India | collected 2013-12-23 | depth 3 m
TTGATAAAGTTGGGTGCTTTTTGAACCCGTCATTTCGAAGCTAAGCTGAGAAATCCCCGACGGTGTGGTAGGCTCTCAAAGGAGCGCAAGAGCTGCCCCGATTTATAAGGAGTGCAAACCTGTCACCACACCTTTTTTACGTCAACAATTAATTATAGAATTCTGCAGTTCAATTAATTTTATAGATTTGCATTGCAAGCAGATTTTAATATTAACTGCATAATAACATGATCAACCATTTTCTTTCAGTAAGAGAATTGCTAAACACACTTCATCGTGGGCACAGGTTAATTTCAGAAATATTTGGTAAGAGAAAATTACTTTCATACAAGTATGAAGATGCTGTGGCATTGCTGGATGAAAATGAGGAAATTGTAAGATTGCTGTGTGAGAAAGGAGTCTTAATTCGGAATGGTCAGTACCTTGAACTTGATGATCAATATCTTCAGTTTTTTGAACAGGTCCTTGGAGTTAACGAGGAAATCAATACTGCATACGTTGACGAACACATAAGGCAGATCAGGGATGAGTTCATGCTCTATTATATGCAGTCGGACACTGATGCAGAGAAGTTTAAATATCTTAAGCTGGTAAAAAATGCGTTAAAGAAAATTGGCAGAAATACAAATAGAAATATAGTTGATTTAGACCGCAACATTGAGAACGCTTTTAAGACGGAGCCTAACTATAAGATTAAGTTGCTTAAGCTGGAAAATTTCAAACTTAAACTTGTAGCGATCCAGGATATGATTGAGCAAACTGAGAAGCTTATAGATGATGATGAGCTGACTTTCTTTGTAAAAGCTACTGACCCTGAATTAAAGTTCATAAAGAGTGAGCTAAGTCTTGAGCTTACCTATGCCCGTCAGCACTTGATAGAGATACGGAAGCAGATCATTGAATATATCAACCAGATTAAGTATCAGAGCAGATTCCTTGAAAAGCTCAGACAGATTAAATATCTTAAAGATCAGTACGAGTTAAGTCATAAGACAAATATCAATGAGATACTCGCCTTTAACAATGCCTTGATTTTTGACACAAAGCCATATTACCCGGTGAGGCCTTCGCTGAACATTCTTGAGAATGAAGAGATCAGAGAAATAATAAAGAAACTGGCAAAGTATAAGCATGTAAGCGGTCCTGCTAAGAAATTAGCTGAAAACCTGTTACCTGATGATATATCTGAAGATATTGAAAAGGCAGTATTTATTGATCAGTACTCTTTAATGGAAAAATTTACATTTTCAGATAACGACCTTTACAATTTTATAAGGACGTACAAGTTTAAGAGCGATTTGGCTTTCGCTGATCAGATCACCTTGTATTGTCAGATGGTTTCGATATTTGACAACCAATTGCTTATTACAGACGAGTTTAGGGAAGATAACGGTATTGAGTATGCGTTGGTTTATCATCAGAACAACAAAAATAAGTACATAAGTTATACGCAACAACCAATACAACAACAACCGGTGTATGAATCATAAATATACAGCAGCTATCTTTGAAAGACTAAGCAAAGGTGAGTTTATTTGCTCCAATAGTACAGACTCTGAAACAACGCGACTTTATGATTGGATCGATACCCAAGAGCATTACGAAGAATTGTATGATCATTTTGAGGCAATTGGATTTATATTGGAGAAAGGTGATGAATATTATAATTTTTCGAAGAAGCATTCGAAAATTGAACTTGAGAGGAAACTTGATAACGCTTTCCGGTGGATTGATATACTAGATTTCTTTAAATCTTATGATAACTCTTTTGGGTCAGGATATAGCTTGTCGGCAAATGAGATAGTTAGGATGATAAAAGCTGATGCAATTCTGAAAAGTAAGGCTGATGCTTTACGGAACACCTTTAAGATGGAAGAAAAATCACCCTATGATGAAATTGTGTCAAAAATGATTGATTCACTGGTTAAGGATGGTTTTGCTGAACTTGAAACAGAGGCAGTGTTCAGATCATATAAAGTCCTTTCTTCAATTAAATATCTTGAGACCCTTGTAAATAGTATTAATATCCCTGAAGAGTACACCAATGAGATACCTTAAAAGAATAATATTTATAAACAGTGCCCATATAAAGTATGCCGAAATTAACCTTGATGGTAATGTGCATTTTACCGGAACTCAGGGTGTGGGAAAGAGCACCTTATTAAGGGCTATACTGTTTTTCTATAATGCCGATACGCAAGGATTAGGTATTCCAAGGCAAAAAGAGTCTTATGGAGATTACTATTTTAAAAATGCCAACTCATTTATTATTTATGAGGTGAGCAGAGACGATGGGACATTTTGTGTAGTATCGTATAAGTCGCAACAAAAAGTATGCTTCAGGTTTTTTGATGCCCCGTATAATAAAGATTATTTTGTAAGCTCAAATGGGCATGTACCTGACAGCTGGGAGCCAATAGCACGTCAGCTTGATCAGAATAAGGTGTTTTACTCCAAAAGAAAAATTGAAGAGTACAAAGAATACAGAGATATCATTTATGGGAACCATGATGATAAAAAGCGTGAATTCAGAAGATATGCACTGTTAGAAAGTAAAGATTACCAATACCTACCAAAGACTATACAGAATGTTTTCCTTAATTCGAAAATGGAAGCTGAGTTCATTAAGCAAACCATTATTATGTCGCTGGGCAATGACCTCAAAATTGATTTAAGTCTACATGCACATAATCTGGAGAATTTCGAAACTCAAATTGAAGATATAAGGAAATTTAAGCACTATATAAATCGCAAACTAGCTACCAATATTGCCGACCTATATATACAGGTTAAGCATCTTCAGAAAGAGAAGATTGAAATTGCAAAGCAACTCGCTTCAGCGAATGACTATAACGACAAGCAGGAACCTTTGATTAAAACTCTGCTTGATAAAAAGAACCTGGAGAAAGATCAACTTACAGAAAAGTTAACAAAAGTTACTACAAGTTATAAATCAAAGAAAACTGATCTGGAAAACCAATTGGTAGTTCTTGACGACTATCTTACACGGGCGAGGGAAGCTAAGTCGAGGTATGAAAAGATCAACATTCAGGCAATAATTGAGAGGGTTGCAAAAAATGGACAGCTTACTAAAGAGCAAGGTCATCTGAAAGAAGAAAAGAATTTGCTGACATCAGCTTTTGCTGAGATCAATCACAGGTACACATCAATGACCAATCAGTTGATTAACCAACATGTTGACTTAAGCAACAGCAGAAATAGCGAAATCAACCTCATTAAAGAAGAATACCTGGAATTAAAGGAACAGATATTTAAAAACTATAATAAAATTATTCAGGATGTAAGAACTGACAATAAGAAAGCTATTGATGACGCAAGGAAGGAAGTGGATGACAGGAGGAGTGCTATACAAGATCTGAAAGTCAGCAAAGAGCGGATCAGGCATCACCCTTTCTTCGAAACTGAAATCTCTGTACAGAACGATATTTTAAGAAATTGCGAGAAGGAAATTAACAGATTAAATGCGGAGAATGAAAAGAACCGTCATGAGATTGAAACATTTGAAAAACAATGGAATAATGAATTGCTACATCTAAATAAAACTAATGCAATTGATCTTGAGAGTCTTCAAAAGAAGATTACTGATCTTCATGCAAGGACTAAAGAGATTGATTATTACCTTGAAAACAGTAAAGACTCATTGTATGGTTGGCTGAATAAAAATTATGCAAATTGGGAAAATACAATCGGAAAGGTTATAGATGAAAAGAATGTGTTGTTTGAATCAAGCCTGAATCCCGAAATGATTGGAGAAAGTGATTCATTCTATGGCATAAGAATAAACCTCGAGCAAATAAGTAAGAAGGTAAAAACAGTAAAGGATTACGAGGAAGAAAAAGAAAATCTCACGCTTTGTATTGAAGAACATAAAAAAGAATTCGTGCAAATTCAATCAGCGTTTGAAAAAGACAAGGGAAACCTCAAGATTAGATTCCAGACTAAAATTACAGAAAAAAAGACCTCTATAAGAGAGAATGATTATAATCTGCAACAGATAGGAGCAAAGTTAAATGATGCAAAGAGTAAACTTCTTAAATTGAGGCAATCGGCTACTGAAGAAAAGAATAAAAAGCTTGAGGAGATTGAGAGTAATCTGGCTAATGCTATAAATGCAGAGATTGAAGCTAAGGCTAAGCTGGTAAAGATTGAGGATGAACTGGCCAAATTAATTGCAACGAAAGAAAAAGAAAGGGATAAGAAAATTCAGGCTGAGCAAGAAAGAACTGATAAATTAAAAGCCGCCATAATTCAATTAATTGAAGATGATAAGATCACTCTTGAAAAGCGGAAAATAGAACTAAAGGAACTCCTGGAAGACGAATTAGCAGGAAAAGGAGCTGACACAAAGCGGTTAGGAATTATCAACGAAAGATTGTCAGTTATTGAAATCGAGTTAGCTTTTATTGAAGAGAACCGAGATTCGGTTTCCGAATACAGAAAAGATAAAAGAGAACTACTCGATAAAGTGGATGAATTCAAGGCAGAAAAAGAGAAGTTAATTAATCAGTTAACTCTTGAAACCCAGAAATATAACAAAAAGAGCAGTGAACTTAAAGGCTTTATTGAGAATGTTCAGCAAGAGATTAATAGTTTTGAAAAGAAGTGGAATGAGATTAAAGAGGATAGGGAACTCTTCACATCATTTGCAATTACCGACCTCTATAAATCACTTCCACTTGAAGTCGGTTCTTTACCAACGCAAGATATTACCAACAAAGGAGGCACATCAGTAATTTTCGAGATCAATAAGAGGGTTAAACACCTGATTGAGGACATAAAAGAAATACACTATGATAGGATAAATTCCTCAATGGAGAATCTTAAAAAGCAGGTTATTGAGCTTACAGGAAAATTCAGTGATAAAAACATCCTGAAGTTCAGGAAACAGTTTACAGATAATACCTCCTACCTGGAGTTTGCCGAAATGTTGTATGACTTCATGGAAGAAAACAAAATTGACCGCATTGAAAAAGAAGTAAATGAGCGCTTTGCATTGATTATTACAACCATCGGCAGGGAAACAACTAATATGATTTCTGAGCAGGCACACATTCAGAAAGTAGTAAGAAAGATTAATGAAGATTTCAGGGACAGGGAAATTGCGGTTGGGGTTATTAAAATGATTGAACTTAAAGTTGATGAGAGTAAGAATGAGATATTTCAGTTACTCAAAAAGATAATGCAGTTCAACGATGAGAACGCCAGGGAACTAGGCACCCAGAATCTTTTCTCAACTGAAGAATCAGATAAAAAAAACAAAGAAGCTGTTGAATTACTCAAGATTTTTAGTAAAAAAATTAATGAATCAAGAAAAGAGTACATTCTGCTTTCCGACTCTTTTGACCTAAAGTTTCGTATTGAAGAAAACCAGAATAACACCGGTTGGGTTGAGAAACTTTCAAATGTTGGTTCGGATGGAACAGACGTACTTGTAAAGGCAATGGTTAACATCATGCTGCTGAATGTATTTAAAGAAGGAGCATCTAGAAGCTTTAAAGATTTTAAATTGCATTGTATGATGGATGAGATTGGTAAGTTACACCCTACGAATGTGAGGGGCATTCTTAAATTTGCCAATCAGCGGAACATCTTGCTTATAAATGGGTCGCCAATTGAGAACGATGCACTTGCATTCACGCACATATATCAATTGCAAAAGGATAGCCAAAGCACCACCAGAGTAAAGAGACTTATTACACAGATGGAAGAAGTTGCGTCATTAAGATAGTACAATGAAGATACCATTAGGAATTGCTCAAAGGCTCGCTGAAATGAAGCAAGGGATAAAAGTCCCATATTCAAAACTTAAACATCCTGCCATAGATTCAATGATCGATAATGGCATTGTTTCAAAACAGGTTATTGGTCGCAGTAAAGCACTGATTTACATTACCAGACCTGAGTCACTTGACGCATACCTTAACAACCATTATGCTATCAGTGACCTTGATGCATATATCAATTATTTAAGCAAGGAAGCTTATTCTCGTGCAGAGGGTGTAGATGTTGCCGGTGATTCAAAAATACGCTCTGTTAGAACTTTCAAGGGCTTTCTTGTCTCATCTTACAAACCTGTAAAGTGCACTTATAAGGATTCGGAAATTATCATCAATCCTATAGAAGGAACCTTTACATTCATATACGATTACGAATCTTTTATCCCTGATAAAGATATCACCGTGGTTGGAATAGAGAATCCTGAGGTATTCAGGTTTATTCATAAATGTGAACACCTCTTCAACCAAATAAACCTTCTCTTTGTGTGCCGTTATCCCCAGACAAAAGATCTTGTAAAATGGCTAAAATTGATCCCCAATAACTACTTACACTTCGGCGACTTTGATTTCGCCGGGATTAACATCTATATGAACGAGTACAAAAAACACCTGAATGAACGGGCAACTTTCCTTATTCCTGACAGTGTTAAAGAATTATTAGATGAAAAAGGCAACAGAGATAACTATCTAAAACAGATTCTTCAATATCACCCCAAAGAAATCACCGAAGAGGGGATAGTGAGTTTAATTAGCTCAATTGAGAAATATAAAAAGGGACTAGAACAAGAGTTCTTTGTGTTGTGAAACAACGTTTTTTGTCACTCCTTGAGAATAATACGCTATGTTTCTTCGATACTGATGATCTTGCTGCAATCGGATGGAGCCTCATCAATAAGTTTTATGCCGATGAAGCGACCTGCAATACAGCTTGTTATGATATTTCCGCCGAAAGGCTGATCATTAAGGCATATCATCCAGCATATTGGAGGATCAACCAGGAAACTTACTATTCAGAAATAATTACAGCGGTAAAATATTGGAATTCCATTCATGGACGATAAGTATACATTCCCTTCCTGCCAGGAGCAGATAAGGCTTAATCAGACAGTTGTTAACTCATACGACCCAATGATAAGACCTGTATGGAAGGCGATGCCTGTTAAAGTTTTATTAGATTAATTATGGCTATAATGCCTAAATAATGTCTTTTCCTAATTTTGCATCAAAAACAACATCATGTTAGGATTAAGAACAGCTGCTTACAGGGTAAGCGATATTAGTGAGGCAAAGCTTTGGTATGCTAAGGCTTTTAGAACTGAGCCTTATTTTGATGAGCCTTTTTATGTTGGGTTCAATATTGGTGGTTTTGAATTGGGTTTGATGCCTGAGGAGAACGGAATAACCGCTAAAGCAGAGAATGTTATTGCTTACTGGGGGGTTGAAAAAGTTAAGGAGGAGTATGACCGCCTTATAGAACTAGGTGCAACATCTCATGAGGAGCCCACTGATGTTGGTGGAGATATCATGATTGCATCGGTGAAAGATCCTTTCGGAAATGTGATAGGGTTGATTTATAATCCACATTTTAAGATTTAGCTTTTAACTACGGTCTGGTTTATTCATTTTCGACATTCTCCACTTGTCGATGAAATATATGAATATACCATACAAGAGACCTGCACCTAGTGCCTGTATTACAGATGACTGTATTGTTTTTTCGGCTGCGAAAGCAATGTTGGCTATTAGCTGTTGACTATTAGCATGTATCTGCTAATGAAGCATTTAGCATTTAACTATATCGAAATTCCTGTGTTTATATTTAAAACACATCTTATGAAAAAATTATACCTCGCTTTACTGGCTACAGTGTTTACTTTTTGTGCAGTCTTAGTTCCCGGTAGCTTAAATGCTCAGATTACCTGGGAAAGAACTAATAATCCCGCAGGCGGATATATATTTGAAGTATTTGCCGGTCCTGATGGCCTTACTTTTACAATGGCTGAAGATATGCTTTACCGATCGTTGAATTCGGGCGATAATTGGGAATCTATTGAAGGCGTTGGTGATTATCAGCGTATAGTTGGCATTGACGATAATGGCAATGTATATGTGCAGGATTCAACCACCCTCTATAGATCGTCGGATAATGGTGATACATGGTTACCGGTGCTATCAGAAGAGTCAACTCTTTACTTGCTTGAAGCTCCAGGTGATACGCTTTATACTTATTGGGGGAAAATTCTCATGTCGACCGATAATGGATTGAACTGGATCACCATTGATTCGACCGTGTATAATTTGGCTATAAATTCAGCCGGTCATCTGATCAAATCATCAGGAAACCAGATATTGATTTCAACCGATCAGGCTGCAAGCTGGACGGTCATTGCCGAAATAGAGAGCTTTGATATACAGGCTATAGCAGTTAATACTGATGACGAGATCTTTGTAGGTTGCTATACCACCGGAATTTACCGGATATCGCCTGATGGAACCATTGTTGAGCAACTTTCAGAGAATTTTTAATGTGAATGATATAGAAATAACTTCTAATGGAACCATTTTTATCACCACTTATCTTGGATCTCTTTGGGTGTCGAGCGATAATGGTGAAACATGGCAAGGAAGCTCTATGGGAATGGTTTCGTACACATCGGGCTTCCTTGATTCTGATCCTTCGGGAACCGTGTTTGCAGGTTGGTTTGATGGGATTTACCGATCTACAGACAATGGCTTAAGCTGGGATCTGGCGAATGAAGGGATAAACCATGCATCGGTAGAAATAGTAGCAACCGGCTTAGAGAATGAGGTTTATGCTTCTACTCAGAAGTTATTGTGGAAGAGCACCGATCAGGGCAATTCATGGCAGGTTGTGTTTAAGTCTTACATATACTCATATATTTATGAGTTTTATACACTTGCAGATGGCTCTTTGTATGTGGTAACCATGGATGAACATATTGATAAATCGGCTTTTGATCCATGCAATGAATACCTTTGTATGCATCTATTCAGGTCGGATGATGGAGGCGAAACCTGGACTCGGATTATTGATGCAGCCGGAATTGGTAAAGTGAAAACGAATTCAGAAGGCGTTCTTTTTACCTTATCAAATTTCAATCTGATGACCTCAGATGACGAAGGCTCTACATGGAATGAGATAAATGCGGATATCAGGTTGCAAAATATTGCTTTTGATACGGCTGATGTACTATATGGACTCGCTTTTGAAGGACTATTTAAATCGGAAGACAATGGCCTTAGCTGGGAATATGTTTCCCCTCCGCTGAATAGCGGTTCTTATGGTCAAATCATGGAAATAAGCTCCACAGGCATAATATATATAAGACTGCAGATTTATGATGGCGTTAGCGCTTATTCGTATGATCTTTTGAGAAGTGATGATAGTGGCATGTCATGGAATAGCATCAGCCCTGTGGATACGCTGCAATATGGAAGATTTTACCTTGGTCAATTTGACTTTTTGTATTTGCCAACCTCCGAAGGACTCTTTAGATCGCAGGACAATGGCGATAGCTGGGAAAACATAACTCAGGATCTGAATACTGCAAGCTGGTCTGTTGCCGAAGATGCCTTAGGTGCCTTATACATAACACCGGGAATATACAGGAGCGACTCATTTGTATCGGTTAATACGCCGAAAGCACCAAAGCAGCAACAGATATTGGTATATCCTGTACCCTCATCCGACAGGATCACCATCAGCATTTCGCCCGATATACTACCGGCACACTACAACATCTACAACAACCAGGGCAAATTGGTTAAGACAGGTGTCATGCAAACGCCCAAAACAAATTTTGACATTTCGGACTACAAGCCAGGCCTGTATCATATACAAACCAGTGGCAATACGGGCAAGTTCATAGTGAAATAGTTTGGTCGTGAGAACACCAATGTGAGAGAATCCGGTAGTTCCAGTTAGAAGCTACCGAAAAAGATATCTTCATAGTTGTTAGCTACAGCTTCACCAGCTTTTGAAACTTTCCATTTTGCAGGCGTAAAAAGTAGATGCCGGGCTTGAGATGGGTTATGTGGAGTTGTGTTACCGGGGTTGGTAAGGTGTGTTTGCTTATTATACGACCGCTTAAGTCATGTATAGTTAGAAGAGGTTTCTTTTGCATGTGTTGCCAATTATTAACTATTGTAACCTGATCGGTAGCCGGATTTGGATATATTGTCATTGCTGTTTCGCCGACCTGAATATTCTGTGCATTAATGATAACTTCAGTTTTCCATAGTCCTGAATTAAATACACTTGCATATAACATACCGCTCTCATCCAGTGCCAGGTCATAAACCTGTGTTAGTTCAAGTCCTTGGTTTATCAGCGTCCAGCTTTCACCATCATCAAACGATATGCTTACACCATTAGAAGAACTTGCATATATGACATTATTCGAATCAATAACCAAATGAGAAATATAGCTATCGGAAACAGTAAAGCTTTCCCAACTCTCTCCTTCATCAGCAGAACGATAAATCAAACTTCCACTGGCAAGGAACATGTGTCCTTTGTTATTAAATATAATAGTCTTGTAGTTCACAGGTACCGGCGCCTGAAGGGCATGGAATGTAAGTCCCCCATCGGTAGACCGATACAATGAGGTATCGCAATAATAAGCTGAACTCAGGAACATCAGCGATTGATCGCGAATAGTAATTACATGCAGATGGCATAATGGCTCAGAGATTATAAATGACCAGGTTTCACCATCATCAGTCGATTTTATCACTCCTCTATATGTGGTTACATAAATGGAACCTTCGGGATCAACAGCGGCATAATAGGCACCAAATGGAGAAGCACCCTTCAGCAGTTCTTCCCATGAATCACCATTATCAGTAGACCGGAACAATAAGCCGGTATCAGATAATTGATCTGCCGTGATATAAATATCATCATTCGAATGGATATACACGCCATTATTCCTGTAGTAAGGCCACTTTGATAATGCCGTCCATGTTGTCCCTCCATCGGTTGACCGATATAAGGAGTCTTTTATGCCTGGATAATTGCTGCTTATCGCGAAGATATCGCCTTGACTGTTGGTTTTTAAATCAAAGATTGTTGAGGCTGCCAATCCATCAGAACTGTATATCCATGTATGTCCGTCATCATAAGAACGCGAAATTCCGTATGTACCTGAATAGAGGACATCTTGGGAAGTATACCTCAATACATTGAAAAAGCTATTATAATCAAGAGCTTGCACTACCTCCCAGTTAATGCCACCATCGGCAGAAATACAAAGCATTCCCTGGGCTGCACCGGCAACAACTGTATTGGTGGAATTAACAGCGAGAGAGAAAATAGTTGATATATCAGGAAAATGAACAAAAGTCCATGTATTGCCAAAATCACCTGAGAGATAAATGATTGAGCCTTTACTGAGATACAGAATGCTATCAGAGGAAATTGCAAGTGCTTTAATGGAACCTTCACCGGGTGAAATGCTATCCCAGGTAACACCTGAATCATTAGTCCTGTAAAGTTCCTCATTTGAACCTATTATAAGTCCGCCTGATGTAGACAAAATAATCAAAGGTTGATACTCACTTACAGACTCCTGAAGTGCCAGTTCAGTATAGGTCCAGTTATTTCCGGCATCCTGAGAGAAGTAAACAGCTAAATCGTTACCCGGACCGGCAGCATAAAGATTACCTGCTGTGTCGGTGGTGATGGAGTACAACGGATGAACAATGCCATTATCAACCACCTGCCAGCTATTCCCTTCGTCAGAGGAACGCATCAACTGATTTTCGGGTAAAAAAACAATAATAAAAACATCACCATCGCGGTGTACAGCAATATCTTTGATTGAAATCTCAGGAACTTGCGGTAAATTAAGACTTACATATTGCCAATGGATTCCATCGGAAGATTTATACAATCCGCCGCTTAATGGGGCAGCATATAAGGTGCCGTTGGGAGCTTCTTCTATGTCATGGAATTCGCCACCCGGAGGACCATTGGTTTTAAGCCATTGCGCCTGTAAAGACTGAAATACCATAAATAGTATGCACAAGAGTAGAGCTTTTTTCATATTGAGTTATATTATCGTGATACTATTTAATAACATTCAAATCAGCTATTTAGCTTTAATGATTATTACCTTTTTCATAATGACACCATCGATAATGAAATGGGATTTCATGAAATGCATATCGCTTATGCATCTCTCATAAGACAACATACCGTGATGCCATAAAGATATCGGAAGAGTATTTAAAAGAGAACGGCAAACACCC
>OBJA01002114.1_pt1 | contig 12067 bp, 14 predicted proteins | sample 1519751 | NCBI WGS metagenome assembly OBJA01 (sample SAMEA3881238, study PRJEB22517) | soil metagenome | biome: lake sediment; feature: soda lake sediment; material: sediment, water from around vicinity | place: India | collected 2013-12-23 | depth 3 m
TTCTTTATAGTTGCCTGCAGTCCCCTGATCTGTTCGTTTGCACGATCCAGGTCACCGCCTAGTCGGATAATTTCTGCCGCAACTCCATCAAGATTGATTTCGATCTCTCCACCCCTGTCGGGTTGTCCTTCGGCGGTTGCATCAACTGTTGCGGGGGTGGCGGTAACCTTGGGCACTGGGCAACGTTTGACGCGCAGCCGCCCAAGCTCATCAGCAGTATCAGCAATAATGGTATTGAGCTTCGTAAGCCGCTTGTCGTAGTCATGGGATACCTCGTTTATTCTGTTGGCCATCTTGCGTTCCTGCTGGCTTGCCGCGACTCTTGCAGCAGCAATTTGCGCTTCCAGCTTTGCATCCTTGTACTGCCCACATAAAAAAGCCCCGCTCGCCAATCCGACAAGCAGGGCAATGGTGGCAGTGGTTAAACTACTCGGCATAAAGATCATCCTGCGCCTGCTCGTACAATTTACGCTGGCGAATCAGTTTGGCCGGAATGGATGCAATGACCAGCGACAGGCCAAAAGCACGGATCCACTCGACCGGGAAAGATGCCTGCACCTCGATCGGCAAGCTGCGCCAGATCTCAATCAGTTCCGGAGCAAACATCACGAGCGATGATCCGGCAGTTACCAGCCAGGTACTCCATTGTTTCCACCAGGTCTTCCAACCAGAAATCAATTCCATTACGTTCTCCTTGAGTTAATCAAATCGACAGCCGCCTTGTGGAAGGCTGGCCAGGTTTCCGGATGCGGTTTTCCGGGGCGCCATACCCGGCTGTATAAAGCCCATGCGCCATCGGTATCAGTAACCGCCGGCAACGGCTTCGGATCGGTATACAGCAGCAGTCTGGCCATCACAGTCGCCAGCTGGTCGTGCCATTCGATCGCCGTATATACATCAGCCTTGGCCACGTGAATTTTGCCCAATACATGATCGATCTCACCTGCGGATGAACGGTGATTTATTACGCCTTTAACTCCCCCGCCGTTCTCGAACTGCCACCAGCCCCTAGCTGGACCACGTATCTGCCTGCGATACAGGAACCGGGATTCCTGCAGACCGATCGCGAGCAACATCACCCGGGCTTCCGGGGTATCGTAGTTTCGGGGGATTGCTCCGCCAGCGAGCAGCCGGAAAGACGGTGTCAGGATTTCGTCGTTTACTTCTTTGATGTCCATTAAATGCTCACCTCATGCGTTTCCATCTGTCCATCGACCAGGCGCTGGTATTCAATCTTTTTCACACCCTGCTCTCGCAACCAGCCGCGCAAAGCAGCAGCGTTAAATACCGTAAATCTGCCACTACTGGTATCCAGCAGATTCAGGCCACTCACTTTGGCATTGGATCCTTCAATCTCCAATACCGCTGCCCAGCGGACAGGATCACCATAAGTCCCGGATGAGTTAAGCTGACCATTGCCGTGACCACGGATGATGTACACCTGCGCGTGCTGTCCGGTGGGTTCCAGCGATACCCCGCCAGATAGGTTGATAGCGCCCATCAGTTTGTCCACCCGTGATTTTTGGCATAGAAGTAAAAACCGACGACACCAGCGCCCACGGCAACCAATAGCTTCGTGATCACCGTGCGGCCAATCTCGCGGTACATCTTCTCTGTCATACGCTCGATTGTTTTCTCGACAAGCCGCTCTGCAATTGCGTCCATTTCATCTTCGGATAACACTTGGCACCTTCTTTCAAGCCATTTGTAAGGTAGTTTGTTGAGCATCAGCCGTATACCTCGATGACGCAGTGATCGATAGTTACGCTGTCCGCCACGTTTGTGAGCTGTACCTCGAATCGTAGCGGGACATCAGATGCTCTCATATCGATAGCCGTGCTGCCGTAGGATGACCTGGGCGATGATATGTGAGGCAGATACGTCACTCCGCCTTTCTGGCTTGTCGGAGACAGGAATACGACCTCACAGGTGACCTTAAAGCTATCGGAGTCACTAGGCGCATTATTTATCGATCCAAGATTGACACCACCAAGCCTGACTTTGAATTGCTTCAAGCCCGCGGTACCAGAGATGCTGCCGAACGCAGTAATCCTTATATGCTGAGGTTTGCGAACAGTAGAGATTTGAGGGGCGAATAACCCGCGCGGGAGGATCTTTTCCAGGATAGCTATGCTTGTGGTTGTCCCCGTTACGGTTACACTACTACCCAGATAATCCGTTGCGACTCCAGAATTGCCGCGATTATTTTTAAGTACATCAACCCCGCCCTGTTGGATTATTACATTCTCTCCACAGGCATCTGCTGTACCATCGTTATAATCCGGGTTGCCATAAAAAATCACACTATTGGCATCACAGCGCACCGCACGAGTACAGCGTTTAAAGTTGGAGTCTGTGTAATTCACCCGGCTGTTAACGGTCACCCGTATACCTTCGACGCAATCCTCGTACTGAACATAATCAGAGTGCCCTGTCGCCCCCTCCTGGGCCATAAGACCGATATTGCAATAGGAAATCTTTGGTCCTCTACCTATGCCGCCCGCCCCCTGCTCACCGATTTCGTGTTTGTTCAGAAACTGAGAGATAATCCCGGTAAACTGTTTTGTCTCTGTACCATAGATCAATCCACCCTTGACTTCCAGCCTGCCGCGATACGACACTATCCCGGCAGTACACCCTGCAGTGTGCACATTCTCAGTGCGGATATGGCAACCCTCGCCTTGTATCCCAGCCGAACTGCCGCCAACGTAACTCCTGAACTTCAGGTTCTTGATGAGGACGCGAACGTTTCGGAGTTGTAATCCAACCCCGATATTATCGGCATTATCAAATGTGGCACTTGGCAGTGGCCATGGATTGCTCAGCGGGTCGTAGCCAACGTCCGGGCCTTCGATGACGATAAAATTGTCTTGAGTTACGCCGTTAAAACGATAAGTATCGACATTTGGATCTGTCCCTGCATCATTCCCAGGGCCCAGTCTGGCATTACCAGTGTAGGTACCGGCCGAGTGGTGTACCCGCCACGTGCCGCTCAGATGCCCTTTTGATGCAAGCGCATCGAACGCCAGCTGAGTCTGGGAAAATGGGAATCCTGCCGATAACCCATCGTAAGCGCTATCCCCCGCTGCCGCAGAAACATAGAGGAAATTCTCTTGCCCATTACGCGGGGTAACAAAGAAAGCAGATGCCCCGCGCTTGATTACACCAGGACCTGTATGCATCACACCCCAGAAATCAGGGAGATTTGCATTGATCAGATAGGTTCCGGCAGGCCAATACAGCTGATCGTTATTTGCAGAACAGTGCGCAACTGCAGCCTGCACTGCGAGCGTATCGTCAGTGATACCGTCCCCGACCGCACTGAAATCCATAACACTGGTAAGTTCAAAAGGACGGCCCAGACTGACGACAAACACCAGTGCACCAGATTCGACGCGATAGCGCGTGCGTGCTCCGTTCTTGTTCTCGTCCTGCGCAATCTCTACCAGGTCATCTTCAGACAGATTAGGCAGGTCGTTATCCGCCTGAGCATAAGTATCGTAGAACTTGATCGGACCGATAGCACTCGCGGCAGCTTTTGCTTCCAGCATGTACTGATAAGCCAGGGTGGCATCAGATGGCCAATCTTCTGCATTGGGCCAGATAGCGCCATAGACCGGCTCCTGAGTCATGATTAAGGCACCATTGCTATCCTCGACCACGAACTTGTATTCAACGCCTTCTGCCAGGTAGATTGATGCTTCCGCGCGACCATCCAGGATGATCGGGTTGGTATTCGGCTGTGCTCGAGCTGCATCTTTGTACGTGGGTGCACGGCTGCTGGTACCGGCAATGAAGGTATGGATACGGCCGCCGATCAGCAGCCGGCCATTGTCAGCAAAGAACTGAACACGGGGGAAAACTACAGAAGTTGCCATTCAGGCTCCTGCAATAAAAAACCCGCCAGGGCGAACCGTAGCGGGTGAATGTGTGTGGAACAAGTAAACCGATCAGTGAGTAAGTGCGTTATGCTATTTATATAATCATTGATTATCCGCCCTTGTGGCGGGCGCATCCCCTGTCAGCCATCTCCCCCCCACTCTCCTATGACAGGGGATTTCTTTGTCTGCAACTGCTGACAGCCACTTCTAAAGTTGTCTGGAATAATGTCGATATTAATTCACGGCACGCTGTAACTAATAGGGGGATGCATGATCCAGGAACTGGATAAAATCGTCAGCGCATGGATCAGAGAATCCGGTATTAATCCCATCATGCTTGGCTGGTTGATATCAGTCATCATTACCTGTCTGTGGCAGGAGTGGCGTGGCAAATAGTGCAGACGAAATACCAGCAGGGGCTGCCAGCTGGCGTAATTGAAACTGCTGCACTTCTGGTCTGCGTACCAGGCTTGGTACTGTATCCAGCGCCCTTTTCTCCTGCCGCCCCCGTACGATCACATTAAGCTGATCTCCCAGGCCACCTATTTTCAGGAAATCGCCTAGTCTTCCCATGCCGTTCAGCAGATCCATTCCCTTACCCACCAGCAAAGCGCCTGAGTTGCTGTTGTTAACGGCGGATCCAACAGGTTGATGCGTTGTGTAATCGGCGACACGTGATAATGCTTTGAGTGCCTTAACATCTTCTTTTGAAAAGAGAAGATCAAGTTTTCTGTCGCCAATCTTATCTAGCGCACGACGAAAACCAACTGCACTAAATTTGGCTATTTCATCCTTTGCCCCACCGGTAGCGGCTTCGCGCAATTGACTGAGAACTCCATCACGCAGTGCCTCCTTACCATTTTTGCCGATCACCTTCACCATCTCTGACACATCACGCACCTTCGCGGACTGACTTGTCACGTATCGACGAATAAAATCATCTGGTGAAATATCCCCGTTACGTAATTTCTGTAATGCAGGGGTCTTTTCGACTTGCACCATCATTTCGCGATTCGCTGCGCGGGCACGTTTAAATGCAGCAATAGCACCTTCCTCCATCGGAAGGATGGCATTTTGAGTGCGAGCTGCAGGCAGATTCCCAGGATTTGGAATGCCTGAACCGGTATCGATGCTACCAGCTGGCGTTACATCATCCAGCGCGCGACGAACCATCCCAAGCGCCATGCGGGTACTGCCATCGTTAGTGCCGCGCTGCAGCTTGCCGATCACAGTCTTCAGCTGCTCGGCATAGTCCACGTTGAATGGTACTTCTTTCCTCGCGATTTTGTTAAGGTGGTTCCTTACATCTCCAGGCAAGGCATATCCCAGCAAATTCTGATCCAGTAATTCAGCCGCTTTATTGGCAAAGCCTATCCCATCGAGCGGCAAGCTCCTTCCTTTACTGTCTCGTGCAGCCTGATATAGCTTCCTTATTTCGTCCTGATTCTCATCCAGCCAGTTTTGTAATCCAGCTATGCCGCGATCCCCCATAGCATGGATATCACTCCCCCGGCTGGCGCCTAGATCCTCAATATTCCGTAATAGGGCTGCATTGTTATCCGCCTGAATGCTGGTCAAACGCTGTGCATTTATGTCTCTGGAATTGGCTCCCGACTTGGCAAGATTTCTTTCCTGAGTGATTTGCACTGGGTCCAATGTCAATGTGCCGCGCGTAGGCGTAGCACCCACAGATCTGAAATCCACCAGCCGGCGCAGTGCCTCTGCATCGAGATCATCACCCACCTTCAGGGCTTGCTGCACATCACGACGAACAGATTGCCGCACCCTTTCAGGGATCAATGACCAGTCAATATCGGATCCTTTCAGTTTTGCTTCTATCTTCAGATCAATAGGTGGTATGCGGCCCGGATTAACGAGATCGGACAAACGACTAGTAGCTTTCTGAAATGCATCGTCTGCACGCAATATTTGATTCCGGGCAGCAGCACCAGTTAAACCACCCAACACTGAACCAATTACCTGATCTCCTTCACTTCCACCGGATTCTCGCACTGCGCCACCGGCAAAGCCAGAACCAATAGCACCACCTAGCTGAGCCGCCGGCTGCTCACTTAAAAATCCACCGAACGCCTTACCAAACCTGTTCGCACCGGCACTTGCCAATCCACGGCCCAATCCAATCAGATTACCTGCTCCGGCTACCGTGCGCGAAATATCACCAATGACGCGCTCTTCCGCATTTTTAGGAGTCAAACCGACTTTGTCGAAAAGCGAACCTATCGCCTTACTAGTTGGATCCACCGGTATCCCGGCATAACGCATTCCGGCGGCAATCGGCTCAGTGAATATATCCGCTGTCTGACCCAATCCCTCGAGAGCATATCGAGCTGTCAATAACACCTGCCGCCCAGTATCCTTAACAGCATCCCCTGCACTCTCAATAAAGCTTCGCTCCGGTTTCTTTGGTTCCTGTGCCAGCCATTCGCTGGGGACAGCCATACCGTTACGCTGCAGCTTTGTAACGAGATCAGCTTTCGTTGTCCCGTCCGGTACATTCTTGATAATAGTGCCATCAGGCAACCTTACGTCCATGGCGCGCTCACTTCAGATCGGAGAAATCGACGATTTTTGGTTCTTCATCAGTTCTGTCAGAGGCATCATTTCCCTGCCCTTTTGTGCCAGCACGGCCAGCTGCAATCCGGGCAGCTTCAATGACATTCTTCAGGCGAGCATTCTTGTCTTTAACAGTTTTTGCGCTATCTCCAATTTGGGGAAAGTATGAACGGCGATAGCCCTCAAGCTGCTCACGGGTATACGCTGCACCGGTTCCGAGTGTCAAAGCAGCATCCAGAATATCAAGCTGGGCGCTTTCAACACGCTGTCGCTGCTCGCCTGTCATGGCATTCGCAGCAGTCTCAAGACCAATAGATCGAACAGCGCTTGCAGCCAATTCAGGTTTCTTGGCTTCCGCATTTTCAGAAGTCGCCTTTTGAAGTTGCTTCTCAGAGAACTCAAGACGTTGCAGTAATGTCGCTGCCTTACGCTCACCTTCTGTAAGAGTATCCTGAGATTTCTTCGGCATATAGTTGGTCACTGGACGAATATTTCCTGCTTTATCTTGCTGGACAAGCATTGGCTTGCCATCTGGTCCGGTCACTTCAAACGGACGGCTCAGCGCCGTAGCATTCGACTCCCGCGCCCTGGCATCCGCCATATTCTGCCCGCGTGCCTGCAATCCTTCGCTGGCGCGATAATGCCGATCTGTGATTAAGTCACCTGGTGTTGCCGACCACTCCAACCGCTGCCCGACCACACCAGGATTCGTAAGCGGGTTGGTATCCACCATCTGCGTATGGCCGCCGAGATTCTGAGCCGATACCTTGGGCGAGAACATTTCCAGCTGCTTTTTCGCATCGACTGACTGTGCTATCCCATCCATCAGAATGGCTCTACGTGATGTCTGATCGGGTGGTATATTGCGGATGAATTCCAATCCCTGATCCTGACTGATATATCCGCGATTGACTGCGTTCGAAGTGGCGCGGATCAAAGCATCATCAGTTATTTCTGGCAATGCCAGCAGGCCAGCCATCGTACCGTGGAAATAATCCACTTGCTTCTTGGCTACATCCAGTCGCTTTTCAAGTGTCTCTGCTTCTGACTTGTCCTGCGTTGACCATGCCTGCTGCAGCTGAGGAATAGCCATGCCATGACCACCGGCAGAAAGCTGGGAAATCATTCCTTGCCGGTTTATCTTGCCGTCTGGACTTATATTGCTGGCATAAGCATCATTTAAAGCTTTCCCCTGCGCTGCTTCACGCTCTGCCTTGGATAAGGCCAAGTCTGATAATTTACGCTGCTGGCGTAATTCGACACCCTTGTTATAATTTTCTACCAGATCGCCAAGGTTCCCACCTTTACTGACTCTGGAATAAATTGAAGTATCAACCGGCATAGTTTCTCCTTAACCAGCAAGCATGGCCAGCTTAGCCATTGAGTCAAAAGTATTCCCCACGACATTACCCTTCGCAATATAACCACTTGCCCGAGCATTCCCAGCGCCGATCGTGTTCTGACCCATGTTCTGAGCAGCTTGTGCTCCCTGATTGCCAACACTCTGCACGGCCTGCTGTCCGGTACCGGCAATGCCAGCCAAACGGTTGTAGCGACTGGAAATATCGTTGTTCCAGCGGTTGTAAGCGTTCTGATATTCATTGGCGGCGGTATCTTGCCCGAAGCGTGTCAGTGCCTTGAGCGTAGCGCCGGATAACGTTGAGCCACGTGCAGCAGCACTGTTATTGATAGCCTTCTGCCCTTCTGCCTGTCTAAAGGCATAACCGGGATCTGCGTTAAAGTCAGCCAGGGTGAAATTGCGGTTAAATGTTCCGCCCGGGTTTAAACCGGTTACCAGCTGATTCAGCGTGCCAATCCCGGCCTGTCGCCACGGTTCCATGTCCGCGCGGTTCTGCTCGAACATCTCCCGCGTCAGCTGATTGGCTTCGCGGGCGGCGTCTATCTGCGCATCAGCAGCTTTGCTCGCACCTTTGGCGGCCTGCTTTGATCCTGTAATACCACCCACCACACTGCCGATGGCGTCTCCAACAAAGCTCATGATGTTCTCCAGTAAAGATTGATACCGTTTGCCTGTATTCCAAGCTTAAAGCCCAGTCCTACAGTCAACCGGATTGCCCGCGTATTCCATTCTGCTACAGGGGCAAATAAGATATCGCGCGTCTGTAGCGCACGGTTCGCAATGCGCCGTGCAGCCAGCCCACAAGGTTTCAGACTGGCGATATGGACGACATTGCCCTCAAAAATAACTGCTCCGCATGGCTCCGGGTCATATAACCCCCAGAATTCAGTATGCTTTGCCCGTTCTGTGAACGTTGGATCGTATTCGGCCATGGCTTTTGCAGCTGCTTCTGCACATGCAAGGTTGTATCCGCAAATCTCAATCAAGCCTTGCTCATCTCGATGACTGATCCGTATACGCTCACGGCACTACCGGCATCGGCCAGTGCCTGCAGAGTATCGCCAGGGTTCAGATTGTGATTCAGATGCGGGCATGTCCAGGCTTCATTCGGGCCTAGCGTATAGGGTGCAACCACGCGGTTGTTTGTACCGGGTACGCTACCGCTCTTGACCAGATAGACACTCACCAGCACGGCGGATCCAGTCTGGTTGGTCAGGGTGACACTCGACAGGCGCGCTACCGTATTGGATGGTGCGGTGTAAAGGACGGACGCAGAAGTGCCCAGCACCGCATCCTGAATGCCGGCGCGCTGATTCATGAACATGGTTAATCTCCGATAAGGCCGTGTGATCGCAGAGCGGTAATGAGTGCAGCAAGTTCTATGCTTACTGTTTCAACCGCATCATCCGTGGTCTGGACTTGCGCCTGGTTGTAAGCCGGATCCATTGTCTGACCGGCGTAGGCTGATGGTGTCGGGAAGCCGGCTTCTCTATCCCCCACTACTTGCGTGTTGCCGACCTGATAAACAGTCGATGTGGTGATATTCCCATTGACCTGCAAGGCGGCAGAACTGCCGGATATTCCTTTCCGGATGCGGACAGCCCCTGAATCCGTTGCCAGATCAGTCTCACCCAATACCTTGATGCGGGCGAACGTATCCGGAGAAACGGCCTGCGGTGGCGTGGCAATCATTTGTTCGATCTGCCCTACTGACAGCATCTGTACAGCACTCACCAAATCACGATTGCGAGCTTCCAGTGCGCCGATACGCTCCAGTAATTCATCGTAGTTCTGTTGTGTTTCTGCAGAGCCATACAGTTCCTGATTCGAGAATCCCTGGGATCCGCCAGCACGCTTGAACATGCCGATAAACCAGGCCATCCATTCACGTGTGATCAGGCCGCGATCATCCACAAGCGGAATGCGTGCAGCAGGCATGCTGATGTTCTCGCTCATGACAATTCCATCCGCGCTTTGATGATATTGACTGGCACCGGGTCAGTGATAGTCACACGGAATACACGCGCACGCGCAGCTCCCAGCCGGCGCCAGATTGCCCGTTTGGTACGTTCGCCCATGCGGCCGATGCTTGTCCAGTGTTCATGGCTCCAGGTATGGCCGCCATCGTCAGACCATTGCAGCATTGCCTGTGGGTTTTCTCCCTGTCCATCGATCAGCCCCACACCGGTTTCCATGACGATCTCCATGCTGTGCACGCGCCGGCGATCACCGTCTCCTTCAGCGTAAGGCGCTACGCGGATACGCGGGATAAGCTCTCCGTTATTCCCTTCGCCAAAGGCTTCATCGCGGAAGTGATCCAGATCCAGTGCATACAGGCGTCCTGTTTCATGGTCGCCGACAATGTTCTGTCCGGCAAAACGTGCATGCACATGACCACGCACACGATGCATCAGGTTCATACCGGTATTCTCTCGCCATGCCCGTTCATGCCACAGATTGGCCGCTACGTCATAAACCCAGGTGGTATCTGCAGACGGGAAGCTGATGACATAGTAGCTGTGACCGCCCTGCTGATAGGTAAAAGCCATGGCATCATCCATGCGTTCATACTCATCCCAGGCGCGCTCGATCGGGAAGGTACTCATCCGTTGTGGTGTATAACCATTGGCTCGCCACAAGATACCCTGACCACGATCATCTGCCCCCAGCCAGAACACGGTGTTATCCAGTTTGGCAATGCTGCCTGGTGCTACACAGCCGTGCTCGATGAAAGCGTTGCTGATACGTGCCATGGGGAAGTCAGGGTCGCCGCTGGTATACCAGACTTCGGTCGTGGTCTCCCCGAACAGCCACAACTCACGGTGATCTACGATCAGACCTACCAGGTTGTCAGGAGCGCCTTCTGCCGTTGCGTATTCCAGCGCATCGATATTGGTACCGTATAGCTGGCTGATGGCGAACTCTCCGGTACCAGGGCGATTCCAGACAAAGTATCCATCCAGGAAATCCACCATGTCTGCACCAGTGAAGCTGTCTGCCGTGATCTTTGACAGACTCCAGGTGCTGATAGTCAGGAAATAACCCACGCTGCCAGTGACGATCATCACCTGTTTGCCATTGCTGGCCATGCGCACCGGGCCGGCACCTTCTATGCTGCCAATCTCGTTGATAGCCTTACTGGACGATACCAGGTAAAGCTTCTGTCCGCTCGCTACCAGCAGAGCACTGGCCTCTACACGAAACAATCCGCGAATCGGGCCATCTCCCACATCCAGCCATTTTCGATGCCCTGGCGTCGTAGTCAACATTGCCACATTGCGGGATGTGCCGGATTCAGACAGAACCGGATACAGATTCACCGTGCGTTGCGCATCGAAATTCAGGCTGTGGCTGGTATAGCTGCCACCGACGAACGGGAAGTCAATCGCCATTATGGAACCTGTAAGATGCCCCGTAGCGCATGCCAGTGAGCACAGGGTCAAAGGTAGCGATTGCCGGCTGTATATTGATGCGTTTGATGTTGGCCTTGGCCTGTGTGGCCTGAACAGCCAGTGCATCAGTGACAGAGAATCCATATTCTTCGCACACATTCACAGCAAGATTCAGCACCAGCGCACTGAACCAGCCCGGCGGCAGATCAAGCTCATCATTGATGTCTGTCAGCTGTACGATAGAAACTGTTACACGCAGATGCAGCACGCTATCACCCGGAACGGGCCACAGTCGCACCACACCATCTGGCATAGCACCTTCGTAGCTCATCCAATACGAATCGGTCGCCGTGGCATCCTTGCGCCGGATCGAATCCATGAACTCGGGTGAAGCCTGGCGCAACGCAGTATCACCTACATTGGTGCGTATAAAGGCAGACGTTACAGCGTTGGGGCGTACATCGATCAGGTCACCTGTCGGGCCGATGGTGATGCGGTTACGACCGGCTGCCGGGATCTGCAGCTCACGTGTACCAAACACGCACAGGCGCTCAAGGCTCCAGCTGTCCAGCATGTCACTCAAGGTCGTGACAGCATCTTCCAGCTCCGCAGCCGTGGGCGTTTCACCCGCAGCAATGACCCCAGATCGAATCAGGGCACGCCTAGCGATATCTCCAGCAGTACGCATGGATTACCCTTTGCTGGACTGTTTCTGTTTGGATTGAGTGGATTCAGCTGGCTTGATGCCCGGTTGTTCTCCGTAGCCATGCCAACCTTCATCCCGGGCTGTAGCTTCATGCTCTTCTCCGCTGACGATCATGTATTTGTCTTCACGGTAGAGCATCTTTGGGTATTCCTGG
>OBJA01002115.1_pt1 | contig 12064 bp, 9 predicted proteins | sample 1519751 | NCBI WGS metagenome assembly OBJA01 (sample SAMEA3881238, study PRJEB22517) | soil metagenome | biome: lake sediment; feature: soda lake sediment; material: sediment, water from around vicinity | place: India | collected 2013-12-23 | depth 3 m
GAGCAGAAAAAGACCTTCTCGTACAATTTTGGTAGACATTTTGGAAACACCATGTTTTCGGTCTGTAAAAATGATTGGAATTTCCGCAATGCGAAAACCCCGCCTCCAGGCAAAGTGGTTTATTTCAACCTGGAAAGAATATCCGGATGAGGATACTTTCTGCTGCTGAATTGCTTCCAGAAGGTTCCGACGAAAACACTTGAATCCGCCTGTGCTGTCCCGTACCGGTATTCCGGTCATGATTCGCGTCAGCTGATTAGAATAATAACTTAAAAGTAAGCGGGTCATTGGCCAGTTAACAACATTAACCCCTGATTTATAACGAGACCCGATAACCAGATCATTGGTTTTTATTACTCTCAGAAAATCGGGAAGGTATTTGGGATCATGGGAGAAATCGGCATCCATCTCGAAAACATATTCATAGTCCCGTTCCAGAGCCCATTTAAATCCACTGATGTAAGCTCGTCCTAACCCCTGTTTCTTTGGTCGCTGCAATAATGAGATTCCTGATATCGAGGCGCCGAGCTCTTTTACACATTGTGATGTTCCATCCGGAGAAGAATCATCAACAACCAGAATATCTGCTTCCGGCACTATTTTTTTTATTTCCGGAATAATCAGAACGATATTTTCCCGTTCATTGTATGTAGGAATAATTATGAGAATCTTTTCATGTTTCATTCGTGTATAACCCGCGGATTACTATGGAAAGGTACATTCTTACTGGCTGGTTTTCAAGAAATAAATCTTCTGATTTTCGTTCTGAAAAGCCCTTTATTGCACCATAAAAGATTTGAGGCTAAAATAACTCAAGCATCATGTTTAAGGCAAAGGGGTTCTCGGAAAAAAGGCAAGTAAAAACATTATATTGAAAAAGAAAAGCCCTTAATGGATCATTAAACTGTTAACTATCCAGTTCTTTCTGGAAAGCACATATCAAGACTCAACTGTAAGCGGTCCTAAAGAGCAAAATGGCAAAGCCAATCGAATACAGATATCTTCTCCTAAAACTGACATTCAGTTGATTCTCAAATATGTATTTCATATCTTTCTAATCTGATTGCCAGAAAAACTTCAATCGTTGCCCTCAGCAAAGGATATCAGAACAATATGCTCATTGCTGCTTTTTTTTCCCTACTGGCGACAATCCTTTGCTTCTCTCTTGGTCTCTTTGTTTTCAGCAGAAACCGCTGGAGCTCCCTGAACAGAATTTTTGCTGTACTCTGCTTTTCGTTTAGTTACTGGTCTTTTACAGAATTTCTGGCTCGTCAATCGGATTCGATCGATCGGGCGCAACTGTTTTTCCATTTCAATGCATTCTGGCCGTTCACCATTGCCCTGTTTTACCACTTTGTCCTGGTTTATACCTTCAAGATCAAGACTGTTATTTACAAATTTTCCATAGCGGCAGTTTACTCTCTTGCTGTTGTTTTCAGCATTCTTGATCTCTTTATAATAGAAGAGCAGATTGTTCAAGAGTACTGGGGCTGGAGCTATCAGGTTTCTTCAACACCGCTTTCTACACTGGCAACCAGTTGGGGAGCTTTGATTGCCATAACAGCACTTATAATTTTACTCCTTGCTTATAAAAAAATGGCTGCTGGTACCTCAAAGATACAGGCCAGGTTTATTTTACTTGGGAGCACAATTGCCGTGCTGGCTGGTGTTTTCAGTGAATGGCTCTGCCCGCTTCTTTCAATTAAAGTCCCGGAGCTCACCAATACCTCCTTTTCCATAATGGCAATCTTCATCTCATATGCGATATGGCGGCATGAACTTTTCAGACTCAGGCCTCAGGATGCAGCCGACGCAATTATTGATACGATGTCTGATGCATTGATTGTTGTCAATATTGATCGCAAAATCGAAGTAGTCAATAAAGCTCTGGTGCAGATGTTAGGATACACAGAACAGGAGGTTACTGGCAAAGGGCTGGAGACCATTATCGGCCACATGCAAAGCAGCGGAGATACTCTGACGCGCCTCTTGAGAAAAGGTATCATCGCTGATGTCCAGACCAGTTTCAGAAAAAAAGATGGCAGTTTTCTTCCTATATCCCTGTCATGGTCGCTATTACGACACAAAGACAAAAAGCTTCGCGGAATCGTTCTTATCGGAAGGGACATAACGGAGCGGGAAAAAAACCGGCTAGCTCTTCAGAAAGCACGCGATGAGCTTGAAATAAGAGTTCAGGACCGTACCGTGGAGCTCCAGAAAACCAACGAGCTGCTTCGACGAGAAATCGCAGAGCGCACAATTGCTGAAAAGAATCTCGCTGCTGAAAAGGAACGTCTGGCAATTACGTTGCGCTCCATTGGCGATGGTGTCATAACTATCGATACTAATGAATCGGTTGTTCTCCTTAACAATGCAGCCGAGAGAATCACCGGATGGACTCAGATGGAGGCATGCGGGAAAAAACTCGCCGAAATCTATACAGTAAAACGACCATCTCCCAGCGTAAATGGTTATAATCTTACACTCCAATCCAGATCGGGGGCAACCTTCAGTATATCCGAAAGCCGTGCTCCCATTCTTGACAGCGCAGGAAACAGCATCGGTGTAGTGCTGGTTTTTAGAGATATAACTGAAATCCAGATGCTTGAAGAGGAGCTCCTCAAAACACGCAAACTGGAATCTATCAGTCTTCTTGCAAGTGGCATCGCCCACGACTTTAATAATCTCCTTACCGGAATGATCACCAATCTATTCATGGCCAAAATGGATCTGGATGCTCACAGGGAAGCTTATCAACTTATCACCAGTGCGGAAAAAGCCGCATTCAGAGCTACCAGTCTGACAAAACAACTCTTGACTTTCTCAAAAAGCGGTTCGCCAATCAAAGAAAATGCTTCAATAAAAGAACTTATTGAAGATTCTGTCGGGTTTTATCTCAGTGGTTCACGGGCAGATTACAATCTTGATCTCCCGGATAATCTGCTCACCGTTCAGGTCGACCGTGGACAGATCGATCAGGTCCTTAACAATATCATACTCAATGCAGATCAGGCCATGACTCGCGGGGGATGCATCTCGGTAAAGGCAGAAAATCTTGATGTAAAGCAAAACCAGCTTCTGCCCTTGCTTCCCGGAAAGTATGTTCGAGTAGCGATCACCGATGAAGGAATGGGTATTGCTCCGGAAAATGTCCACCGGATATTCGATCCCTATTTCACCACCAGAAAAGATGGAAACGGTCTTGGGCTCACAACAGCCTATAATATCATTCAGAAACATGGTGGATACATTACTGTCAATACACAACTAGGGAAAGGAACCACGTTTTTCATCTACCTGCCAGCAACTGATTCGGTTCAATCTGAGGAGAAAAACAGTGAGCAGAAAAAACTACAGGGGTGTGGTAAAATCCTGATCATGGATGATGAAGAGATTATCCGCAAAAGTACCATGCGGCTGCTCTCACATATAGGATATGAAGTTACCCAGGCCAAAAATGGAACTGAAGCTCTTGAGCTCTATAAGGAATCAGTTGCAAACGATACTCCCTTTGATACTATCGTGCTTGATCTTACAGTTCCAGGTGAGAAGGGTGCAAAAGAGATCATTGATGATCTTATCCTGATTAATCCATCCGCACGAGTCATCATCTCCAGTGGCTACAGTAACGATCCTGTCATGACAGAGTACCAGTCCTATGGTTTCTGTGCTGCGATTTCAAAACCCTACAACATCGAAGAGCTCAGTAGCCTGCTGCAGTCCGTGATGAATGGGGAAAACTCTCCGGAATCAAACAGCTGATGCCGTATCAGTAAAATAAGAGTGAAACCCGGAAGGTAAACGATGGTAATCTGCATTCAATGCTGTATCCGGAAGGGGTCGGGAGTTTTTTGTATTCCAAAACAACAGGCAGGAGCCTTTTTCTGAATTATCTTTAGCCCTGGCAAGAAAGGCTGCGCACGCTTTTCCGGTATACACACCATCAAGTTCCACACCATCTGTTTTCAAGAGCAAATCAACGCTGTAATTTGCCTGAGGAGATACTTCACCATATCCTGTTCCAAAACAGGAGTGTTCGAAATCCAGATCTGTTTCACGTAAGTTGATAATTGGAAATCGCCTGTCTGCATCGTGAAGCAAACGGTTTACATCATTACTCAGTGACAACAACGCATCGACAGAAGCCACAAAGGATGGAACAACTCTGACTGCAGTAAGTTTTGAAGACACCTGTGCTGCTTTGAGACCAAGGAGCAATCCGGCAGCAGTACCCATGGTGCCTGTTGCTACAACTATTCGCGAAGGTAGCGGCAAATCTCCCGCTGCTATCTGATCGGCCAGTTCAAAAGCGGCATTTACATACCCCACGGTTCCTTCAACTGATGATCCGCCTGCAGGTATAACATATGGAGCTCTTCCATCATGTTTTTCATAATGCCGCAGCATCGCTTTCAACGAACGCAAATGCGATTCGTAGGTCGTATCATAATGCATCTCTGCATCAGCATAAAAATCTGCCAGGAGATTTTTACAGACCATTGAACTGGCAGGTTGTGAAAAGAGCATCAGTACCGATTTCAAACCAAGGTGCTGAGCATAAAGAGCGGTTGCAAGGGCATGGTTTGAACCGGCTGCTCCAGAGGTGATAATCCGTGAAGCACCGGAGGTTAGTGCTTTTCCCAAAAGAAACTCCAGTTTTCTGACTTTGTTTCCTCCATATAACTGGCCGCTCATATCATCCCGCTTTATGAACAAACCCTCTCTCTGTAGCTCTTTTTCCAATCCACTCAAACGCATACATGGTGTAGGAAATGTTCCCAGAGCTCTGTATGGAAGCCCGTTCTGCACGTCAGGGTATCTGGTAAATAGTGGAATCATGCCGTAACTAATTTCCTGTAATTTGTTTTGATAGAAAATTGCAAAAAAGAAAATAATTTTTATACTAACTCAGTGTATATTACTAAAAAGACCGGACAATTCCGGAAATCGACAGGGATTCAGGTATACCAATCTCATAGGAGGGTACTGATATGAAAAAATGGCTTTCAACTATCTTACTGGGTTTGTGCCTTATTGGTTGTAGCAATTCATCACGCGGTCCGACAATACAGAGTTTCTCACCAATTATGATTGATTTATCAAAGATTGACCAGAATGACTTTTCAGAAGTAGTTTCCATTGTTAATTCAACGTATGCCGAAGGTAAAGACGCTTTCGGGGACGCACGTGTTCTGAAAGAGGAATCAAATTTTACCTACATTATGGTCTATTCTCTTTCCACAGATGGAGCCTGTTACCGGGTTTCAATAGACCGAAACCGAAGCAGAATCGTGAATATGCAACCGAATTGCTCTATAGCTATCGAATAAGCAGGTTACAAAACATTCTCAGGCAACTGATTTCGGACAAATGGCTCGAACCATGCCTCCTGTGCATTGTTCCATGGAGAAAAGAAGGTCGCCGATAAATTGAGGAACTCCTTTCTCTAATATTGGATACCTATGCAATGACATCGAGACTGCCCTGGGATCGGCGGTTGTAATGATCCCTGGAGTGAACCCAACCAATTCCTCTACTTTTTGAAGCAGCTCGACTCCATTCATTTCAGGCATCTGATAATCAGTAATGATTATAATAGGTGCAAGACCATCTTTTATACTCTCCAATAGAGAACTTGGAGACTCAAACAACACAATCTTTTCTGTTATTCCGGCAATCTCAAAATGGTATCGTATGAATTCGAGTGTCAGCGGTAAATCATCCAGTACAACTATGCAGTTTCCCATTACCAGATCCTGCTCTATTCGGTCGAAAATTCGATTCATTATCCGAATTTTCCGGAAAACCGACGAAAAAAATACGTCCTAACTGCATTTTTATTCTACATTCCCGGAGAGTTCTTGTCGAGACCTGTATTGTACATGCAGTCCTTTATCAGGAAGAACAGAAGACAAAATCAGCGAGAGGACTTCTTTACTACCCCAACCACGTTGGGTATTGATGGAATCTGGGAAGGGGAGTAACCATAGCCGGTGTACTCCCCGACAAAACTGAATTCCTTTCCACCGGCATGTACTGACATCTGTGCCTCTGAACCACCTTCAACGTACATCGCCCTGGAAACAGAAAGTGGAAAACGTAGAATGATATTGGCAAAATCATGAACTGTATGTGGTGCCGATACATGGAAATACAGAATGCGTCCGCGCGTATCAATACCAATAGCTGCTACGCTCCATTTTTCAGGTTGCTTGCTCCAGACATTTTTTCCGTAACAGGAAATCATCCGGATATTTTGTATATACGACCCATAATGATTCTTCAGGGAATCAAAATTATCACACTGGCGATCAATAATCATGACCGGCTTTATACCAGAGACCCTGCGGTCGAAAGCCAGTATCGCTTTATCACGGGAGAGACGGGGGTTATTGACATGAAGTGATGTCCGCATGTATGAAACACTGGTCTTGTAGTCGGTTTGGTACATACTGGCATTGATTGCAGCAACCAGACCGGCTTGTTTACACCACTGGGCAGCAGAATATGAACGCCCGTACCGGGGATCTGAAGCATTCAGGAGACGCAACTCATACTGGTCCGGATCAATCCTGAGAACCCGCACAGGGGCATCGATACTGTCATGATACATAGGAGACTGGAAAGAACCTAACTCAAGACCAGGTTCCAAAAGCTCCCACGCGTACACATGACTGATCATGCACAAAATGACTGCTTGCAGAAATCTCTTACTGTGAATCATAAAGCCCTGAAGAAATATACCACCTGAAATCTGGTGATCAAACTTCATTACTTTTTTACTGCAACTTACCCTCCTTCAGACCGCAGAAGACTCCTCTATTTCAAGATCTTTTTTCCTGATTTTTCCATTCGATGACTTAGGAAGCATTTCACGGAGTTCGATAAACTTTGGAACCCGGTTATGTTCCAGATGCTCCCGGCAGTGTTTCCTCACGTCCTCCTCTGAACAATCAGCACCCTCTTTAAAAGCCACAAAAGCTTTTAATGCATACCCCAGAATCGTATCCGGCACACCGATAACAGCAACTTCACTAACCCCGTCCATCTCATAGATGACATCCTCAATCTCCTTCGGACTGATTCGTTCACCTCCACTTTTTATAACATCATCTTTTCTTGATACAAAATAGAGAAATCCCTCTTCATCCATTTTAAAGTAATCTCGGCTGAGGAGAATTTTCTCATCCGGATAAATACCCGGCCGCAACACCGCAGCAGTTTCCTGCGCTTTGTTCCAGTATCCTTTCATGACATGTGCACCCCGGATCACCAGTTCTCCTACAGTCCAGGGGGTATCTATTCTGTTCCCCTGCTCATCAATGAGCCACACCTCAGTGTTTGGAATAGCCTTCCCTACCGATAGCGGGCGGTTCTGCAACTCTGATGGCGGAAGATAAGCTACCCGCTTGCATTCAGTAAGACCATACATGGAGTAGACTCTGGCATTATTGAAGGCTTTCTGAAGTTGTCGGATATGAGCCGGTGGAAAGGCCTGTCCGGTATTGGTGATGTAACGAACCCTGGAAAAATCGTACGTATGCAGATCTTTAAGTTGCAAAAGTAACGCTGCCATCGCCGGAACAAGGGGAAGCCCTGTTATGTTCATATCCAAAATCTTCTGCACTGCCTGATATGGATAGACAAACGCTTTTTCCAGAACGACCGTCCCACCAAACCCTGCCCCCATCAACACCTGATACAGCCCGTAATCAAAGGACAAGGGTAAATAGTTGAGAATGATATCATCCGGTTCATTTTCGAGATATTGAATGATAGATCGAGCCGCGGTTACCATATTCAGGTGCGTCAGCATGACTCCTTTGGGGTTACCGGTTGATCCGGAGGTGTACATGAGTGAAGCCAGATCGATATCGATACTACTGCGGGGAGGTTCGGTGTCTCCATGCGCCATCAGAAATTCGCCAAATGCAGCAGCTTTTAGAAAATTCCCTTTCCCCTCCACCAAATCGGAAATTGTCTGGGGAATGATCCCATCCTGCATTACCTCGTAACTGGTAATCAGTATGGTTTTAAGGTGTGGGCAGCTAATGGTACCATCAAGGATCAGTGAGGCTCCGCTGCGATCGGTTATCAGCGTTGTTACCTGACAATCGTTTATTATATAGGAAAGCTTTTTACTCTTCACTTGCGGGTTGATGATAACAAACACCCCTCCTGCTTTCAGGATTCCAAAAATGGAAATTACTGATTCAACCGAGTTTTCAAGATATACAGCTATACGATCCTGGCGTTTGATCCCCTCAGAAAGCAACCCGTTACCCAACCGGGAAGACAATTCATCGAGACGACCGTATGTAATGGTTCGGTCACCATCGATTAAAGCCGTTTTCAGAGGATGTTTTTGAGCGCTTGCAAGTAAAAAATCACTGAGGAGCATCTTTTCCTCCTTCTGCGTTGAGGTATGGTGAGGCAAAAGCATCAAAACACATGCCAACCGAAAATCAAAAACTCCTTCATGCAACCAACACGCGCAAATTGTAGATTTATAACTGATTTCATCTCTGAATCACGCAGGCATTCCAGCATGAACCCAATAACGCTCTTTCTGCTCCTTACTACTCAGGTAATAGCCAGTAATCTGGATCGGGCAAATAGCCTCTACACTAGTGGAAACATGAAGGAGGCTATCTCTCTTTACCGCAAAGCACTGACTGAAGGTGAAAATCCTGCACTGTGCTATTTCAATATGGCAAATGCTTATTTTCAGATAGACAGTATTCCGCAGAGTATCACCTTCTACAAAGCAGCTCTCTCCTATGCACCCGATTTCCACAGAGGATACCTCAACCTCTCCATCGCCTATTTCTCCCTGGATGACCCGGGTGCATGCATCGCAGCAGTAAAAAGAGCACTGGAGTATGAACCATCTGACCAGAAAGCTCTGCTGATCCTTGCGGCATCTTATCGGAAGGTAAAAGCGTTCCCTGAGGCCATTGCCACATTCCGCCAGATCCTCTCCCTTAACCCGGAACATGAGGATTCCTATATCGCCATTGCAGAGATGTATCGCGAACTGGATGATCCTGAAGAAGCAATAATGTGGCTTTGCCGTTATCCGGAATCCGGAAAAAACCAGGAGTTTGTTTTCTTGATGCTCTCTGATCTTTATGAACAACAAAACCGTATCGATAAGGCACTCTTTTCAGCCCGCAAAGCTTTCGGGGAAAAGCCCCAAAACCGTTGGACCCTTTACCGGATCTGCCTTCTCCTGGAAAAACAGGGAAACTATCTTGTTGCTCTCGAAGAAGCACAGGCAGGTATGGGACTCTTTCCTGAATTCTCCGAACTGGCGTTAATTGCAGGAAACCTCTCTTTTAAATTGGATAAACTTGCCAAAGCTGAGCACTACTACACCCTGGCACGCCAATTAGGAAATGCTGGTGCTGTCACTGGTCTGGAAAATATCCGTGTGGTTCGAAGGCGCGCTTCTTTAGAGATGTAACGACCTCTTTTCCGCTGATCTTTCTATGAGCCTCCATAGAAATTTTGCTAATTGTCTCTGACCAGCAACTCTAATTCATTGATGTTCCTGAAGTTATGGCCCAATCATTGCGTTCACTCTCTAGTATCGGGGCCTTAAAAGCCTTTGTGCTTCAGTGACGAGAGGAGGAGAGTGTGCAATACCGTAATCTTATTTTATTCATTGCTATGGTGTTTATTATTTCCTCTGCCTACGCTCAAAATGGCAATACGGAACTCAACGATTATACCGATAGCCTCAGTTATATAATAGGAAGAGATGTTGGAGCGCAGCTGAGGGAGTTAGGAACGCAAATCAGAATCTCACAGTTTTCTCAGGGTGTTGACCAGGCCATGCGAGGAGAGCCTTCCAGAATAGATTCTGCAACGGCAGATTCTATCAGAAGGAGGTTTGCCGATGATGTTCAGCAAAGACTCATGCAGGAGCAACAGGAACTCGCTGAAAAAAACAGAAAAGAGTCTGAATCCTTCCTCGCCCAAAACAGAAAGCGAAAAGAGGTAAGATCAACTCAAAGTGGCCTGCAATACCAGGTTATTCAGGAGGGCAATGGTCAATCACCAACCATAAATGACTCTGTCCGGGTATCCTATAAAGGGATTTTTCTGGACAGCACTGTGTTTGACAGTACCAGTGCCGATAATCCGGCAGTCCTTGATCTCCAAAGAACAATTCCCGGAATCGCAGAGGGACTTCAGTTAATGAATGTCGGGAGCACCTACCGTTTCTTTGTCCCACCAGATTTAGCCTATGGTGCTCAGGGTGCCCCTCCGGCCATTCCTCCTAACGCCACCTTGATTTTCGATATTACCCTGCACGAAATCATGGGTAGAGAGGTTCCAAGCAGATTCAAAAAATAGTGCCGTGAACCTCAGATCATCGCTATTTTAAGGAGAGAAGTTCATCTCTCCTTTTTTCATATCCAGACAGACATAAAGTGCGTGCTAAAACGTATGGAAATCCTCTTTTCCTGATTGTAGTATTTTCTCGGGCTTACCACGGGAGGTTGATTATCACCCTTGTTTTTCTCAATCAGAATTATCTCGTTCAACGAGAGATATTAAACGCTTTCAAACGCATGCAGGGGATACGCATCATTGAGGTCGCCATTGGTTCTCATCCCGATGAACAGGCTGAAAAAATGCTTATCGAAATACTGGAACATGAGAATGCCCGGATCCTGTTTTCAATCAATGAATGGGGTTTAGATTCCAAAGGAATACTTGCTGCATATCTCCTCCGCACCGGCATAGTTCATGTAAACTGGTTCGTGGATGATCCGTTTTTCGAAGAATTGATGCAGGTTAAAAAATTCCACCCTTCACCTCTGCGCCTGGACTTTGTATCCGATAAAGGATACCTTGAGCAGATGTCAGAAAGAAACTACAACGCTTTCTATCTTCCTCTTGGCACTGACCCCTCACTGTTTTATCCGATTCCGGAAAAAGAAAAACTGTTCGATATCGTTTTTGTGGGAAATTCATACCGCAAGATGACCGAAAAGTACCTTCGCATTATTGAAGAAAGCTTCGACGATCTGCTCCCGGTGCTCAATGGTGTCGTAGAACTATATCGTAACAATGTCGAATACGATATCGAACAGCATATACGGGAAAAACTCTCCACCAGAAAACTTCCTCCTACCACAGGTTTCGATAAGATGGTTTTCATTGCCAAACAGGTCGCCTGCTATCTCCAGAGAAAACAGCTTATACTCGCACTTGCACAAAAGTATCCACAAATGATCGTTTTTGGAGAAGAGGGCTGGTTGCAGGATCTGCCCCCCGAGCGGGTCAGGCGGGCAACCTACTACGATGGTCTCCCTGATGTATACCGATCTGCCAGAATTGTTATTGATATCAACCGGGTCGTCATTCGAAACGGCTTTACACAACGAATCTTTGATGCCCTCAGTTGCTCTAGTTTCGTCATCACCAGTTCAAAACCGGTCGTTTACGAGACATTCGCCATATCCGGATCAGATCAGGAGGTTGCTGCCTTTTCAAACTACAGCAATCTTGTGCAACAGATCGATTATTATCTTGCTAACAATCGACAAAGAGAAGCAGTCGCAGAACGGGGATTCAGGAAAGTCCGTTCCGCACACACCTATGATCACCGAGCCGCACAGATACTCTCAACAGTCTCCACCTATCTGGGAAAGATTAAACGTGTCTGATACCAATTCAGGTGGTATCGGTTCCCTTGTAACGATTGGGCCCTGAGTATCAGAACCAAATACCGAGCCTATAACAGCTGAAATCATCCGTGCTATCCCGTAGCAAAGGTCAGATGGTGCAAAATGAATCGATCCACGGATCCCCTTTTCACCCCAGTCCCTGTACATCTCGATCATCTGATGAGCAGAGTTATAACTCACTTGTATGTCTGAGGTATCACTGAGATCAACATATTCCACGGCATTCCTCATATCCCTGGGATCTTCGATGATCTCTTTATTCAATAAAGCAACGTATATTGATTTTCCCGACAATGCAAGCAAACCCAGTCTGGGTCTACTCCAACTCAAATGTATCGGGCCGGGCCACGCACGAAGTTGTG
>OBJA01002116.1_pt1 | contig 12064 bp, 12 predicted proteins | sample 1519751 | NCBI WGS metagenome assembly OBJA01 (sample SAMEA3881238, study PRJEB22517) | soil metagenome | biome: lake sediment; feature: soda lake sediment; material: sediment, water from around vicinity | place: India | collected 2013-12-23 | depth 3 m
CTTACGACAAGCTTGGTGAATAGCACAAATATTTATGCTCAACTATATTTTTCAATCGAAGAATTATTAGGTAAGGCGGTTTATCTTGAAAATAAGAAAATCGGTCAGATTGAAAGCGTTTTAATTAACAGGGGGAGCGGAAGAGTTGGGAGCATTATTGTTAGGGTACCGATTGGAATTATTAAACTGGATTACCGGCATTACATTATTCCGATTGAAAAAATCAGATCAAGAGATAAAGAATTGATTTTATGTTTGGAAAGGGCAGATTTTCTTCGAGCCCCGTATATTCCCGATCCAATGTTCAATTACATTGGACAAATTGATGAATATTTGATTCACAGAGCACGTAATTACTATGATCGTCTTAATTATGAAATTGGTTATGAAAGCATGACCATGACGACTGACAAATAAAATTCTTCTCTTCCTTTCATAAATGCGGGGAGCTTTTAAAACTCCCCGCATTTATAAAAAGATTTCAGGAGCATTGACGCTTCGATCGATGAGGGTTGTTGGAAGTTCAAGATGATAAACTCCTGAAGGGATGATACCGCAGCCCCCGAATTTTTCCATCAGCCTTATTTGAACCAGCACATCTTCTCCGCAATGAGTCTTTGGAAGTTCTTTCCAGAATGAGTAACCCCCTACATCGTTCAATTTTTTCGTATCATAAAGGACGCATCCTCCAATCCAGGCTATTTTATAAGTTCGCTGGTTTTTTGAAGAAAGATTTAATTTTTTTTGAAGATGATAAATGTTTGCGGCATTATGAAGGTAATGGCGTTGCCATTGTTGACTGCCGGGTTTTATGATTTCAGGTGACACTCTCTCTTTCCAAAATTCAATCGCTTGTTCATGCGGCCGGACATCATTCCGATAACTCAAGCCAATAGGAGCGCAGCCCACAAATCCGCATTTTTCATCAAGCAGTACATTTATCATTCTCATGAGTGTATCATTTTCTAAATAAAGATCATCATCAAGAAAAAGACAATAAGGGCTTTTTGTCTGATTGAGCAGGAACTGACGCTGTTCAGCGATTCCTCTTCTGGGAAGATTTTTAAAAATAGCAACATGGTTTCCGTTTGATTCAAGGATTGTTTTAACTGCCTGTATTTCTTTTGAATTTTTTACATCATAATTTTCGCTTTGATCGGCAATGACCACGTTAAAATCATTGAATAATTGCCCGGAAAGCCCAGCGAGAGTGATTGCCAGTGCTGTCAGTCGGTCACAGGTCGGGATGAGGACATCAATTTTTTTCTTCATTTTCAGTTCCTTAATTTGGAACATTTAATGTGAAAACAGCCATTAATGCCAAATGATCAGATATCCGTGTTACTTGATCAGATGACTGGTGATTATAGGTATTAATATCTGAAAGATATTTGTGTAAATCTTTGTTAACCCACGCGTAGTCTATTCTGATTTTAGGATCATCGGATTCAAAGGTCGAACCAGACTTTTCTTTCTTTAAAAACATCCAGGCATCGTTCCATCCATGATCTCTTAATATGTCAAAAACTTCTCCGGGCGGGTGATTCAAATCGCCTATTAGCAGCCCCATCCCTCTATTTTTTTCTATAAAAGGCAGGCTTTCTTCGATATTTTGTCGTGTTTGCGCTGTTATCCAGGAATAATGGGCATTGTAGATGTAAATAGCTCCTTCTTGCAGGTGAATCTTTCCTTTTAGAACAAGCCGTCGCGTTTGATCGTTAATACCATCTATTCTTGAAAGTTCCAATACCTCAACTTCAGTCACTGGATGTTTTGCGATGATGGTTTGACCAAGAAGATTCCTGTCTGTCGTGCAATCTGCCGGTTTAAATATTGAGTAACGGTAGTTGAGGCGATTGGCGATCTGACTCCCTTGATCAACAGCTTCGGTTTTTAATGGGTCAAGAGCGACCGCCTGAAAAACGACGACATCAGGGTCAGTTCTGGCAATAAGATCGGTGATTAATTTCAGACGTTCGTTCCATGGACCATGCTTTTCGGATAAATAATTACAATTCAAACTCATAACCTTGAACATTCTTCACCCCACATAATTTTCTAAAAATTGTTTTTGTTGATTAGCCATTTTTTATTTCTTCATTTTTTACGGTAGTCTCAATGGTGACACGTACTTTTTTGATAATTCCTTCAGTAGAGTATTCGTTGAGATAGGGCAGTAAACAGATTTCTCCTCCTTGTTGCTTGATAAGGGGAACTTCAGGTAGTTCGTCAATTAAATGGTTTCCACCTTTAACGAAAATTCGGGGTTTTAGTATTTTAATGATGTCAATTGGTGCCGGGCCTTTAAAACTTATTACATGATCTACACAGCTTAATGATTGCAGAATCTGGATTCTATCAATAAGACGGTTAAGCGGCCGGTGTTTACCTTTAATAAGACGAATGCTCTCATCATCGTTAACTCCGACGATCAAAATATCTCCCAGAGATTTACATTGGTTGAGAAAATAGATATGCCCGCGATGAAGAATATCAAAACAGCCGTTTGTAAAAATAATTTTTAAACCTTGTGAATCATAAAAAGCCCTCAAGGCGGAAAGTTCAGCAAGTGTCATGATTTCCTTGTTTTTCTGTGCAAAGTAACCGATCAGCTCCTGATTAGAACAAGTAACAGTGGATGCCTTTTTCCCAACAGCTATTGAAGCGGCCAACGACGCGATTTCAGATGAAACAGATGAATCAGCGCCGCAGGTCAGTGATAAAACAAACGCGCTGATGAAAGTATCCCCTGCTCCTGATGTATTGGGACGCTCTAAAGCGCGGGCGTAAATGCGATATGGGCGAAGATTTTTTTCAAGAATAATAGCTCCGTCTTCATCCAGCGTCACTGCCACTATTGAAGCATTTATTTTTTTTAAAATTATATTAGAATTTGAAATAATCTGTTTAACACGTTCAGAACCTTGAATTTCAGGAATCCCTAGCACTTTGATCGCTTCAATATAATTAGGTTTAACGAGATCAAAAGTTGATTCAATGTAAGGCAATAGAGATCTGGCATCCAATGCCGTCAGGATCGGTAACGCTCGTTGAATGGAAAAAATTTCTTCCCTTATTTCTGGGACAAGCATTCCGGAAGCATAGTCAGAAACAATCATGGCATCAGAAATATTAATAACTTGTTTTAAAGAATTAATTAATCTTTTGCGAATTTCTTTTCCGATGGGATCTTTGGATCCCTTGTCAATGCGAAGAAGCATTTGATTCCCTGAGATAATCCGTTGCTTGAATAATGAAATGCGTTGATGGGTAAAAATGATGTGTTTTGTATTAACATTATTGTTATTAAGTATATCCTTCAGTTTTTTTCCTTCTGAATCATTTCCTAAAACACTTAAAAAAATGACTTCCGCGCCGAGCCTTGACAAGCTGACCGCTGTGTTTGCTGCTCCCCCTGGAGAAAAAATCTGCTTTGAAAAAGAAATAACAGGAACCGGCGCCTCCCTGCACAATTGATAGGATTTGCCATAAAGATAGCTGTCAAGAATTCCTTCCCCAATCACCACAACTTTTTTATCCTTAAATTTTGTTAAAATATTGAGTGGATCAAGTGATTCCCGTTGCAAAGAATTATTATTGTTGATAGGTTTAAACATTTTCTTTTCTGGTCCTACGTTTAATTTCTTTGTCTCTAAACGTATATTGTAAGACGGCTTCTGCGGCGTGATATCCACACATTCCATGAACTCCGCCTCCTGGCGGAGTTGAGGATGAGCAGATGTAGATGCCTTTCATTGGAACAAAATATGGTGACCGTAACCAAATTCCAGGATGGGTGAAAAACTGACGATGGTAACGCGCTCCTCCCATAATGTTCCCTCCGACATTATTGGCATTACGCGTTTCCAGATCAGATGGAAACATAATATGACGCCTTAGTATGCTTTTGATGAAGCCGGGAGCAAATCGTTCAATTTGTGTCTCAATTCTCTGGGTCATGTCAAAATCACAATTAAGAGGGACATGACAGTATCCACATATCGGATATTTTCCCTCAGGAGCCCGTTCTTTATCGAAGAGGCCCGGTTGAACCAGAAAGACAAAAGGTTTTTCGGGCGGCACGTTCCGCCAGACTGATTCTTCATTATTAATAATTTCTTCCGCACTTCCACCAATATGAACAGTGGCCGCTTTTCTACAATCCGATGACACAAAGGGCACAGGCTTGTTTACGGTCCAGTCAATTTTAAATCCCCCTAATCCATACTGAAACCTCTCCATTCTTTTTCGATAAATAAAAGGAAGTCTGTGACCTATGATCTGAAGAATTTGTCTGGGGGTGACGTCAAATAATACAGCCTTTGATGATGGGATATCCCTCATGGAATTGACCTTTAAGTTTTTGATTATTTTCCCGCCTTTGGATTGAAAATAATCACGAAGCGCCAAAGAAAAGTTTTTGGCACCCCCCGCGATGATGGGCCACCCATATTCATGTCCATACAGGATTAAAACCATTGCGATTGCGGCTGTAAAAGGGCTGTTTAAAGGTGTTATTGAATAATTTGCGATTCCAATAAAAAGAGATCGAGCATCGCGTCCGGAAAAATATTTATCCATCAATCCCCGCGCTGATCGCAAAGCATAGTAGCCGAAATTTACCATAAGCCGCGGATGTTTAATCTGGGTTTTTGACATGAGCGGTGACAAAACTGCTGATGATAAAACATCTAAATGAGATGTTAATGAGGAAAAAATTTTCTGATAATTTTTACGATCCTGTTTATTATTGAAGCGCTTAATTGTTTCATCAAGGCTATCGAGGATCGCGCAGGAACCATCATCAAAGGGATGCGCCATCACAATAGGTGAGTGTATAAGTCGCATACCGAACCGATGAAGCGGTAGTTTTTGAAAAAATGGGGAGTATATTAAGGGAAAGACGCTTGAATATGTGTCATGGATGACGCCCGGAAAAGTGAGTTCTGATGATGTGACGCAACCCCCTTCTTCTTGCGCTGCTTCTATTATCAGCACCTTTAGCCCGCGTTCAGCAAGAGTGATCGCCGCTGCAAACCCATTAGGTCCGGATCCAACGATAACAGCATCAAAATGATCATGCTCGATAACCATCAAAATCCTTTTCAACAAGAAGCCAGACAATAATTCCTTCGTTTGGTCTTAAATTGATTCTTTGACTGATTCGTTTTCCCCATGCATCAGTATGCGTTCCAAAAATAATTTTTCCTGAAACCATAAAATGCGCTGGGATTTCAAGTGATTCATATTCTTCACCTAAATTGACTGCGACTAGAAAATGTCGGTCTTTCGCCACACGTAAAAAGGAAAAAGAGTTTCCTTGCTGACAAACCGGAATATATTCTCCTGAATGCAAAGCAGATTCCTCTCTACGCAGTTCTATTAAACGATAATAAAACATGAGCATGGAGTCACCATGCTGAGCTTCGTTTTCGACATTGATTGTTTTATAGTTTTCGTTAACTGGAAGCCAGCTTTCGACAATGGAAAAACCTGCATTGGAAATCGGAGCCCATTGCATAGGAGTACGAACAGGATCACGGCCTTGACCCGGAAAAAGCCTATCGATAGGATCCTGAATATTTTCCTTAGAGATGATGGTATCCGACATCCCAATTTCTTCCCCATAATAAACAATCGGCGTTCCCCGTAGTGTAAAAAGTAAAATAGCTGCGATTTTTGCCTGATTTATTCCTATCCGACTGGCAATTCTTGAATTGTCATGATTGCCGGTAACCCAATTTGGCCAGGTCGAAGGTGGAAGCAATGCTTCATATTCATTTATCATCTTATAAATTTCATCTGCCCTCCATTTGAGAAGGAGAAGTTGAAAATTAAAAGGAAGATGTATCCCCTGTCTTTTTTGATTTCCATAATATTTAACTAGCTGATTCAATGGGAGGTATATTTCCCCGATCAGCAGGCGTTCATTATACTCATCAACAACATTTCTCATCTCGGCCGCAATTTGATGAACTTCCGGACGATCTGTTGAAAAAACAGGAATAAGACGGTTATATGAAGGGGACTCTCCCTCAACGTATTCAGGATTAACCGGATTATCCCTGAAAAATTCATCCTTAATTAGATGCCAAAGAACATCAATACGAAATCCATCAACACCTTTGTTTAACCAAAAACGCATCACATCAAACATTGCCATTCGGACTTCAGGATTTCGCCAATTTAAGTCAGGCTGCTGAGGATAAAAAGAATGATAATAGTATTGTTCTGAATCCTCATTCCATTGCCAGGCACTCCCACCGAATATTGAAAGCCAGTTATTAGGAGGCCGCCTGCCAGAGCTGGGATCTTTCCAGATGTACCAGTTTCTTTTTGGATTAATTTTAGATGAGAGAGATTCAAGAAACCATGGATGTTGATCCGAGGTATGATTGGGAACAAAGTCCAGGATAATTTTAATGCCCATTTCGTGACATAAATTCAATAGACGATCAAAATCTTCCATAGATCCGAATAAAGGATCAATTTCCTGATAGTCGCTGATATCATAACCAAAGTCAATCATAGGAGATTTAAAAATTGGAGACAGCCAGATTGCTGAAACTCCAAGCCATTCAAGATAATGAAGTCTGTTAATAATACCGTTAAGATCACCTATGCCATCATCATTTTTATCCATGAAAGAAAAAGGATAAATTTGATAAATGATTCCTGTTTTCCACCATAAAGTTTTTTCCATTAAATAACTCTCTTGCCAAGAAGATCAGGACGTTAGTTGAGCGCGTATTTTAACAGGGCTTGCTGAAGAAGATTATTATCAGCAGATAGTCTTATCTTTCTGATTCTTTCATTCGTTCTTTTAATTCGGAATATTCGTTTTCAATTTCATCCTGGTCATCATCGGAAATCTTTTTTTCGGTTTCAGGAAAGAGCCTCTCCTCTTCTTCCTCTAAATGATGTTCAATAGTTTCTTTCAATACCTGAAGTTTTGGAATCCAGTTTTCTTCTTTACCTGACATTTCCCGAAGCTCTTTTAAAATAATCTTTGAAACATGATGTTCTTCAATCGACTCCAGCGCGTCCTCCGTAAACCCTAAGGACTTTGACTTTGGATAAAGATATTTTTCCTCCCCTTGCATATGAATATCGAGGAGATGACCCAAATTTTGAAAGACTTCGCTTTTGCCTTCTTCTTTCAATGATTCATTAAGCAGACTTCGAACTTGATCGTGTTCGCTTTCCAGTGTTCGAAAAATAGACATATTATCTCCTTTCGTTAATGTTAATGTTTTTGTCAATAGTTCTGATGGAGAGCCCATAAATTGTATTTAAGTCCAGCAGCCGCCTAAAACCCCTGACATGTCTTATGAAACTGGGTAGCCGAAAAAGGCAGGGTAACTTTCGTAAGCAGAAAATGATGTGATCTCGATGATTTCCCGTTAGAGCGGTAAAGCACTCATTGCTGCTTTTATAACGGGATTTTTTTATATCCTGGTCAGTCAGACATCCGGGGTTTTTTAGCGGTTGCCGAAAAGTTTTTAAATGTAGAAGGATTTTTTCAGGAGTTTTCGGTTTAAATCCGTTCATTATTTTTTCACAAGAACTATTATTCATCATTCTCCTGAAATTCTTCTTTTAGATCCCTATTCTTCAGGGACTGTGAATCTGGGTTTTTTCTCAGAAATAAACTTAAAAAAATGACTTGGCTCCCCCTTTGCTGTTTTTTCCTGATACACAAAGGAAAGTTCTCTCTTGTCAAAAATTGTGAAGAATTCTTCCCACGAAATATCTTCCAAAGTACTTTTTCCTCTGTAATCCGGAAAATTGATCTGGAGGATCCCGTTGCTTTCAGGTTTATAGGTTGATTTAACAACAGAAGGTTTTCCCTGTCGTTGCTCCACCCACTCCTTGATTTTTTCATGATCAGTAGTTTTTTTAGCCATGGTTTACCGTCCCTTGTGATGTTAAACGTTGATGCTTCGGTTACTTTTCAATTTCGTCAAGTTTTATATTGATATATTGAAGGTGCTGCTGAACATCTTCATAATTTTCCTGGATTATCCGATGAATTTCTTCGGGGATATCCCAGCCGAGGGCTTCTTGATATTTTTTATTTGTGTGTTTTTCGTTTGACTTCATTGCTTCCAGTGTTCCGTGAGTTCCGGTTACACTTTTAAGCGCTGTAAATCCCTCCATCAGATGTCCTTTTAAATCTTTTGATCTTTTTGGAGGCGTTTCCCCCATTTTTTGAAGTTCATCGTTCAAACTGTCGATATGCCGTTCATGATCTTCCCGAAATGACATTAATTGTTCTTCAATATCAACATCATCAATTTTTTCAACAGCCTGCATATACGCGCTTGATGCATCAATATCAACCTTGATGAGATCGTTCAGATTTTTTACCATTTCATCTCTATCCATTTAAACCCTCCTTGTAAAATCTCTCAAATGTGTAATTACAATAGAAGAAAACTTCTTTTCGGGTTAGTGCTTTTTTCTACTTCTTATTATCTGATTGAAACTTTGGAACAGTCGACAAGAAGGTTATCAATAGCAGTAATAACTTCTTCAGGGGAAACTAAATCAAGACAATGGTGATGTTTTTGCTGGCAAATACTTTTATAACAAAAGGCGCAGTTTGTTTCTTTAAATAAAACACAGCAGGGTACTTTCCATGGAGTGTGTTGAGGATTGGTCAGGGCGTAAAGAACCACTACCGGGGTATTAACGGCGCTGGCAATGTGGACCGGACCGGTGTTGTTAGATACCAAGAACGGGGCTTTGGTAATCAAAGCGGAAAGCTCTTCAATTGATAGTTTTCCACATAAATTTAAACAGATATTTCCGCTTAATGCGTTTAAATCTTCAATCTGATCAATCTCTTTCGAATTTCCGGTCAAAATAATCTGCCAGCCGTTATGATTCATCATTTTGATAATCTGAGAGAACCGGTGAAGATCGTAACAGCGGGATTGGGCGGAACAGCCGGCATGGAGAATAAACCATTTTTTTTCCAGTTTTTCAATTATTCCTTGAATTTGATCCACTGATGATTTTTTTACAGACAATTGTAATGACTGATCACTGGTTACACATCCATATGACCTTACTAAATCAAGCTGACGTTTTACTTCATGGCGGATGTAATTTTCCGGTTCTTCTTCTTTCTCCCAATATGTTAATAATCCGTAAGGATTCTCACGGCAATAAGCAATTCTGACCGGAATCCCTGCCAGATAACATAAAAGAGCAGCTGGTAAAGGATTTTGGGAATAGGATGTGAATATAATGGCGCTGTCGAAGTGAAAACTTTTCAAAGAAAAGATAGCATTGCGTGTTTCATCTGGGTTTGGATTCTGTGGAGTTTGTTTCATCCAGGGCGCGTCATAAATGATAAAGGAATCGACGACACCAATGAGCGGAACAATGGTAGCCGCGGTTGATGAAACAAGCATCGTGACTGTACTTTCCGGAATAGAATCCTTAATTGCTTTCATTGCCGGGGTACATAATAGAACATCGCCCATGTTATCAAGTCGGATACAGAGAATTTTTTGCCCAAAGATGTGTGATGAATTCATTGTTTTTTCCCTTGCAAATAAAATTGTTCAATATAACGGGAAGCGGTTAACAGACTGTCAGCACAAAAATCTGGAACGCGAAAAGGGCTCTTTCTCCATTTAGTCTCATTTCCGTTATCGATCAGAATCGTCCGGCATCCTGCCCTATTTCCAGCTTCAACATCATCCAGGATATCTCCAATCATCCATGAATCTTTTAGATTAATAAATAAATCAGAAGCAGCTTGAAACAATAAGCCTGGTTTTGGTTTACGGCACAAGCAGTTAGAGTCATGATCATGGGAACAGTAATAAAAGCCGCTAATCGTTATTCCATTTTCACTAAATTTTTTATTCAAATAAATACCGTTGTCATCAACATCGCCTGCTTTATAAAATCCTTTTGCGACTCCAGGTTGGTTGGATACAATGACAAACTGGTATCCATATTGATGAAGAATTCGTAGCGAGAGAAACAAATCAGGAACGAATATAATTTTATTCTTATCAATATTATATGGAACGTCCTTGACGATTGTTCCATCTTTATCTAGGAAGATAGCATTTTTTCTTCCAGACATATATTCCGTTTCTTATCGCTTGCCGCTCCGGAAAGAATATTTTCAGACGGGCTAGCGAAATTTTTGAACACATGCTCCCAGTCATCTACAAAACGCTGGATATTAAAATATTTTTGCGCGAATTGCCGGCAGTTGCTTCCCAGTCTTTTGGCATAATCAGGTTCATGAACGAGCAACTCCATAAATTCAATAATATTAGCGATATCAGTATCAATATATCCGGTTTGATAGTTTTTGATGATCATGGACATTTCTGTCGTGGCTAAGCCTACAACCGGAAGGCCGATCATCATTGCTTCACAGACAGCCAGTCCCAGGCTTGTATACCTGATCGGATTAAAAAAGAAACGATAATTCGCTAAAAAATAAGGATAATAGTCATGAGGAATTTCTCCTATTCCACCGAAACGTTGCGAATCCATTCCAATCAAGTCTAATGGTATCCAACGCCGCACATTTTTAAAAATATCTGAACCAAGCCTTCGCCCGCGGCTTCTTAAATTGTTAACAACGACAATCCCTTTGTTGTATTTACCACAGTAAACTGCGTCTTCAGGAACAACTACACCATGCGTTATGACGGTTTTAGGCGTGTTTCCACTGTCCCACATCAGGGAATTATAGTGCGTAACATGAACCAAAAGGACGTCGGTGTTGTAAACACAATGTCGTGTGTCGGTAGGATTTTTTCTAGGAGGATCGTGCTCAATGAATATTTTTGGTAAGTCACGTTGTTTCTTGCTTAAAACGTAATGCTGATCATGAATAAAGTGATGATCACGCTGAAAAAGAATACAGTCAAGCTTTAACGACGGGACATCTGCTACAGGTACTTCAATAATATTTGAGCCCCAATTAAAACCTTTTCCGATTCCACAATAATCACCTGTCCGGGATTTGTTGACGGGCAAAAAAATATTGTGAGGAACATGGCTAAGATAATATAGATAATTACCATGCACATTCCAGGTTAAAATGTTTAACGGACGCATTTTATCCCCTTTCTGTTATTTGTATTTTCAATCAATTTATCGGCACATCGTGAAACCTTATCAACAGTGATGCTCAGCGCACATGGCTGCTTAAAAGGGCAGATTTTGTAGGCACAGGGACGACAGTCTACAGGGGCAAAAAGTGCTTGATGAAGGTTTATGTCCAAAGGACGCCAACGATCAGGATCTGATCCTGTCACGATAACGATACTGGGTGTTTTTAAAGCAGCAGCGATATGTGAGACACCGGTGTCATTAGTAATCAGCAGGCTGGCATGTTTATAAAGGACTGCTAATGTACCCAGGGAAGTGCGTCCAGCAAGATTGTATGACGGATAACGCATATATTTTGAAGTTTTTATCGTTAACTCTTTTTCATCAGTGCTTCCGGTAAGGATAATATCAAACCCTTTTTTATAGAGGCGGTCGGCAACGGCAGCAAAACGTTCAGAAATCCATCGCCTGCTTTCAACCTGGGCTCCTGGATGAATGCAGACATATTGTTTTAAAAAAATTTTTTCATCAGCAAGAACTTGATCAAGATCATCTTCATCGCTTTGATATAAAGGAAATTCAAGATCGGTTCCATGCGATTTGATTCCAAGAAATTCCATTAATTGAATCAGCCTTTGAATTTCATGGCCTTGTTCCGGCCAGGGCATAAAAGTCTCTACTTCCGGTGCCATAATTTCATTTTTAAAGAATCCCGCTGTCAGACGCGCGTTTAAAAGAGGCAAAAGAGTATTTAGGACAATTCCATTTCCATGCATCTGAATGACAAGGTCAAAATGTTCCTGACGACACTGGCGTATAAATTCCGGGAACCTGTTCATATCAGGTTCCCTTTCTGGAAGAGATGGAAAACCGGGGAACTCAATAAAATGGTCAAAGTACATCCTAAATCGTTGAACGATTTCACTGCTCCACGGCAGTCCGATTAAAGAAATTTCACTCTGGGGAAACT
>OBJA01002117.1_pt1 | contig 12062 bp, 9 predicted proteins | sample 1519751 | NCBI WGS metagenome assembly OBJA01 (sample SAMEA3881238, study PRJEB22517) | soil metagenome | biome: lake sediment; feature: soda lake sediment; material: sediment, water from around vicinity | place: India | collected 2013-12-23 | depth 3 m
AAATGCATGGCGGCTTTTTCAACTAATTTTACAGCAAAACACGGTTCAAATCGGGCTATTGCAGCACCCCAACCGCGGATGCAAAAACGGATTATTTGTCGGAACATCAAAAAGCCGGTTGAAATTATAAATCCTGTACTTAGTGATTTAAGCATTGAGGTATTTAAAATTTGGGATGATTGCATGAGCTTTCCAAACCTTCTTGTAAGATTAAAGCATTCTAAAAGCCCTACCCTGAAATTTTTCGACAGAAACTGGAATGAACATACCTGGCACCTGCAGGATAATATGGCAGACCTGATTAAACACGAATACGATCACCTGAACGAAATACTTGCCACACAACGGACTATCGACGATAAATCGTTCCGATGGAAGGAATAAAAAAACCGGTTGCAGTGAGCAACCGGTTTTTTTAACTATAAATTTCCAGTTTCTATCTAAATAGTGTATAAGACAAACCTACTGCAAAATTCATTGTTGTCTTGCTGTAGATTTCGTTGTACGGTCCAAGATCGGGGTCAGTAAAAGAAACTGTCTGATCCTCGTAGAAGGAGTTGGAGAATCCGGCATCCAGTGTCAGGGCATCGGTTAATTTCCATTCCACTCCGGCGCCGACAGTAAACGAGGGATTGCTGAAGCTGAAATCGCTCTGGTAGCTTTCAGCAATACCCTGGTCGCCATACATTCCACCCACACTGAAGGCGAAATTATCAAGTACGTTAAACTGCAGGCCTAAGGCAACTTCCATCCCGTTTTTCGCAATTTCACGATTTCTGATCTGATCCGGGTCCCTGTCTTTCCAGATGGAAAGGTCCCGGATATTGGGTCCCCATGCCACCCCTTTGTTAAAATACATACTATATGACAACTGAGCTTCAATCAGGTCGTTTCGGTAACCAGCACCCAATCCAAGAAGTGCAGGGATATCATTTTCTGAAACTGTTCCATCCGGAAACAGGCCAAGATCATCGACAACGGTATTATTCTGAAGGTTCAGATTGGTCTTCATTTCATACTTAATCGCGAAATTAAAATTATCAGAAGGCTTAATGTTCAAACTAACGATCGGAGCAAAACCAAGTCCTTTCTGTGTAGTCTCTACCTCTTTATCAGCAACCAATGATACCCGGTCAGGAGCAGCAACACCAAAGAAATCTGTTGCAGCAATCATATCACCTGTGGGATTTATTAAGGGATGAGTTGGGTTAACCCGGATGTCGCGGATATAACCGCTGTATTTATTTGTTGAAGGTAAGACCCTGACCCCAAGAGAAGCAGAAATAATATCTGAAATTTCGTATGCTGCACCTACCTGAATTCCCCAGAATACGGAAGATCCTTCAAAATTCATGTTCACATCATATCGGCTTGTAGGAACCCCTAAATTGCTAATTAAAAGGGGCAATTTCGATAATGGTATTTCAAACGAAGGCAACCCATTCTCGTACACAGCTGAACCGCCACCGGCATTGGGGCCAATACCCAATGAAAAAGCCCACCTGTCCATTTTATATACTGCAAAGGCAGTTGGAAAAACAGGGACATTTACAGTTCCTTTGTATATGCTGTCGTTTAAAAGTACAAACCTGCTGTCGACGGGTTTTGTCTGAAATATTGTCTGGCTGTTGACGGCAAAATGCCATCCGTCGTCAAGTGTTGTAAGGCCAGCCGGATTAAAATAAACTGCATCAATACCGAGCGATGCATTTCTTGACATCATCCGGATAAACTGGGCACTTTGGTTGGTGTTGGTTAACAAACCACCACCATAAACCAACGGGGCGAGCATTAACAATGCTGCAAACACAATTGTTTTTTTCATTTCTGGTTAATTTTTTAGAATACAGTTATAATTATTTAATCTAATGGAAACCATTAAACATGCTGTTTTGGAGAGACAAATTTAAAATTAAATATCAACCTGCAAAATTTCGGGATTGATTTTCAGCTTATTGTAAAACTATTGAACAGAAAGTTTTAAAATACGCAAAAAAGCCCGAAGAACAACTTCCCGGGCTTTTGCATTTTTTCTTTCACATCAGATATGAATCACTTCGTCGTAGGCAGCGGCAGCTGCTTCCATTACCGCCTCACTCATTGTGGGATGAGGATGAATTGTTTTGATCAGCTCATGACCGGTAATTTCAAGTTTTTTGGCAACTACCAGTTCAGCTATTATTTCGGTTACATTTCCACCAATCATATGGGCACCGAGCAGTTCTCCGTATTTAGCATCAAATACAAGCTTGACAAACCCTTCCTTGTGACCTGCGGCGCTGGCTTTACCACTGGCCGAATATGGGAATTTTCCAATCTTAACCTCATAACCCTGTTCTTTTGCTTTCGCCTCTGTCAGCCCTACCGATGAAATCTCGGGATTGGTATAGGTACAGGCCGGAATGTTTTTATAATCGATGGGGTCAGGATTTAACCCGGCTATTTTTTCGACACAGACAATTCCTTCGGCCGAAGCAACATGAGCAAGTGCCGGGCCTTCCAAAATATCGCCGATGGCATAAATACCTTCCACGTTGGTTCGGTAAAATTCATCAACCTTAACACGACCTTTATCTGTTTTAACGCCTAATTCCTCCAGGCCTAAATTTTCGGTATTTGGAGTTATTCCCACAGCCGAAAGAACGATGTCGGCTTCAACAACCTCCTCCCCTTTTTTTGTTTTAATTGTTACCTTACATTTTTCACCCGATGTATCTACTTTTTCTACAGTTGAACTGGTCATTACTTTCATTTTCATCTTCTTAAACGACCGTTCCAGCTGTTTTGCCACATCTTCATCTTCATTTGGCACCAGGGTAGGCATAAATTCCACAAGGGTTACCTGTGTTCCGATTGACTGGTAGAACCATGCAAATTCACTGCCGATGGCTCCTGAACCTACAACAACCATAGTTTCGGGTTGTTTTTCAAGACTCATTCCTTTGCGGTATCCAATTATTTTTTTTCCATCTTTTTTTAAATTAGGCAGTTCGCGTGAACGTGCACCGGTAGCCAGGATTATATGTTTTGCTGTATATTTGTTTTTACCTCCCGATTCATCAGTTACTTCAACTGCATTTTTACCTGTCAGTTTTCCGGTTCCAATAATAGTTTCGATTTTATTCTTTTTAAAAAGATACTGAATTCCATTACTCATGCCATCGGCAACATTTCTGCTGCGTTTTACCATACCCGCAAAATCGGGCTTAACCTCACCTGAAATGGAAACGCCATAATCAGCAGCATGCACAGCGTATTCATAAGCTTGTGCGCTTTTAAGCAGCGATTTGGTTGGGATACATCCCCAATTCAGACAAATGCCTCCTAATTTTTCCCTCTCAATCACAGCAACTTTTAATCCTAATTGTGCCGAACGAATAGCAGTAACATAGCCTCCGGGCCCACTCCCGATAATTATTACATCGTAATCCATAATTTTATTTTTATTGTTGATTTTAATTTAATACAACATCATTCTTAATAAAATAGTTCTACAAATTGCTGAAACGGCTGTATTCGTTACCTTTGGTAACAGTCACCAAAAAATCAGATAAAATAATTTTAATTTCGCTGCAACCAAATGTCCAAAAAAAAAACAAACAATTCAGGTTTCGGTTTCAATTCGTGACAGGTTATTTTAATCCAGAAAATATATTAAGTAATTTCCCTGCTGCGGCAAAAGAACTCAGCTCGCTGTTAAGTACTTTTAGTTCATACTCCTTAATTTTTTCTTTCATCAATGGATGGTAATAGAAATTTCTCTTGATGTGTTCTGCTATTGTTTCATGCATCCAGAATGATGCCTGTGCTTTTCGTTTATTGAAAAACTGGCCGTTTTCCAGCGTCCGCTTCTTATAATCCTCGATTTGTTCCCATACTGCGGGGATTCCGGTTTTGGTAAGAGCAGAACAGGTGAGTACTTTAGGATCCCAACCCGATTCCTTTTTGGGAAAAAGATGGAGTGCATTCTGGTATTGCCGTTTTGCCAGCTGTGCCTTGTCGGAATTTGTTCCGTCGGCTTTGTTGATGGCAATCAGGTCGGCCATTTCCATTATACCGCGTTTAATTCCCTGCAGTTCATCTCCGGCACCGGCAAGCATAAGTAACAGGAAAAAGTCGGACATGGAATGAACTGCTGTTTCGCTTTGTCCAACGCCAACAGTCTCGATAAAGATATGATCAAATCCTGCCGCTTCACATAAAACGATTGTTTCACGTGTTTTTCTTGCCACCCCGCCCAACGAGCCTGCCGAAGGGCTTGGACGGATGTATGCATTTGGGTCGACCGATAATTCTTCCATCCGGGTTTTATCTCCAAGGATACTTCCTTTTGACCGTTCGCTGCTGGGATCGATTGCCAGTACAGCAAGCTTACCTCCCTGCTGGGTTATAAATTTTCCCATGGCTTCGATAAAAGTACTTTTACCAACACCGGGAACTCCGGTAATGCCAATCCGGATTGAATTGCCACTATAGGGCAGGCATTTTAAGATTACCTGCTGGGCTATCTCCTGATGCTCGGGGCGGGAGCTTTCCACAAGAGTAACGGCTTTACTTAACAGGGTAATGTTGCCCTTAACAATTCCATTCACATAATCGTCGGCCGGTAATAATTTTCTTTTTTTTTCAAGAAACCGCTTCACTGAATGATTATCAACCGAGGAAGGCTGTTCAACCCCTTGATTTACATTCAATGATTTATATTCTGGATTGTTTTCGATATGCTTATTTTTTTCTGACATGCCGGTCTATTAAAAAACAGCAACAAAAATACCACAATTATTCAGTACATAAACAATAAAAGTGCTGCAGGCTAACCTTGCAGCACTTTTAATTTATAATTTCAGAAAAAGCTTTCAGTCAAATGTTATCAGGTAGTTATACTGCATGATACCCGCAACATATTGGTTGGGGTTTTTGGATCATTTGTAATGACGGTAATGGATTGACTCTGGCGTCCACGTTTTCCTCTTGAATCGAATATAACTTTTATTGGTGCTGATTCACCCGGAGCAATAACATTTTTTGAAGGTGCTACGGCCGTACAACCACATGATGAACGAACATTCCGGATGATTAATTCCGATTTGCCGTTATTTACAAGTGAAAATGTATGTTCTTTTTTATCTCCCTGTTTCATTTCCCCAAAATCATGGCTCATTTCAGCAAAAGTTGCAATCGGTGCCATCTCCAGCTGGGCTGGAGAAAGTTTCGAGAAGTCTTCTTCGATTGTTGCGCTCACTCCCAAAGAAGCACGGTAATCGTTGCTGCCATCGAGCGACAGGTAGATCCGGTGGGATGCAAACCCATAGGTGTTGGCTTCTTTTGCATTGTAGGTTACTGATAGCTTTGCTTTCCCTTTTGCGGGGATCGTCTGAGGTTCTACTTTAGCAGACAAATGTTTGGGTACCGTTCGGAATTCTACTTTTACCGGTTTTTCAGTATCGTTTACAAGTTCCATTTCCTGGGTTTCTACAGCATTTTCAGTCATCCGTGCAAATGAAATATTATTTGTTTTCACCCGCAAAGAACCAATTTCCCGTGGATACAACTCGGCTACTGTTTTATCGCGCTCTTCAACCCGCCCTGTAATCCGAAGCACAGATGTTCCATTCTCTGCATTTGAGCTTACCATAACGGTTTTATTAAATGCCCCGGGCCGGTTTTTAGGATCATAGCTGACCTGGATTTCCCCTGTTCCATTTGGCATAACGGGTTCGCGGGTCCATTTTGGAGTAGTACACCCACAAGAAGCCCTTACATTACTAAGCACTAAAGGTACAGTCCCTTTATTGGTGAATTGAAAAGTGGTGGTTTGAACACCATCCGACTCTTTAAAAGATCCAAAATCGTGCTCCAGATTACTGAATACAATCTGCGGTTTCTGAGCAAATCCCCCGGAAACAATGAATATCATTCCCGAAATCAGCAATAAACGTAATATCTGTTTCATTAGTCAAATATTTTAAAATTTAGATTTATTAGCTTTCTTTGTTATAACAAATTTACGCAGGGTATTTGTATTTGATGTTAATCATGCTTAATATTTTGTTAACGAAGTGTTAATTGCTTAAGTTGAACAAGTTAATAAGCCATCGAACCTGAATTGGAAGGAATAATGAAAAGGAAAACCTTAACATATGTAATCATTCTTGCCACGTTTACTGTTGCAGGAGCTTTCTTGCTTCAATTCTTATTCCTGCGGCACACCTTCAACTATACTGAAAGGCAGTTTCGTGAAAGTGTGACAATAGCCCTCAGGGAGGTATCCTGGCAATTGCTTTCTGCTACGGGAAACATTGCCAGGTTCGACAGCATTGCTCCTGTTGAAATTGTATCCAATGACTATTACCTGGTGAATGTGGACATTCCTGTTGATTACGAATTACTTAAAACATATCTGAAAGAAGAATTAAAGAAACACCAGATCTATTCCGAATTTGAGTTTGCAATAGGCAGTCCCGAAACAGGCGAACTGGAACAAAAAACCTTTATAACAGCAAGAGGGGAAGAAAAAAAATCGTATTATATTTTTCCACAAAAAGAGAATCCCGACACCAATTATTTTGCTGTTCATTTTCCCGACCGTACCATGTACTTTCATTCCAGTCTTTCAATATGGTATCTTTTTACAGGGTTACTTCTTATAATCATCCTGTTTTTTGGATACACCTTATCTGTAATTATTCGCCAGCGGCAGCTGTCACAAACACAAAAAGACTTTATCAACAACCTTACCCATGAACTTAAAACCCCGATTTCATCAATTGCACTTTCGGCAAACGTAATCAATGATAAAAAAATTCTTCAAACTCCTGACAGGCTGTTCAAATATGCACAGATTATTCAGGACCAAAACATCCGGCTGGCAACGAATGTAGAGAAGGTACTTAACCTGGCCATGCTGGAAAAATCGAAGCTACACCTGAACAAGGAAAAACTGGAGCTAAACGATTTTCTATCAACAGTTATTGAATATTTTAAACAATCAGAAACCGGCAGGAAAGCTTCCATTGAATTCACCGGTTCTCAAACGGCACTTCATGTTATTGCCGATAAATTTCATTTTACAAATCTGATATTGAATATTTTGGAGAACAGCGTAAAATATTGCGACAAACAACCGGTTATTCAAATAAAAGTTTGCCAACTGAAGAAATACGTTGTTTTGGAATTTACCGATAACGGGATAGGTATATCCAAAAAATACAGAAAAAAAATATTTAAACGCTTTTACAGGATCCCTACCGGCAATGTTCACAACGTTAAAGGATTTGGACTTGGGCTCGATTATGTAAGAAAAATTATTAAAGCGCACCATTGGAACATTCATGTTGATGAAAATCATTCCGGAGGAAGTATATTTACAATAAAAATACCCATAAAAAAATGAACAGCACAGCAAAACTATTATTGGTTGAGGACGATGATGCCTTGCGGTTTATTGTGAAAGACAACCTGGAACAAAATGGATATGCAATAGACATTGCAGAAAACGGACAGCAGGCTATCGAATTGTTTGAAAAAAACGAATATCACCTGATAGTACTTGATGTTATGCTGCCAAAGATTGACGGGTTTAAAGTTCTTGAGCATATCCGAAGAATCGATGATCAGATACCCGTAATTTTTCTTACAGCCCGTTCGATGACCGAAGATAAAATTACCGGTCTTTCTCTTGGTGGTGACGATTATATTCCCAAACCCTTCAGCATGGAAGAATTGCTTTTAAAAATCAAAATATTTTTAAAACGTAGCAATTCAGTCCCCACTGAAAGATTGAACCAAGACAGCCCCAAAAAAATAGGAAAATTTTTATTTTACCCCGACGAACTCATGCTCTCACTAGGTAGCGAGGCGCGAAAACTCACAATAAAAGAGATGGAACTGATCAGGTTCTTTGCGGAAAACACCAACCGGGTATTGACAAGGAACGATATTTTGGAAAAGGTATGGGGGTCAAATGATTATTTTCTTGGCAGAAGCCTCGATGTTTTTATTTCGCGCCTGCGAAAGTATTTTAAAGCTGATCAGAATATAAAGATAATGAACCTGCATGGGATTGGTTTTCGCTTTACAGTAAAAAAAGAAGACAATTCTCAGGCACATTGAAAGAATTACACATACTCACTTGGCAATATTAAAAAAACAGCTATTTTTGCAGTCCGAAAAAATAAGTCAGTAATAAAGAAAAATAAGCAACGATGAAAAGAACATTTCAGCCATCGAACAGAAAGAGAAGAAATAAGCACGGCTTCAGAGAAAGAATGGCTACTGCAAATGGCAGGAAAGTTTTGAAAGCCCGCCGTGCAAAAGGCCGCAAAAAACTGACAGTTTCCGACGAGCCACGGCATAAAAAATAATTTATTTCAACATTCGGTCTATGGAGAAGGTAAAGAATAGCTATTCTTTACCTTTTTGTGTTTCTGTGCAACATAATCGCCGCCTTTTTTCGTTATTTTACCAATTTAAAATTAGTGGAAATAAATTAACATATGAGTTCACAAAGGTTTTTTACAAGCCGTACCTTCCTTATTCAGATTGGAATCGCTCTTGCCATTGTACTATTGCTTGTTTTCATAACAATGAAAGGGCTGGAAATGTACACCCGTCATGGAGAATCGCATCCGGTTCCTGATTTCTCGGGCATGAGCCAGGCTGAGGCTCAAAAAATTGCCCGACACAATAACCTCAGAATTGAGATTACAGATTCAGTATTTGTGGATGATGCACCTCCCGGAGCAATTGTGGATCAGGTGCCTGAAGCAGGGCACGGTGTAAAGCAAAACCGCAGAGTCTTTGTGTCAATAAATTCGACCCAACCCGAAATGGTGACCGTGCCTCAACTCACCGATATATCGTTCCGCCAGGCACAGGTTTTAATCAATAACAGCAGCCTTCAAATCGGACAAATTGATTATGAACCCTCCCAATTTAACAACCTGGTGTTAGAAGTCAGGTATAAAACCGAACCTGTTAAAAGAGGACAGAAACTCCCAAAAGGTTCAACAATCGATTTGACAATAGGACGCACCCAGGGCAATACGTCAACTTTCCTGCCTGACTTGAAAGGCCTTACCTTCACCGAAGCAGAACAAACAATTACAAATGCCATGCTCAATCATGGCGTTGTCATTTATGACAATACTGTTATTACTGCCGCCGATTCACTTGAGGCAAAAGTATGGAGGCAAAGACCCAGCCCGGATAAAAATCCAACAGTACTTTTGGGTTCGTTTATCGATTTATGGTTAACTACCGATACACTTAAACTTAATACCACCCCGGGTACCGGCATCGGATTATGACAAACTATCTTGAAGACAAGGAAGAATATGACGATCTGGAAGGCGATGGCCTTTTCGAACATTATCGTTTTACAGTTGATCCGGGCCAGTCGTTGTTACGCATCGACAAATTCCTGTCGAACCGCATCAACAATGTCTCCCGCAGCAAGATTCAGGCAGCAGCTGAAGCAGGAAACATTCTGGTTAACAACACTCCGGTAAAAGCCAACTACTCGGTAAAACCCGATGATGATATCCGTATTGTAATGGAATATCCCCGCCGTGAACTCAAAATCATTCCTGAGGAAATTCCCCTTGACATCGTATTTGAGGATAAGCACCTGATTGTTCTTAACAAACCTGCCGGATTGGTGGTGCACCCGGGACATGGAAACTATACCGGCACATTGGTAAATGCCCTCGCATGGTATTATAAGGATTTGCCGCTTTTCAAAAGTGAAGACCCGAGGCCGGGGTTGGTGCATCGTATCGATAAGGACACTTCGGGATTGATGGTAATTGCTAAAACTGAACAGGCAAAGGTTAAACTGGCGCTGCAGTTTTTTGAAAAATCAACAGAACGAAAATACCAGGCACTGGTATGGGGCATTCCAAAAGACAAGGAAGGTACTATTACAGGAAACATTGGACGCAGCCTTAAAAACAGGCAGGTATTTACAGTATTTCCTGAAGGGGATTTCGGCAAACATGCCGTTACCCACTTTTCATTATTAAAAGCTATTGGGTATGTAAGCCTTGTTGAATGCCGCCTGGAAACGGGCCGAACCCATCAGATCAGGGTGCACATGAAATACATCAACCATCCGCTTTTTAATGATTCGACCTATGGAGGAGACCAGATCCTGAGGGGAACCACATTTACAAAATATAAACAATTCGTACAAAATTGCTTCAAAATACTTCCCCGACAGGCACTTCATGCAAAAACACTCGGGTTTCTACATCCCGAAACCGGAGAAAAAATGCTGTTCGATTCGGTTTTGCCCCCCGATATGGAATCGGTAATTGAAAAATGGAACAACTATATTGCTAACAGACATGATCAGTAAACCTAATATCGCAGTAATTGCAGGTGGCGACTCATCAGAATACATTGTTTCTGTTAAAAGTGGCGCTAATGTTTTTTCAGCTATCGACAGCAAAAAATTTAATCCCTGGCTGGTACTGATGAAAGGAAACGAATGGTGGGTGGTGGAAAACGACAGTAAGATTGCTGTTGTTGATAAATCAAACTTCAGCTTCATTTTTGGCGGCGAAAAATACTTTTTTGATTTTGCATATATTACCATACACGGTACTCCAGGCGAAGACGGCATTCTACAGGGATATTTCGAACTGCTGGGCATTCCCTACTCCACAAGTAATGTCCACTCTTCATCGCTTACTTTCAATAAATGGTTTTGTAATAATTATCTTAAGAACCTTGGCATTAAAATGGCCAAATCTATAAAGATCAACCAAAATCAACAGGTAGATGCAACCCAGATTGTCAGGGAATTGGGTTTGCCCCTTTTTGTAAAACCAAATGCAGGAGGATCAAGTTTTGGAGTTACAAAAGTAAAAAAGGAATCTGAGCTGCAAGAGGCCCTTCAGAAAGCCTGGAACGAAGGCAGCGATGCACTGGCAGAGGAATTTATTAATGGACATGAATTTACATGTGGCCTGATTAAGTTCCGCAACAAATCGCTCATTTTCCCTGTAACTGAAATCATTCCCAAAAATGAGTTCTTCGATTTCGACGCAAAGTATACCCCCGGGGCTGCCGAAGAAATTACACCTGCGCGATTGCCGGAACCTCTTTATGAAAAATGCCAGCAACTCAGTTCCCGGATTTACGACCTGTGTCAATGTTCAGGTATTGCCAGGGTAGATTTTATTTTAAAAGATGGAGAATTTTATTTCCTGGAGGTAAATACCACTCCGGGCATGACAGCCACCAGCTTTGTTCCACAGCAAATAAAGGCCATGGGCCTTTCCCTGGCAGAGGTTATTTCTCAAATTATTGAAGAAAAGCTTGTTAACAGGCAATAAACATTTGTGGATAATTTTAGTTAACAACTATAGAGTTAAAACTAATCCTGCCCCACAGTTATTTTATAATTTTGGACCTCCGGATTTATTTTAAAAATCCCTGGTTGACGGAATAAAAAAACTGAAAACTTACAATGACTATCGACAAAAAAAGACGGGGCCCAGAATCAAAACAACCGCCAAAATGGAATATCAATCGACGACATAAATGCCCAATACGGAAAGCTGCCCCCTCAGGCAATCGAAGTGGAAGAGGCTGTTCTGGGAGCTCTCATGCTTGAGCGCGATGCCTATGTTACTATTGCCGACATAGTTGATACCCCCAGCTTTTATAAAGAAGCGCATCAGAAAATTTTTGATGCCATAAAAGTACTCTCCTCCAATGAAAAACCCATTGACCTGTTAATGGTTACTCAGGAATTGAAAGATCGAGAGCAGCTGGAAGAAGTTGGCGGACCGGGATATATTACCCAGCTTACCCGCCGTGTGGCTTCTGCTGCCCACATTGAATTTCATGCCCGTATTATTGCACAAAAATTTATTCAGCGGGAACTGATCCGTGTTTCTTCAGAAATTCAGACAAAATCGTATGACGACACAATGGATGTGGATGATTTAATCGATTTTTCAGAGTCGTCGTTATTTAAGGTTGCCGAAGGCAACATTAAAAAGGAAACAGTTCCCATTAAGCCGGTTTTAAATGAAGCCATTCTTCAAATTGAA
>OBJA01002118.1_pt1 | contig 12060 bp, 8 predicted proteins | sample 1519751 | NCBI WGS metagenome assembly OBJA01 (sample SAMEA3881238, study PRJEB22517) | soil metagenome | biome: lake sediment; feature: soda lake sediment; material: sediment, water from around vicinity | place: India | collected 2013-12-23 | depth 3 m
GCCACTTTTACTTATGTCGAAAATGAAAACTTTGCCGTTCCTTCCGTTTATGGACCGGGTGGTGTTTTGACGTTTGAAAACGTAAGTACTCTTGACTTTTCAGGAACCGAATTTGTTGGGTTTCGCGATTTTCAGCGTAAAGTTATCCTGAAAAGTATCACCGATACGCGCATGCAACTGATCATGTTTATGGCAGCGGCGCAAAATCAAATCCCCAGGAATACCCACGCGCTCATCCTTAGTTTTGAAGTCGTTAACTAAACCTAATCCAACAGATATGAAAATCAGACATTCATTATATAAAACGGGTTACCTGCTTTCATTTATCCTCTCTGCAGTGCTGTTACTCTGCTCCGGCGGGGCCGTTTTTGCCACTTCAGGTTCAACAATGGCAGAACAAGCTACCCTAAAAGTAACCGGCCGCGTTACTTCAGCAGCAAACGGCATGGAACTTCCCGGGCTCAGCGTTGTGGAAAAGGGAACTTCGCACGGCACCATTACCAATGCCGACGGGCAGTACACCATCGATGTCCCTGCAAATGCCACTTTGATCTTTTCATTTATTGGCTTTGTCACCCAGGAAATTGCTGTTCAGAACCGGACAACCATCAATATTGCCATGACCGAAAGCGTGGAAGCCCTGAGCGAAGTGGTAGTCACGGCCCTCGGTATCAAACGTGCTGAAAGGTCATTGGGTTTTTCGGTCGGGAAAGTGGATGGCGAAGAACTGACACGGGTTGCACAGGAAAATGTTTTGAATTCGATGGCCGGAAAAGTTGCCGGAGTCACCATCAATTCGACCGGCGGTACTGGCTCTACCGTGAGCATGGAAATCAGAGGCGCCACCTCCTTGAGCACCGATAACCAACCACTTTTTGTTGTTGACGGGGTACCCATGTCAAACACCGTAAATAATGTCGGCGGGTTCGGGGTTGATAACAAGGTAGACTATGGCAACGCGATTGCCGACCTTGACCCGGAGAGCATCGAAAGTATTTCGGTGCTGAAAGGTCCGAGCGCCGCAGCGCTTTACGGCACACGTGCCGGCAACGGCGTGGTATTGATCACCACCAAAAAAGGCAAAGCGATGGACCGGATGAAAGTCTCAGTCACCTCCAACACGGTCTTTGATATTCCTTCGCGGTTTTTGAGTGTGCAGTCGCAGTTTTCGACGGGATTTTTCTCTTTCAGGCCCGAAGATGTCGGGGGCGGCGTGCTGCCAACCATCACTGCAACCGACGGAACCGGTTCGGGCCCCGAAAACGACAAAGGCTACTGGGCCGTGCAATGGGACGCCCCGCTTGACGCCAATGGGGTTCCCGTACCAACCGAAGTTATTTCTTACCCCAACAACATCAATAACTTCGTCAATGATTTTGCCGCAACAACAACCAATGGGGCGTCAATTTCAGGAAGCAGTTCATCCTTAAACTACCGGCTGGGGGTTACCAACATGACCCACAGTGGATTGATCCCCAATTCCGACCTGAATAAAAATAGTTTGTCGCTGTCGGCCTCTTCAAAGTTAAAGGAGAATTTTTCCGTCAGTACCGACATCAACTTTGCCAATACCTGGGCCGACAACAGGCCTTCATCGAACCGTGGAACCAACCCCATGCAATGGGCTTACAACCATCCTGCAAATATCGATATCCGAAAGTTACGCGACTATGGGTCGGGAAATGACATCAAACGCGTATCAGGCAACCACGAAAACCCTTACTTTTTAGCATACGATGTAAATAACAGCTTCAACCGCTACCGGGTGTACGGCAACATTGTGGCCAATTGGGAAATTCTGCCCTCATTCAATATCATGGGAAGATATACGCTGAACAAAACCGACGAAATACGTGAAACAAAAATCGCCCCGGGTTATACCAAAGAGCCAAACAATGGGGCTTATGGGATTGTAAACAGCAACGGGTTTGAGCGGAATATGGACGTTTTGCTTTCATACACCAATGATGCCTGGGAAAACTTTGCATTGACTTTATCAGCTGGCGGAAATATACTGTATGCCAGATCTTCCAGTACGAGCAATTCATCCAAACCGGGATCCGGATTGACGGTGCCAAATTTATACACCATTCAGAATATCAATTCATCAGCATTAAATTACAGTAATTCCAGGAGCCAGAAAGCAATCAACAGTGTGTATGCACTGGCAAACCTGGCGTGGAAAGAAACCCTTTATCTCGACCTGACTGCACGAAACGACTGGTCCAGTACCTTGCCTCCGGAAAACCGCTCCTACTTTTATCCTTCGGCTTCGTTAAGTGTGATGCTGGACCAGATCATTGACATGGGCGACAAAGTCAACATGTTCAAAATCAGGGGAGGATGGGCACAGGCAGGTAATGATACCGACCCTTACCGGCTATACGCGACTTATCAAAACAATGGTCAATGGGGCGATGCCATCAGCCTGGCGAAACCGGGCGGCTTGCTGAGCCCAAACCTGAAGCCGGAAATAGCCACATCGCACGAAATAGGAGCCGATATCCGGCTGTTTTCCAACCGCCTTCGTTTGGATGGAACTTATTACAAATCAAACAACAAGAACCAGATCCTTCCCAATATTCCATTGGCCGGTTCAACCGGGTTCAGCACGATTCTGATCAACGCAGGGCTGCTCCAAAGCAAGGGGGTGGAATTTTTGCTTGGAATTACTCCGGTGAAAACGAAGGATTGGAACTGGGACCTTAATTTCAACTTTACAAAAAATGACACCAGGATCCTGGAACTTGCCGATGAAGTGGATTTTATCGAGTTCTGGGACCAGGCGAGGGTAAAAAATATCGGCTATGCGAAAGATAAAGCGGCGGGACACGATGGCCGGGTGGGCAATCTCTATTCGCGTAAACCAAAACGGGTAACCGACACCACTTCAAAATATTACGGCTATCCGATCTTGGGTAGCGGGCTGGATGCTGAGTGGGAAGCTGAGGAAGAATATTCCAAAATCGGAAATTATAATCCCGATTTTATTTTGGGCTTACAATCATCGCTTTCCTACAAAAACTTGACCTTGAGCATGACTTTCGACTGGAGATCGGGCGGTCAGTATGTTTCACAAACTTATCGTTACCTGTCGGAATCGGTGCTTACCGAAACCTGGCTTAAAGAGTTGGTACATCCCGGAGAACTGGGCGGGGCTCCCAGCCAAGCCCTCCGCGACTGGGTGGTGGCAAACGCCGACAGGTTACTGCTGAGCGACCGTCTGCGCCCGGTTGGCGGTCCAACACCTGCATACGGCGGGTTTCCCGAAAACTTCAGCGGGGTCACTGTTTACGACGGTACATTTGCCCCGGGCGTGATGGGCCATTACGACGAGAGCGGCAAATTTATTCTGGAGCATGAAAACCTGGGAAATGAAGGAACGGTATTTTTACCTTATGTCGTCAGTTATCCGTGGGATATTGGGGAAGCCAACATGTTTGATGCCGACTATGTCAAGTTGCGGGAAATCTCTTTAAACTACAGGTTGCCGAATAAAACCTCGCAAAAGCTGGGCATGGAAACCGTTGATTTTTCAATTTATAGCCGGAACATTTTACTTTGGGCGAAAGATGCCAAGTTAGGAGTTGATCCCGAAAGGGCTTACCAGGCCGAAGGTAACGGCCGGTTCCTTCAAGGTGTTGAACGATACAATGCCGATCCGTGGGTAATCCCGGTTGGGTTTAAATTAAGCTTTACTTTTTAACGCCTAAAACAGAAGATCATGTTTAAAATAAAAAATAGCTTTATCGTGGTTTTGACAGTCATTTTTGCGCTGGCCAATTCTTGTAAAGACCTGGATGAAATGAATATTAACCCAAACGATGCCGATCCTGAAATTGCCGATCTTAACCTGTTAATGCCGACGATTATTACCGGGCTCGGGCAAAGAGTGGTCGAATTGGGATTTGGAAATATTGCCGGGGTGATGCAGCACACCCAGCACGACGGCTGGTCAACCGGCCACAACGATTACGATTGGGACAACCAAAGCCATAGCTGGTCCGCTTATTACGGCATTCTAAGAAATGCCGACGAGTTTTACAAAAAAGCCGTTGCCGGCGGATACGAATTCCACCAGGGAGTGGCATTGATCGCCAAATCCTACACTTTTGGCTTAATTGCCGATCTTTGGGGCGACGCGCCATACACCGATGCGCTAAAAGCAGAAGAAGGCGCTGATTATTTCAAACCGGTATTCGACCCGCAAAAAGACATCTATCTCGGCATCCTGGCCGATCTGGAAACCGCCAACACGCTATTGTCGAAAAGCACCGGCGACTACCACAATGTTTCCTCCACACAAGATGTTCTATACGGAGGCGATGCTTCCAAGTGGCGAAAACTGGCTAATTCACTTGCTCTCCGGTACTACATGAGGCTGTCGGCAAAAGAACCGGCGATTGCCGAACAAGGTATCAAAAAAATTACGTCCGATCCTGATAAATATCCGTTGATCACCCAGTCAGCAGAGGATGCCAATATCAGTTATCCGGGTAATTCGGCAGCCAACTCCTGGCCAAGTACAATGGCTTTCAATCCCGATCCAAGCGGAAACTACATGCGGGTGAAATTGTGTGCCACGCTGGTGGATGCCCTTCAGCAACTAAACGATCCAAGATTGGGAGTCTGGGCAAACAAAATCAGCATTCCTTTGGTATTGGTGTCAGGCAACAATGTGGACCGGATTGTGGATGGCAAACGCGAAATTTCGCAGGACGTTGTTGATGCCTACAAAACGGCATGGGGCGTTGATGTTGATTTTGACCCGGAATATGTGGGCATTCCACCTTCGGTTTTTGCAGCTTCACAATATAACCTGAACCCGAACCTTGACCAGGGCGTGTTCAACCCGCATGCTTCCCAGCTCAAGGAGATGTATAAACTGAGCAGTGGCCCGCTATTGTTGATGAGGCTTATGTCGGCTGCTGAAGTTCACTTGATACTTGCAGAAGCAGCTTTATACGGCTGGGCGCCGGGAACAGCCGAAAGCCATTATGCTGCCGGAATTCAGCAATCGTTTAATGCATGGGGAGTAGGTTCGGCTTTTAACAGCTATATTGGCGGCGCACCTTATTCGGGCCTCGAAAGTATCATTCAGCAAAAATGGATAGCAAGCTGGACAGCCGCTGCGGAAGCCTGGTTTGATTACCGCCGGACAGGATTCCCGGCTTTGCAAACGGGCGAGTCGGCTAAAAGGACAGCCTTGCCGCTTCGTTTTTATTATCATTTCGACAATGAAATATCGAAAAACACGGTAAATGCCGAAGCCGCCATCCAAAAACTGGAACCAACACAACACAAAGGCAGCGATGTGAGCAACAACAGCGCCTGGTCAAAAATGTGGCTGCTGCAAGGCACCGGAAAACCTTATTAATCAACCCCGCAGGGGAATTCAAAGCGGATTCCCCTGCCTGTTTTAAACTAATCGTTTCACAAAAAAGAATCAAATGAAATAGCCACAAGAGCTAAAGCTCATACAAACCGGAAATGATTATTTATGGCTATTCTCCCGACTACTTGGGATTGGATATTTGATTGAAAAACAATAATTAATACGAAAACCTCACAATTAACTTTGAAAAATAAACACATGAAAAAATTACTTTTAGGCCTCCTCATCCTGTTTTGTTCCTTTTCCGTTGTCCTGCCCAATCCTGGCAAACCGGTAACGCCCGAAACGGCCCTTCAGGCATACATCCACAATACCGACAAGTCATTCAAATGGGAAATTCAGGAAAAAACCCAAGTGGAAGATATCGGTTTATACCGGATCCTGTTTACCTCGCAGCAGTGGAAAGGGGCCGACTGGGTCCACGAAATGATCATCATTGTTCCGGACAACCTGGAATACAGCGACGCCCTGCTGTTTATTACCGGTGGCCATGTAAAAGAAGGAAAACCTTCTGTTCATAAATGGAATGACGATTTGGTGGTTGCTTTCGCGAATGTCGCCAAAACCAATAAGGCGATTGCAGCCATCCTTTGGCAAGTGCCAAACCAACCCTTATACGATAACCTGACCGAAGACGCTTTGATTTCATACACGCTTCACAACTATTTAAATGACGGTGATTTTACCTGGCCCCTGTTGTTCCCGATGACCAAAAGCGCCATCCGAGCCATGGATGTGGTTCAAAATTTTTCAGAAAAGGAAATCAACAAAGAAGTAAGCCATTTTGTGGTATCGGGTGCGTCAAAACGGGGCTGGACCACCTGGCTGACCGGCGCAAACGATGAGCGGGTCAAAGCCATCGGCCCAATGGTGATCGATGTGCTAAACATGCCGGTCAATGTTGATTATCAAAAAGAAGTGTGGGGCGATTACAGCATTGAAATTCAGGATTACGTTGATCTTGGTATTGCCCAGCAACTTGGTACGCCTGGCGGAAATGAGCTGGTGAAAATGATTGATCCGTATTCGTACCGCAAATCGCTGACCATGCCCAAGATGATCTTTATGGGAACCAACGACCCTTACTGGCCGGTGGATGCCGTAAAAAATTACATCGACAGCATTCCTGGCAACAACTTTATTTGTTACACGCCCAATGCCGCGCACAACCTGGGTGATAAAAAGAAAGCCTTCGCCACCTTGAGCGCATTCTTTGGCACCACCATCACCAACGGCGACTATCCGGTTTGCGATTATTCCATTTCAGAAAAAGACGGAAAAATCATTCTGACTGTAAAATCAACGCCTGAAATTTTACGTGACGCCATTGTCTGGAGTTCCGATTCGGAAGACCAGGATTTCAGGGATGAAGAATGGACAAGCCAAAGCCTGGATGCGGCCGGAAAAGCTGAAATAACTGTTGATATTGATTATCCGGAATCGGGCTTCAAAGCATTTTATGTGGACCTAAAATACAAAGCGCCCTTTCGCGGCGATTACACGCAAAGCACCCGCATGTTTGTGGCGCGTGAAAACAAGTTGCTGGTCAAAAAATAATCAATCGGAAGAAGTGCACTGAAAACCATAGCCGGGTGAGTTTTTATTCATCCGGCTAAAAATAACTTCTGCGCGGTTTAAACCAATCCCTCAAATCCACTCGATCATGAAAACAACTTTTCTGAAACTGGCCCTCCTCATTTTGATGTTTTTCCCCGGGTATATTTCTGCACAAACATTTAAAGCAGGCGCGGCCATGCGAAACATTACTCCGGACTATCTTATCCCGATTTCGGGTGGAATGGGCATCCCGGTTATGCCGACTGATAAAGCGGGAGAACTGACGGTGCGCGCCCTCGTTCTTGAAAAAGGCGATATCCGGATAGCTATTGTCGGTATCGACAACCTGGGCTGGCCGGCATACCTGGCCAATCGTTCGCGAAAACTGATCAAAGGAATTGCACCCGAAAACATCCTCATCGGCGCTACGCACGCACACAGTTGCCCGGATGCTTATGGTTTTACCGATGAAAAAGGGAATACAGGAGCTGACCTGAAATACCTGGACTGGTGTGTTGCTCAAATAGCCGATGCGGTAAATGAAGCCGTTTCGAAACTGGAACCGGCATTGTTAAAAACGGCTGTTGGTAAAGCTGAAGGAAAAATCGCCTACAACTATTATGCGCCCCAACTTTACGATCCGAGGATGGGTGTAATCCAGGCAATTTCTGCTTCCGGGAAAAATAAAGGCGAAACCATTGCCACGCTTGTGAATTATGCCACTCATCCCGAGATTCTTGGGACAGCCCGCAAAACAATGAGCCCCGATTTATGTGGGCCCTTGTACGACCGGATTGAATCAAAAGCCGGCGGGATCGCGATTTTTATGAACAGCGCCCAGGGAGGAATGGTTACCGCCGACAACAGGCGTGAAAACGGCGGGGAAGCCAACGATTGGAATGAATGTATCAGGATTGGAAACCTGATGGCCGACGAAGCTTTACGGATGATTGAGCTAGCTCCGGTCAGAGAAAATCCTGAATTATTCTGTACCTCTAAAACAATCCGTTTTCCCATTGACTCCGAAGCGGTGCGGTTTATGTTCAAACACTCCCCTCTTTTACCTGAAACCGATAAAAATCATGATTTCTCATCGGTAACAACACGGATGAACCTATTGAACATTGGAGAAGCACAGGTGGTGACCATTCCAGGGGAAGCATTGCCCAACATCGGTTTTTATCTGAAAAGAAAGATGAAAACCAATCAGCCTTTTCTCTTTGGCCTCACCAACGATGCGTTCGGATACATCCTGACCAAAGAAGATTTCAACAGTTTTGAGAGGTACAATTACATCACCCGCACCTCACTTGGCGAAATAACCGGCGATATCCTTACGAGGGAAGCCCTGAAACTGATCGAAGAAAGTCCGCCAGCAGAAGCTTTGAAGTAAAAATCAAAAAATTACTGTTATTTGATTTCATTAAACGGAAATGGAATGGTTTGATAATTTTATCAATGTACTTCCGTTCAGGGAAATCACTTTTAAAAAACTTACTGGCTCTTTAGTTTTTCCGAAAACGTGAAGTTGATATTTGTTTTTTTCGCCTACCTAGCATTTTGCTGAAATTTATACCCGCATCCTGGTTTCTAATCCTTATCATTTACCCTTTTTGAATGATTCCAGTAATTCTTCTTCCAAGCTCAAATCAATCAAATTATCTCATGCAATTGGCGTTGAGCATAGGTTGAGTAAAAAAATAGTTTAACTTTACCACGAGTATTTGTCATATGTTACATTCTACCACAATACATTTAAATTAAATAAATTATGGCTGATCCCTTTGTTGCAGAAATACGCATCTTTCCATTCAATTTTGCTCCCAAAGGTTGGGCATGGTGTGACGGACAATTACTGCCGCTCTCTCAAAATACTGCACTTTTTTCGTTATTAGGCACAACTTATGGTGGCAACGGCAAATCCAACTTTGCCTTGCCAGATTTACAAGGCAGGGCTCCGATGCATCCAGGGCAAGGGCCGGGATTAAGTTTACACGATCTTGGAGAGACAGGAGGTTCGGAAACAGTTACATTGCTCGAATCGGAAATACCGACCCATAACCACACTTTAAAGTTGGGAGATAATCAAGCCTCTTCTGCTATTCCACCAAGCAACGGGGCATTTTCAAATTCACCCCAAATAAATGCATCTGTTTATACGACCACAGCAAGTAACATAACTACCGGGGGTATGGTTTCACCATCAGGAGGAGATCAGCCGCATAATAATTTGCAACCCTTTCTAACTTTCTATTTTTGCATCGCGATGCAAGGTGTTTTCCCACCACGAACTTAAAACATTACATTTATGTCACAACCTTATGTAGGGGAAATCAGGATGTTTGCTGGGAATTTTGCCCCGGCAGGCTGGCAGTTCTGTGAAGGGCAACTGTTGCCCATCTCCGAAAATGAGACCTTATTTCAACTGATTGGCACCACGTATGGTGGAGATGGCCAATCTACATTTGCTCTGCCCGATTTGCGTGGACGAATTCCCATTCATCAGGGAAATGGATTTATTTTAGCTGAAACCGGTGGGGCCGAAGAAATTACCTTAACGGTAAACCAGATTCCTGCGCACTCGCACCCTGCTATTGTGTTAGCTGAGGCCGGAAATGTTTCAGCAGGAGGAAATTACCTGGCATCAGGCCAGGATGTACAGCTATTTGCCGCAGAAACTATTCCCACCGTTAGTGCAAATGCACAGACAATCACCCCAGTTGGAGGTAGTCAGCCACATACAAATTTTCAGCCTTATTTATGTGTCGATTTTATCATTTCCTTATTTGGGATTTTTCCTTCACCCACTTAACAGATTATACTATGGCAGAACCATTTTTATCAGAGATACGAATTATGAGTTTCGTGTTTGCTCCCAAAGGGTGGGCATTGTGCAATGGCCAGTTGTTACCAATAAATCAAAACCAGGCGCTGTTTTCACTACTGGGAACCATTTTTGGAGGCGATGGACGAGTTAATTTTGCTTTGCCCGATTTGAGGGCAAGGACACCCATTCATGTTGGGAACGGCCATACCTTGGGAGAAAGGGGAGGTGAACAAGCGCATACGCTTTCCATTGCTGAATTGCCTACACATGCCCACACTGTGAATGTGAGCAATATTCCGGGAGATCCCAATCTTACAACCAACAGCATGCTTTCCAATTCAGGAGATGAAAAACGTTTCTCAACTGCTCCTGGAAGCAACATGACAGCATTAAACTCAGGCACAATAACCAATATAGGGGGGAGTCAGGCACATTTAAATATGCAGCCATTCCTTACACTAAGTTTTTGCGTCGCTTTACAAGGAATTTTTCCAAGTCCCAATTAACCTATCAGCACTCTCCAGTTATGAGCAACCGACGAGATTTTCTCAGAATATTAGGCACCGGAATGGCGGCAGCCTCTGCAGGTCCGGCAATGGCAGGTGCCTCTAAACTAAAAACACCGGAAAGAACACTTAAGGTTGGTGTTTTAAGCCCGCAATCGAATATCTGTCCTCAATATCCATATGCTTTTATGAATGGTTTCCGGCTAGGGGTCGACCAGCATAAAGCATTAAAAAAGCAGCATATCGAAATTGTTAATGAGCCTAATGGGTATGGCACGCCATTTTTGAGCAAGCAAAACACCCAAAAGTTGCTTTATGAGAACAATGTCGATTTGATGGTTGGCATACTGGGTAATGAAGTGGTCGGTCAATTTGGCGACCTGTTTGAGAAAAAGCAGGTTCCTTTTGTGGTTTGTAATGCAGGCGAATATTACGCAGTCAGTTCAATTCAAAAAAACCCTTACCTTTTTTTCAATACACTTGGTTTTTACCAATCGGCATACGCTTCAGGCAGGTATGCTGCAACGAAATATGGCAAAAAGGGATTGTTAATAGCCAGTTTTTACGACAGTGGCTATGATTCTTTGTATGCCTTTATTAAAGGAGTTGAAACAGCAGGGGGCGAAGTAGAAACCCATGTGGTAAAATCGAATGAAAAAGAGGGCCTTTCATCGGCAATAAGCAAGGCGCAAAATTCTGGGTTCGATTTCGTATATGTGTTGATGAGTGGCGACCTTGCAAGGGAATTTGTAATCCGCTATAAGTCCGAAACAGAAAAGATATTGCCTTTGCTTACTACCCCGTTTGTTAGCGAAAATTCAAACCTTCCAATGCTTGGTGATTATGCCAATGGACTTGAAAGTTTTACTTCATGGACAAAAGAAGTGTCAAACCGGCCGAATCAGGAATTCTGTAAAAATTATATGAACACTTTCCGTGCAGAACCCGATCAGTTTGCTGCACTTGGTTACGAAACCGGGTTGTTGGTTTACCAGGCCCTGGCCTTGTGCAAAAATGATTTTTCGGGACAAAACCTCAAAAACTGCTTATCTGAAACAAAATTTGACTCACCCAGGGGCAAGTTTTCTTTCGACAACCAAACAGGATGGGCCAACATATCACTTTACCGGACGAAGATAGAACCCGGAATGCCTTCAACAAAAAACACGATAAGAGAAGAGCTGGCAGCTATTGAGGCTACCCATCCTGATTTTTTATCGCTTGATACCAATGTACGGTCGGGTTGGTTTAACCCCTATTTATTTGTATGAATTTAAATTCAATCACTAAGGTCCCCGCCGATGAGAAATCTCTACTTTTTTTTAATCACAGTCATCTCCGTTTTATTATTTCAGCTTGGTGGATACTCATCTACCGTTCAAGGGTCTGTAGTACTCAAGCACGCTCTTTTCGAGGTAAGTTATTCACCACAAGGAATAAACTTTAATCCTGCCGCTGGAGAAATAGACTGGAAATGGCAACTGAAAACAGTATCAGGTATAAATTCGGTTGAAACAGGGTTAATTGAACCTGTTGTCAGTGGAAATGATATTCGTTACCACAGGGGGATTATCACTGAACAATATCTGTTACGGACGTTTTCAGTTGAGCAACAATTCATTATTCACTCCGGTGAATCAATAACCGGAAATTTAGTAATCGAAGGTACAGTTCAAAGTGACGGGAACCTCAGGAGGGTTGAAGGAGGATGGAATTGGACGAAAAATGAAGCCAATGTTTTTGTTGGCGATGTTTTTGTTTTTGATGCCAACGGC
>OBJA01002119.1_pt1 | contig 12047 bp, 10 predicted proteins | sample 1519751 | NCBI WGS metagenome assembly OBJA01 (sample SAMEA3881238, study PRJEB22517) | soil metagenome | biome: lake sediment; feature: soda lake sediment; material: sediment, water from around vicinity | place: India | collected 2013-12-23 | depth 3 m
ATTCAGCCTATATTGAAACTTACCTGCAATTGCCGGCTGATCCTTCGCATCCCGAAGTAATCCGGAACCTGCCGGTCCGGCATCCGGTAATCTGGCTGGTGGAATAAGGAAGCCGGGAGAGCCGCAAACGTTTATACCCTTAATACACCGCGGAATCCCCGGGCGCCATAATAGGACTCGGCTCCGTTGTGATACATAAAAACATGGTCGTAGCGGCGGTCGCAGAAAATGGCGCCGCCGTGTTTCCTGATTTCAGCCGGCGTTTTCACCCAACTGGAAGTTTTTAAATCGAAGTTTCCAAGCTGCTGGAGTTCACGGTATTGTTCTTCAGTCAGCAATTCAATGCCCATGGTCTCTGCCATATTCACCGCGCTGTCTTTTGGTTTGTGTTCTTTCCTTGCCTCCAGCGCTTCCCGGTCGTAGCAAATACTTCTGCGTCCTTTGGGACTTTCAGCCGAACAATCAAAAAACAGATATTCGGCTGTTTTTTTGTCATAACCAACCACATCAGGTTCACCGCCGGTTTCTTCCATTTCATTAAGTGACCATAATTTATCACTATTTGCTTCCAGCTTTGACTGTACTTTGTCCCATTCCAACCCTCGGTGACGGTTACTGTTTTTTTCAAAACGGGCTTTTAACGTTTTAAGCAGTTCTTCACGTTCTTTCGCCGACAAATCTTTTTTATTGCTATTCATGTTTTGTTTATTTTATCAGGTTGATGTTGTTTTCCGATTAACCGGCAGCGTTTCTCCGGTTTTTTCCCCTCCTGAGGCGGCTGAGCGATTCGGGTTTTATGCCCAGGTAAGAAGCGATGTATTTTAACGGGATTCGCTGGGCCCACTGCGGGTGATCCTTTAAAAAATTCGAATACCGATGCCCGGCCATGTCGTTCAACAAGGCAGCTTCGCGTTGTTCTTTGTACAAAAAAATCTGCTCCATGTATAAGCGGCCAAATCTTTCCCACACTTTGTATTTATCGAACAGCAAATTGAGTTGTTCCCGTGTTATTTCCAGCACCTCGCTTTTTTCAATGGCGGCAACATTAAAAAGCGCCGGTTTGCGGCTGACAAAGCTGTACAACGATCCGGTAAACTGTCCTTCCGACTGAAAGTCTTTACACCGTTCTTCGCCGTCAACCTCATGATACATCCTGAAACAGCCCCGTGCGACATAGGCAATTTTATGCGCCACTTGTCCCTGCGAAAGCACCCTTTCATTCTTTTTAACTTCCCTCAGGGAAAAACAGGAATAAAAGGCAAACCATTCGTCAGCTGAGGGTTGTACAAAACGGTTGACAGATTGGTAAAAATGCAGTTCTTGTCCTTCCATAAAGAGATGCTGTTATCTTTTTCAAAACAACTGCCGGCAAAAAATGTTAAGCCGCCGGCAGCTGCAAATTTATCTTCTGGTGGGTGGTAAGATTCGCCATTTATTGATCTGTGTTAAGTTATTACAGTTTTGCGGACGTTAAATTTGCTGTTGTAATTTTAATCAGAAAACGTATGAAAAGAACAGAATTAAGTATCAAAACCTGGAGTATTTATCTTTTTGTTTTGGGATTTTCCATGATCGTGCTGCCTGCAACAACCGTCGGGTTATTCGGGTATGCCAACGATGGCGAACTGTGGATCAGATTTACCGGTATTCTTTCAGTCGTGCTCGCCCTGTTTTATTATCAGGTAAGCCGTTACCACCTGAGCGAACTGTTTAGCTGGAAAATTGCAGGCCACCTGCTTGGAATGGCTTGTATGACTGCTTTTTTGGTGGCCGGCATCGCCGACAACCGGATGATCGGGACGATGGTGGTTGAACTGGGCGCCTGTTTGTGGACGGTGTTTGCATTAAGGGCGGACAAACGAATTTTGCGGTTAGCTGCAACTTCCAAAACTTAAAAAATCATTCTAATTTTTTGGAGTTTCTACGGCATCCTTACAGTTTACATATCCATTCAGAAATAAAACCTTAAAAATCAATGTATTGACGCTTGCATTTTAAAAATTTGCCATCGATCACCTTCTGCAATATCGTTCACCCTAAAAACAAAAAGAAAAAAAAACGGCCGTTTTTTAAATCTTTCTTCAACTATTGATTAAAACCCGGAACCAATTGGCGTTTCCGCTTGTAATTAATCTTAACGAAATTAGTTCTAATTTTGAGCGGATAAAAAAAAGATTGCTTGTGCCAATAGTTTGCAGGGTTGTATGCCAAACCAACTGAATAAAGAACATTTGCTTTGGAAAAGTTTTAGAGACGGAGACGATAAAGCTTTCTATGATTTATACGATCAGTATAGCGATGCGCTATACGGTTTTGGCATGCAGTTTTGTAACGATCCGGGCTTTGTAAAAGACTGCATCCACGACCTGTTTCTGGACTTGCACAAATACCGGGGGCAGTTGGGAGCTACTGATTCCATCAGGTTTTATCTGTTCCGTGCTTTGAGGCGTGTAATCCACAAACAAAAGCTGAAAAACAGCTTGTTAAACCTGAACCAGAACATGGAAAAAGCACTTCGTTCGCAGGCTTCAGCTTTTGAAGAAACACTCATCCATTCCGAAATACAGCAGGAAAACCTGGATTTGCTGCAGAATGCCATCCGGCAGCTCACCAAAGTACAGCAACGGGCGCTTTTTTTAAAATTTGAACAAAATCTTAGTTATCCCGAAATTGCAAGCCTGCTGAATATTTCGGTCGAATCGGCCAGAACAAACATGTACCGCGCTTTAAAATCCTTGCGAAAAAGCCTTTCGAAAAACAGGATTTCCCTGAATTTATTCTTTCACTTCCGCCCAAAAAAAAGGGATGATTGATATCTTTTGATTTTTTTTGAAAAAAAATCATTTTTTGCTGTCTATGTTTTCACACTTATCTTCTTTATCCTGGTATAAACGCTATTGGTTTGAAAAAGAAAGTCGAAGATATTTTAGCAGAAGAAGAGGTTACTGCACAGAAAATCAAGGAAGAAGCCCAAGCCAATCCTAAGGTTTTAAATGCAGCTAATCACCTGTTCACCTATTTACAGACGCCTAAAAACAGGTGGTCGGCTTTAGAGAAAAAACAGTTAAGGTCCAGGATACAACACTCCATTGAAGTGATCTCCCGGCGAAAAAAAACGACAAATTGGGTTACGGCTGCCTCATTTCTGATACTGGCCATTTCCGGCGCAGTTTGGTACAACCAGTTAAATTCAGCTTCCGAACTGGCGGACTTTGCCAACAGCATCCATGAAAACAAAAACGACTCGATTACCCGCCTGGTATTAAGCGAAAACCATCAAATCGAAATTCCGGAGGTGGAGTCGGACATTCAATACAATACAAAAGGAGAAGAAATTGCCATTGGAGCCAATCAAACCGTTCAGCAAAAACTGGAACCGGTAAAACCCATTTACAACACACTTACTGTACCCTACGGAAAACGGGCAAAAATTACCTTATCCGAAGGTACCCAGGTGTGGCTCAACTCTGGTTCGAAAATGGTGTACCCCGCCGTTTTTGCGGCCAACAAGCGTGAAGTTTATATTGACGGCGAAGCCATCTTCAGTGTCACCAAAAATGCAGATAAACCGTTCGTGGTACAGTCGCGGCAGTTTGACATTGAAGTGATTGGAACCATTTTTAACATTCAGGCCTACTCTGACGATGAAAACTCCAGCGCTGTTTTGGCACAAGGCAGCATTAAACTGGTTCGCCAAACCAATGCCTTCCGTACTGCTGAAAATAAAGTGATTACAGTGGGCGAAATGGTGACATTTAATGCAAAAGAGGAAAAATTTCACCTGCAAAAAGTCAATCCCGCGGACTACCTGTCGTGGCATTACGGCTATTATGTTTTTAGAAGTGAAACCCTGGAAAATATACTGAAAAGAATTTCCCGTTACTACAATATTGAAATTGACCTGAAAGACACGAAACTGGCGCAAGTCACATTTTCGGGGCGGCTGGACTTAAAAAACAGCCCCGAAGAAGTTTTAAATACCATCAAAAGAACAACACCACTTAACTTTAAAAAGGAGGAACAAAAGATCGTTTTTTACTAAACTAAAGATTATTAAATCAAACCGAAACAAAAAAGCCTGCAGATGCTCCAACACCTGCAAGCCATTGTACTAAAAAACATCGCATTAAGCGATATTAATAAACTTAAAGAGGAACAAATTTATGAAAAAAAGTAGCAACTGTGCGTATTTTTTCCATAGGAGGGATTATTGTGCACATTTCTTAAAAGTTATGAAATTGACTTTACTTCTGCTTCTGCTGGGAGTTGGCAGCTTGAACGCAAGTTCCACCTACTCCCAGAGTACACGGTTGTCCCTGCATCTCGAAAACGGGACAATCAGACAACTTTTTGAAGAAATCCAGGAACAAAGTGAGTTTATCATCTTTTATAAGGACAGCGACGTTGACCTGGAGAAGAAAGTAAGTGTCAGGGCCGAAAGATTTTCTGTTGAGCGAATTCTAAAAAAAGCATTTGAAGGAACAGACTTGACCTATCAAATTATCGACCGGCAGATTGTCATTGTCCCCGAACAGAAAGCAGGGCCAAAGCAAACGGTTGAAGCGGTTCAACAACCCGGGCTGAAGACCATCTCGGGGGTTGTAAAAGATGATGTTGGGGTTGGCCTTCCCGGTGTTTCCATCGCTGTGCAAGGAACGTCAAGGGGAACGGTTTCCGACGCGAACGGTGAATTTTCGATCCAGGCTGCTGTGGGCGATACCCTGGCTTTTTCCTTTATCGGGAAGAATCCGGTTCAGCAGGTTGTCGGGCAGCGCAATATCATAGATGTCGCCATGTATGATGATGACAAACAACTGGAGGAAGTTCAGGTGGTTGCATTCGGAAGGCAGAAAAAATCGAGCGTCATCTCCTCCATTGAAACCGTCAGACCCGCCGAATTAAAACAACCGGCATCGAACCTTACCAGCGCCTTGGCCGGTAAAATTCCGGGGATCATCTCCTACCAAACCTCGGGTGAACCTGGTAATGACAACGCCCAGTTTTTTGTTCGTGGGGTTACCACCTTCGGCTACAAAACCAACCCCCTGATTTTGATTGATGGTTTTGAAGCCTCAACAGATGACCTGGCCCGCATGGAACCCGATAACATTGAAAGTTTTTCCATTCTGAAAGACGCCTCCGCCACTGTACTCTACGGGGCAAGAGGTGCAAACGGGATCATCATTGTTGAAACCAAGTCAGGCCGCGAAGGGCCGGCAAAAATCAACATCCGCCTCGAAACTCACGTGGCTATGCCAACCCAGATGAACAAACTGCTGGACGGTGTGGAGTACATGCGGCTCTACAACGAAGCGCGTATTTCCAGAAATCCATTGCTGGGCGCGTATTACAGCGAACAAAAAATTCAGTCCACAGCCGCCGGCCTTAATCCAATGATTTACCCGAACATTGACTGGTACGATGAGTTGTTTGAAAAATCAACGATCAACAAAAAGGGCAATTTCAATGTATCGGGTGGCGGCCAGGTGGCAACCTATTTTGTAGCCGGAACGATCGAAAATGAAAACGGTCTTTTAAAAGTTGCCCCGGAGAATAACTTCAACAACAACATCAACATCAACCGGGTACAATTGAGAAACAATGTGATCTTCAAGCTGACCCCAACCACACGGCTGGATACCAGGCTGCAAGGCCAGTTTGACCGTTACAACGGTCCCCGCACCGAAGCAGGTGAGATTTTCCGGCAGGTCATGAACTCGAACCCGGTTGATTTCCCCTCTGTTTACGAACCGGATGAAAAACACGCTTTTGCTGACCACATTTTATTTGGTAATACCTTTGTGCAGGGCAGTTTAAAACAGAACCCCTATGCCGAAATGGTTCGCGGTTACGAAGACCGGAATGAAAGTTCAATTACGGCGATGGCCACCCTTTCGCAAGACCTGGATTTTATTACAGAGGGCTTAAAACTGCAAGCCAAAGCTTCGGTCAATACCTGGAGCCAATACAAAAGCCGCAGAACTTACGAACCATACTTCTATGATCTGGAGAACTACAACCAGATCACCGAAGAATATACGCTGTTTGCCCTCAATCCAACGGGAGGCCGCTCATTTTTAGGCGATGTGGACCCGGAACGTGATGCCAGCGCGCATTACTACTATGAAGGACGTTTGAACTGGGACCGCAAATTCGGACTACACAGCCTGGGTTTAATGACAGTCGGGATGTTTGAAGAGTACCTGCTCACCAGTGGAAACAGCCGTTCTATTTACGAAACCTTGCCCGAAAGAAATATGGGCAACTCCGGACGTATGACTTACGATTACGACAACCGCTACTTCTTTGAGTTTGCCTACGGCTACAACGGGTCCGAAAAATTCAGCGGCGACCGCCGGTATGGTTTCTTTCCATCCTTTGGGGGAGGTTGGCTGATTTCGAATGAATCGTTCTGGGCGCCAATGGAAAAGATCATCAACACCATGAAGCTGAAGTTTACCTGGGGAAAAGTGGGGAACGACGCCATTGCCGAACGGCAGGACCGTTTTTTCTATTTATCAGATATCGCAAAAGGTGGAGATAATGGCTATGAAGAAAATGGTTATCGCTGGGGAAGCACGTTTATGAACCAATACGGCGGCTACCGCATCAACCGCTACGCCAACCCCGATATTACCTGGGAGGTTTCGACAAAAATGAACCTGGGCATTGAATTAAGCTTCCTTGACGACGCTTTGAAAATTCAGGGGGACCTGTTCAAGGATATCCGCGACCAGATTTACCTGAAACGGGAAAACTTTCCGTCCTCAGCAGGTTTGGAGGCATCCATCAGCGGAAACGTTGGCAAAGTGGAATCATGGGGTTATGAAGGTTCTGTTGACTATCAATACATTTCGCCCCGGGATTGGTGGTTGACCGGCCGCGCCAACTTCACCTTTGCAACCAATAAATACGTCCAGTTGGACGAACGTAATTATGCCGACGAGTATTTGAAACGCGAAGGGCATTCCATCAACCAATGGTGGGGATTAATTGCCGAAAGATTGTTCGTAGATGAAGCCGAAATCGCCAATTCACCCAAACAAGACTTTGGAACCTACCAGGCCGGCGATATTAAATACAAAGACATCAACGGCGACGGTGTAGTCAATGAAAATGACCGGGTTCCCCTGGGTTTGCCCACGGTACCTGAGATTCAATATGGTTTTGGTTTGTCAGGCGGTTATAAAAACTTCGACATGTCCTTTTTCTTCCAGGGCAACGCCCGCGTTTCTGTATTTATTGATCCCAGCGATGCGAGCAACCGTGATCGAAATGAACATGGCATCGCCCCCTTTTCGTCGCGGCGTAATGCTTTAACAATAATTGCCGAAGATTACTGGAGCGAGACCAACCCCAATGTTCACGCCTTTTGGCCGCGTTTATCAGTTGACCCCCTGCCAAACAACACCAGAACATCCACCTGGTGGTTGCGCAATGGTGCTTTCCTTCGTTTAAAAACGGTGGAAGTGGGCTACAATCTGCCAAAGACTTTCCAAAAGATCGGTTTGCAAAATACCCGTCTATACGCGAGCGGAACCAACTTGTTTGTGCTCAGCCCCTTCAAGCTGTGGGACCCCGAAATGGGCCGCGCCGGATTGGGTTACCCGCCAAACAAACGGTTTAATATTGGCATCCAGTTATCATTTTAATACTTAAAAAGATTGAAGATGAAAAGTTTTAAAAATTTAATCATATTATTTTTTGCCCTCGCCCTTGTGCCTTCGTGCACCGAATACCTGGATGTGGTGCCGGACAATACCCTCACCCTGGAAGATCTTTTCAAATCGAAAGAGGAAGCCTGGAATGCACTGGCCAAAGTTTACAGTTACATGCCGCGAATTGAGCAAACACACAGCTCCATCTGGACTGCGGGCGATGAATATATCGGACGCCTTGATTTAAATGACAATACCGGAAACCTCAGGGGAATCCGCCTGATGCGGGGGCTGCAATCCGTTTCTGATCCTCTGCTGGGCGATTGGTCCGGCACATCAGCAGGTTCGCCATTATACGCAGGCATCCGGCAAGCCAACGTTTTTCTTGTCAATATCGATAAAGTTCCGGATATGTCTGAGCAAGAAAAAAACGAATGGCGCGCACAAGTCAAATTTCTAAAAGCATATTATAGTTTCCTGCTGGTACAGAAGTACGGGCCAATTATTATTTCAGATGAATTGATCACTCCCGAAGCCACTAAAGAAGAACTGTTCCTGAAACGTTCAAGCGTGGAAGAATGCTTCGATTATATCATTACCCTGATGGATGAAGCGATTCCTGCTCTCCGGGCAAAAATGATTGCAACGCTTCTGGGACAAGTGGATCAGGCTGCTGCAAAAGCCATTAAAGCGAGGGTGATGCTGTTCCGTGCCAGCCCCTTCTTCAATGGTAACATGGAATATTATGGCGACTTTTTTGACACCGACGGTAACCCTTTCTTCCCGCTAAACTACGACAAAGAAAAATGGAAGGATGCCATTGACGCCATCGACGCTGCGCTCCAGGCTTGCGAAGCAAACGGCATTCAACTTTATAAATACAGCGCTCAACCATATGTTTTTGACCGCGAAGATTATGCTGCGAACCCGGAAAACCTGCAACGCATTTACGACCTGAGAATGGCCATTACCTATCCGTGGAACAATGAACTGATCTGGGGCTACTCCAACATCGACATTTATGGTGGTTCCGAACTCGCACACTCCACCAACATGCGTCTACCCGAAGGTTACGGCGGTGGTATCACCAACGAACCTGGTTTCTCCTGGCAATGGATGGCAGCAACCTACCGGATGGCTGAACGGTATTATACAGAAAATGGGGTACCTATTGAAGAAGATTTAACCTTTCCCCTCGACAAAAAGTGGGAACTGACCAGAACACCCGGAGCGGCCGATCCGGCATACCAGGAACTGCGCGGCATTATGCAGCCCGGAGCCGAAACCATCAACCTTTACCTGAATCGTGAACCCCGTTTTTATGCCAACCTGGCCATTACCGGCGGTTACTGGCGTTCGCACGGGGTGCGGATCAACACGATGATGTATGCAGGTGCCCACGGAGGATTCAACTCATCGCAACACACCACCGACTACTACGAAACCGGTATTGGCATCAAAAAATTTGTTCACATGGAATCCAAGTCCGGACATTGGGCCCGTACTGTAAAATATCCATATCCGATTATCCGGCTGGCTGATTTGTATCTGATGAAGGCCGAAGCGCTGAACGAATACTACGATACCCCAACCCAGGAGGTCTACGATGCGATCAACGAAGTTCGCCGCCGGGCAGGAGTTCCTGATGTGGAAGATGTTTGGTCCGATGGCGGAATTGTAAAAACAGTCAATAAGCATAAAACCAAGGAAGGCATGCGCGACATCATTCTTCAGGAAAGAAGCATTGAACTCGCCTTTGAAGGAAGCCGCTTTTTTGACATGATCCGGACCAAAAGGGCTGTCATGGAATTTTCAACGCCTGTTTGGGGATGGAAATATACCGGCAACACCGGTGCCAGCTTCTTCAACCTCGAAGTGAAACAAACCAGAAGGTTCACCATCACCGATTGCCTTTGGCCAATCGATCTGAATGAGATGAATACCAACTCCAACCTGGTTCAAAACCCGGGATGGTAATGGCGCACAGGGTTATTTATTTTAAATAAAACCGATAAACAGAATTGTATGAAAACCATAAAAATATATTTATTCCTCATTGCCGCATTTTTGCTGGCGGTAACTTCCTGCGAAGAAGAGAAGGTACACCGGGCAACATCTGATGATAAAACGCCTCCGCAACCACCAGTAGAGGTTACCTACAAGCCGCTTTACGGTGGCGCCCGCTTTTTCTATGAAGTGCCTGACGACGAGGATCTTTTGAACATCCAGGCCGTTTATACCAATAAACATGGAAGTTCATTCTCTTTCTCAGCTTCTTATTTCGTCGATTCATTGGATGTGTATGGCTTCGGCGATACCATCAACTACGAAATTGATTTATATGCTGTTGACCGCGCAGGTAACCGTTCAACACCGGTTAAAGTAACGGTTAAGCCGCTCGAGTCGGCTATTTCAAGGGTGGTTAAATCCCTCGAACTTAAACCGGCATTTGGCTCATTCTTCGTTGACTGGATGAATGAATTGAAGCAAAGTATCAATGTTTATGTTGATTTTAGCTACACACAAAGCCAGCAGTCAAAATCATTTACCTCCGTATTTTCTTCCAACCTCGAAACTGACCGAAGGTTTGTTAACGACCTTAATCTTGGCTCAAATGACCCGGTGAATGTGTCGATCCGTGTTTCCGATATTTATGGAAACATTTCTGAACCAGTTGATATGGGCCAGATTCATTTGCTGGAAGATGTCGTACTTCCCAAACAAGGCTGGTTCCTGCCCTTAGCCAACGATTCTATTGGCGGTGTTCCGCAAGCATATGGCGACAATGTGGAAGGACGGCTGGTCAGCGTCATTGACGGAATCATTGACGAAGGAAACAACCTCAACTTCATGCACACCGGGGGCCGCGGACGCACCGGGAACAGCGCCGACGGGAACATGCCCTGGAACGTCATCATCGACCTGGGCGACCACTATGAACTCAGCCGCATCCTGACCCACCAGCGCCACATGGATTTTTGCGGCGACCTGTGCCAGGGACAGTACTACCGTGGTGAAAATGTCGGGCTTTACGAAATGTACATCTGGGACGATGAAACACAGGCCTGGGAGTATGTATCGGAAAACAAAATTGAAGTTCCGGTAGGGCTAAGCGAACTTGAAATTGTAAAAAAAGGGAAAGAAGGCGACCTGGCTTACATGTACCCGGACGAACCGAAATACACCAAACCTACCCGGTGGTTCCGTTACCGCGCCATGAAAGGTTTTGGTGGTAATTATACGCTTGATAATGCCAACTGTTTATCCGAAATTACCCTTTATGGCAGAAAGGCCGGAAATTAATTTATTAGGAAACAGCGATTTAAAGATTAAAATTATGAGAAATATCCTATTGCTATCAATATTGGTTTTTGCAACATTCATGTGGTCGTGCGAAGGAATGTACGACAAGCAGGAACAGTATGAAGGAGAAATTGTCTATCCGGCCAAATACGACACCATTGTTGGGCACATCGGCTTCGAACGGGTTGAGATCGACCTCATCAAAGCTGGCCGTATCCCCAGCAGGCAGATCAAACTCGGGAAAGCCAAAGTAACCCGGATCGAGTACGACGACCAGATAATTACCATTGACTCCCTGGTTTCGTGGGTCAACATAACCGGACTGACCCAATCCAAATTGTATCGGTTTAAAGTTTTTACCCTCGACGAATTTGGCAACGAATCCGTACCACTTGAGATTGCCCTGATTCCTTTTACCAGCTCCGACCTGGCCAACTATGCCGTCACTCCGCCACGGGTAATGGCGTCACCGTCAGCAGCAGTCATCGACTGGCCAAACGGGATTTCTTCGGTGTTAATGAATTATTATGGCTTGAAGTTCCAGTACACCGATAAAAACGGAGAGATTCAGGGCGGCGAAAGAGGCGCAGATTCACGTTTTTTTATCGGAAATGTTGAAGCCGGTCAGCCGGTTGCCATCAATATGGAATATAAAATCATTCCCATCGTCAACCGCCAGCCAATTCTGGATACCGTGATGTTCGCAAATGTGCTGAATGTAAACATGCCAACCAGCTCATCCGAATTTGCACCGGCCGAAAGGGCTATCCTTCAGGCCAACGGGGTAACCACCTTCACAGCCGATGGCGTGTCCGAAATTACCAAGCTGGTTTACCCAATCCATGCCAATTCGCTTCAGGACATCTTCTTCTTCCCAAATTTGCAAACGCTGGATTTAACAGGTGGAGAACTGTTCAACCTGCCCGAATTGCATTACGACCGCAATGGCGTCAAGGATGTTGTTGGCGGGGGCGAATTTGCTCCATTCATGCGAAAAGCCGGAAACGTGTCGGGAGGAAATACGCTGAAAGATTTCCTTGATGCCGGATTGCTCACGAAAGTTTACTACCGCCCGCACACCATGGG
>OBJA01002120.1_pt1 | contig 12044 bp, 11 predicted proteins | sample 1519751 | NCBI WGS metagenome assembly OBJA01 (sample SAMEA3881238, study PRJEB22517) | soil metagenome | biome: lake sediment; feature: soda lake sediment; material: sediment, water from around vicinity | place: India | collected 2013-12-23 | depth 3 m
CGCCGACCCCAGACCCGCCTCATTGGAAAAGATACCGCGCGCCACCCCCATCTGGATCGCCAGCATCACCGCCGCCCCGGTAAAGCCACCGGTGGCCGCCACCGGGGTGAAGGCGTATTGGACGATCGCCCACAACGCCCCGGGCACCGCCGGCAGGTTGAACAGGATCACCAGCGAGCCACCCAGGATATACACCAGCGCCATAAAGGGCACCAGCTTGCCGGCCACCCTGGCGATACGCTGAATGCCGCCGATCAGCACCGAAAATACCAGCACCGCCATGACCGCCCCGGTTACCCAGGTCGGCAGACTGAAATTAGCCTCCAGCACCTGGGCCACTGAATTGGCCTGTACCATGTTGCCGATCCCGAAACCGGCCAGGGCACCGAAGATGGCAAAGGCCGCTCCCAGCCACTTCCAATGGCCACCCAAGCCATTCTTGATATAGTACATCGGCCCGCCGACGTGGTTGCCCCGCTCATCCACCTCGCGGTATTTCACCGCCAGTACCGCCTCGGTATATTTGGTGGCCATCCCCACCAGCGCGGTACACCACATCCAGAAGATCGCCCCCGGCCCGCCGATGGCAATTGCCGTGGCGACCCCGGCAATATTCCCGGTGCCGATGGTAGCCGACAGGGAAGTCATCAACGCATTGAACGGGGTAATATCCCCCTCCTCATTGGAGCGCCGCCCCCGCCACAGCATCAGAAAACCGTAACCGAGATGTCGTAAGGGCATGAAACGCAGACCGATGGTGAGAAACAGGCCGGTACCCAGGATCAGGATCAGCATGAACGGCCCACACACAATACCGTTCAACTGGGTGACGAGTCGGGTAATCAGCTCCATGGCACTACGTCCTCATTGATATTGTTTTTGTCTGGCCCGGATTATCCAACAGCCGCCCCGGCTTGGCAAAACTACCGTGGCGGGCCAGGCGAAATGCCGCCGGACATGGCTTGGCTTGGGCCGCGCTCCCGTGCGAAGATAGCGCCCCCATCATCAGCGGTTAACAGACGGTTCAGATCATGAGTGCACGGATCATCGACGGCAAGGCCATGGCGGCGCAGTTGCGCCAGGAGATCAAACAGCAGGTGGACAAATGCCTGGCGGCAGGCCTGCAGGCGCCGGGTCTGGCGGTGGTGCTGGTCGGCAGTGATCCGGCCTCCGAGGTGTATGTGGCGCACAAACGCAAGGACTGCGCCGAGGTCGGCTTCAACTCCATCGCCCACGACCTGCCCGCCGATACCAGCGAGGCCGACCTGCTGGCCCTGATCGAGCGGCTCAATGCCGATCCACTGGTTGACGGGATCCTGGTGCAACTGCCGCTGCCCCGGCATATCAATACCGATGCCGTCATTGAACGGATCCTGCCGGCCAAGGATGTGGACGGCTTCCACCCCTACAATCTGGGCCGCCTGGCCCAGCGCCGTCCGGTGCTGCGTCCCTGCACCCCGCGCGGGGTGATGATCATGCTGGAAAAGAGTGGCATTGAGCTGGCCGGCCTGGATGCCGTGGTGATCGGCGCATCAAATATCGTCGGCAAGCCGATGGCGCTGGAGCTGCTGATGGCCGGTTGCACCGTCACCGTCTGTCATAGCCGTACCCGTGAACTGGAGACCAAGGTGCGCAATGCCGATCTGGTGGTGGTCGGAGTGGGGCGCGCCGAGATGGTCAAGGGTGACTGGTTGAAACCGGGAGCCATCGTGATCGACGTGGGGATCAACCGCCTGGACAGTGGCAAGCTGGCAGGGGATGTGGAGTTCACCTCGGCCAGTGAGGTGGCCGGCTGGATCTCACCGGTACCCGGCGGGGTTGGCCCGATGACCCGCGCCACCCTGTTGCAAAATACCCTGGATGCCGCCGCCCGGGGCAGACATCTCGAATGAGGGTCATGGGCTAATCGAGCATCCCCTTGAGATGCGCCGCCACGCTGCGTGCCAGGGCGCCGGTCTCGTAGCCCCCTTCCAGAACCGAGACGATACGCGCCGCGCCGCTGCATTCAAGCAATAGTTGCTTGAGCTCCGCCATGACCCAGTAATAATCACTCTCCAGCAGATTGAGCCCACCCATGTCATCGGCGGCATGGGCATCAAAGCCGGCGCTGACATAAAGGATCTGCGGTTTGAACTCACGCAGCGCCGGCAGCCATCGGGCACTGACCGCCTCACGGAATTGTTCACTGCCCGCCCCTTCCTGCAAGGGTACATTGACGATCTGTGCGGCACGGGTGTCGGCACCGCTAAAGGGATAATAGGGATGGCGAAAGGTGGAGCAAAACAGCACCCGCTCATCCTCATGAAAGATATCCTCGGTGCCATTGCCGTGATGGACATCGAAATCCACGATCGCCACGCGCTCCACCCCGTATTCCGCAAGGGCATGCGCCACGCCGACGGCAAGATTGTTAAACAGGCAAAAGCCCATCGCGCGGTGACGTTCGGCATGGTGGCCGGGTGGGCGTATGCTGCAAAAGGCCTGATCGGCCTTGTCCTCCAGCACCAGCCCGGTGGCCAGCACCACCGCTCCGGCGGCGTGAAGTGCGGCCGTCAAGGTGGCGGGCATCATGCCGGTATCAGGATCGAGCCAAACCGTATCCTGTTCCGGAGAGCGGGCAAACAGCTCCTCGATATAGCCCCGGTCATGGGCCCGCTGCAACTGGCTGCGCGTGGCCTGGGGTGCATCATAGTGGCGCAGGGCAATATCCAGTCCGGTCGAGATCAGATGGTCATTGATGGCGCGCAGGCGCTGGGGACTCTCCGGATGGGCACCACCCAGGTCATGTGCCTCGCAGGCCGGGTGGGAAATAAATGCAATCGTCATGGTCACGCCCGCGTAAACTGTCTAGGATAGGCTCATAGCCCACGAATCAAGCCAATCGTACCACCTTCCACCGGAGTCAGATATGGGCCCGCACTATCTTGATCACCTGTTTTCGCCCAAGGCCATTGCCGTGTTCGGCGCCAGCGATCGTCCCAATGCGGTCGGTGCGCTGGTCTTTGAAAACCTGCTCGCCGCCGGCTTTCACGGCCAGCTCTATCCGATCAATCCCAAACACAAAAAGCTCAAGGGCTTGAGCTGTCATGCCGGCCTCAGTGAGATCACCGCACCGATCGATCTGGCGGTAATCGCCACCCCGGCCGCCACCGTGCCGGAGATCCTCCAATCCTGCGGTGAACACGGGATCCGCGCCGCCATCGTGATCTCCGCCGGCTTCAACGAGGGTGACGGCAAGGGGGCGGTGCTGGAGCGCAAGATGCTGGAGGTGGCCCACCAGTACCAACTGCGCCTGCTCGGCCCCAACTGTCTGGGGCTTATTCGTCCCAGCGTAGGCATGAATGCCACCTTTGGCAAGAACGCGGCACTACCTGGCACGATGGCGCTGGTTTCACAATCCGGCGCGCTGTGTACCGCCATCCTGGACTGGGGCGAATCGCGCCAGATCGGTTTTTCGGCCATCGTCTCGCTGGGCGATGCGGCCAACATCGACTTTGGCGATATCCTCGATTATCTGGCCCAGGACAGCCAGACCAAGAGTATCCTGCTGTATATTGAGGGGATCCGCGATGCCCGGCAGTTCATGAGCGGGCTGCGCGTGGCGGCACGCATGAAACCGGTCATCGTCATCAAGGCCGGTCGCCACAGTAGCGGCTCCAAGGCGGCCACCACCCATACCGGCGCCCTGATCGGCGACGACGATGTCTTTGATGCCGCCCTGCAACGGGCCGGGGTGGTGCGCGCGCAAAGCATCTCGCAACTGTTTGCCGCCGCGCAACTGCTCTCCGCCTCACACCGGGTGGACGGCAATCGCCTGGCCATTGTCACCAATGGCGGCGGACCGGGGGTGATGGCCACCGATCGGGCCACCGACCTGGGTGTGGAACTGGCCAGGCTGTCCGATGAAACCCTCAAGACCCTGAACCAGGAATTACCCGCCCACTGGTCACGGGGCAACCCGGTCGATCTGCTCGGTGATGCCGATGACCGCCGCTATGAATTGGGCGTGAGCGCCTGTCTAAACGATCCGAACGTGGACGGGGTGTTGGTAATGCTGACGCCCCAGGCCATGACCGATGCCGAGGCCTGTGCCCAGGCGGTACTGCGGGCACAGCAGAAGAGCCACAAGCTGGTGCTGGCCTGCTGGATGGGCGACGGCCACGTGCAGAGCGCCAATGCCCTGTTTGTGCAACACCGCCTGCCCGCCTTCAATAACCCGGAATCCTCGGTAGAGGCCTTCGCCTTCCTGGCCAACTATACCCGCAATCAGCAACTGCTGGTGCAAGTGCCTGGCCCGCTCTCCAAGAGTAGCAAGCCGGATGTCGAGGGTGCCCGGCTGATCATCGAGAGCGTGCTGGCCGAACATCGCACCCTGCTCAATCCACTGGAGGCCAAGGCGCTGTTGCGTGCCTTTTCGATCCCGGTGACCACTGGGATCAATTGCCACTCCGCCAACGAGGCACTGGTGGCTGCCGAAACGGTCGGCTTCCCGGTGGTGATGAAGATAAACTCCCCCGATCTGACCCACAAGACCGATGCTGGTGGGGTGCGCCTCAATATCAGCAATGCCCAGGCGGTACGCTCCACCTACCATGCCCTGCTGGAAGAGGTGGAAAACAAGGCCCCCCACGCCATCATCAATGGTGTACTGGTCGAACCGATGCAATCACCACGTCACGCCCGTGAACTACTGATCGGCGTGGCCCGCGATCCGGTATTCGGCCCGGTGATCACCTTTGGCGCGGGTGGCACCGCCGTGGAGATCATGCGCGATCGCGCGGTGGCGCTGCCGCCACTGAATGATTTTCTGGCCCGCACCCTGATCAGCCATACCCGCACTGCCCGCCTGCTGGAGGCCCATCGTGATCAGCCCGCGATCGATATGGAGGCGCTGGTTCAGGCGTTGTGCCGGGTTTCGGAGATGATCTGCGAGTTGCCGCAGATCCGCGAGATGGACATCAATCCGATGTTCGCCACCAGCCATGGTGTCATGGCGCTGGACTGCCGGATCGTGGTGGCTCACACTGCCCCCTCGCTGGATCCCTACCACCACATGGCGATCCACCCCTACCCACACCACCTGATCCGCCAGATCCAGCTGGCCGACGGCACCAATATCACCATCCGCCCGATCCGTCCGGAGGATGCTGAGATCGAACAGAGCTTCGTGCGCAGGCTCTCGCCGCAATCCAAGTATTTCCGCTTCATGCAAACCCTCAACGAACTGACCCCGGAGATGCTGATCCGCTTCACCCAGCTGGATTACAACCGCGAATTGGCACTGATCGTGACCCAGGAAAAGAACGGTAAAGAGGTGGAACTGGCGGTGACCCGGTACGTGGTCAACCCGGACGGCAAGAGCTGCGAGTTTGCGCTGGTGGTGGCCGATGAATGGCAGAACAAGGGGATCGGCTCCCAACTGCTGACGCAACTGATGGAGGCGGCCCAGGAGCGCGGCTATCACAGCATGGTCGGGGAGATCCTGGCCGACAACCTGAAGATGCTGGAGCTGGTCAAAAGCCTGGGCTTCCATATCAGCAGCAGCGCGGATGATCCGGGGGTCAAGGTGGCGGAGATCACCTTTTAAAGCCAAGAGGCCGGCGGATTTGGACTAAGCCTCAAACCCCTTGCGCACGGCACGGGCCAGCTCTTCCGGGACAAACTTGCTCAACACGGCATTAGCGCCGACCTTTTCAGCCCGCTCAGCATTGATGGCGCCATTCAGCGAGGTATGCAACAACACGTACAGCCGGGACAGTCGTGGTGATTTGCGGATCTCGCTGGTCAGGGTATAGCCATCCATCTCCGGCATTTCAATATCCGAGATCACCATCTCGACCGCCACCGCCGCATCATCCTGCGAGTTGAGTTGCTCAAGCTGTTCCAGTGCCTCCTTGCCGTCTCGCGCCAGGACGGAATCGATACCCAGGCTATCGAGGGTATGCACGGTCTGGGTACGCGCCAGTGAGGAGTCATCCACCACCATCACCCGCCGTCCCTGCAGGAGACCATCCTCCCCACCGTCCAACAGCTCCCTCGACAGTTGGATCTCTTGCCCAACCACCTCGCCGAGCACCTTTTCCACATCCAGGATCTGCACCAGGCGGCCATCGATCTCGGTCACGCCGGTGGTATAGCTGGAGGCGCCACTGCCGCGTGGCGGTGGATAGACGTTCTTCCAGTCACACACCACGATCCGATCCACCGCCCGCACCAGGAAGCCCTGCATACTGCGGTTGAACTCGGTGATGATCACCGAAGCGGCCTGCTTGCCGTCGACTGACAAGGCCGGACGGCCGATCGACATGGCCAGATCGATGACGGTCAACGGTTCTCCACGCAGGTGGGCAACGCCCTTGACCGCATGGTGAGACTGCGGAACATGGGTCAGGCGGGGACAGGGGATCACCTCCTTGACCTTGAGCACGTTGATGCCAAAGGGTTGCACACCCCCGACGTTAAACAACAACAGCTCCAGGCGATCACTATTGTCCTTGTCTCGCATTCGGTTCATGGAATTCGACTCGGCCACAGCAACACCTTATTTTAATCGGTAGTATTCAGCAGTTTTAGAAAGAGGACAGTTCAGCCAGTTCGGTATCGGACAACATCTTGCTGGCATCCAGCAGGATCAGCAGGCCATCCTTGCGGTTATACAACCCCGAGATAAAGCGTGATGATTCGCCACTGCCGGTGTCCGGTGCCGATTCGATCTGCTCGTTACGCAACTCCGCAACCTCGCTAACGCTGTCGACCAGAAAACCAACCACATGATCGCCAGCCTCCAGGATCAGGATCCGCGAGGCATCATCAATCGCCTCGATTGAAGGCAGGCCAAAACGGCTGCGGGTGTCGATTATCGCCACCACGTTGCCACGCAGATTGATAATACCAAGCACATAGGAAGGTGCACCGGGAACAGGAGAAATTTCGGGGCTGCGCAAGACCTCGCGGATCTGCATGACATCGATCCCGTAGATCTCACTGTCGAGCCGAAAGGTGACCCAGCGGGAGACGGGTTCACTGCGGGCCTGTGTGACCTGATTCATGACTACCTCCAGGCTTAGCTATTGTTATGGCTGGCGGCCATTATGGCGCATATACGCGCTTGCGCCTACCATTTGACAAACCCCGGATGGAAATTGAACCGATTTTGGGCATAATCCATCCTATCCATCCTCCCTAACCGGATCCTGAATATGAGCAATATCTTCAAGCGCAACATGACCCGTCGTGATTTTCTGTGGCTGATGTCGGCCTCCACCGCCTCGACCCTGCTGGGCAGTCAGTTGAGCGGCTGCGCGGTCGATCCGGTCACCGGCCAGCAACGCCTGATGCTGATGTCCGAGGCCCAGGAGATCGATGTTGATAAACAGCATGCACCACACCAGTTCTCCACCGATTACGGGGTGGTGCAGGATCCCGCCATCAACCGCTATGTCAGCGGGGTTGGCCAGGATATCGCCCGGGTTTCCCACCGCCCGCACATGCCCTATTCCTTCCAGGTGGTTAACGCCAACTATATCAACGCCTATACCTTTCCTGGCGGCAGCATGGCCTGTACCCGCGGGATCATGGTGGAAATGGAGGATGAATCCAGCCTGGCGGCGCTGCTTGGCCACGAGGCTGGCCACGTCAATGCCCGCCATACCGCCCGCCGCCAAACTCAGGCCGTCTTGGCCACGGTCGCGCTGGGCGGTATTGCCATGGCGGCCTCGCGCAGTGAGCGCCTGCCCGGTGGTGACCAGTTGATCTATGCCATCGGTGCCCTGGGAGCGGGTGCCCTGCTGGCCCACTACAGCCGTGAAAACGAACGCGAAGCCGATGCGCTGGGCCTGGAGTACATGACCAAGGCCGGCCACAACCCGCAGGGGATGGTCGATTTGATGTCGATGCTGCAAAGCGAGTCCAGACGCCAGCCCAATGCCCTGGAACTGATGTTCTCCACCCACCCGATGAGCAGCGAGCGCTTTGCCACCGCCCAGCGTGAATCACAGGAGAAATATGGTGGCGCGATGGATCGCACCACGCGCCGGGAACGCTACATGGATAACACCGCCTCGCTGCGGCAAATCAAGCCGGCCATCAAGACCATGCAGGAAGGCGAGACCCATATGGCAAAGCAGCAGTATGGCCAGGCCGAGGAAAAATTTGGCCAGGCACTCAAGCAGGTACCGGAGGATTATTGCGGCCTGGTCTTGATGGCCAAATGCCAGCTGGCCCAGGATCGGCCGAAAGAGGCGCAGCGTTATCTGGAGCAGGCCCGTGCCAGCTATCCGGAAGAGGGTCAGGCGCTACACCTGAAGGGCATCACCCACCTGGCCTTGAACCAGCCGGATGCCGCCGTGGCCGCCTTTCAGGATTACGAACGACGCCTGCCGGGCAATCCGAACACCCAGTTCCTGCTCGGCGTGTCATACGAGAACATGCAAAACCGCCGTGCCGCCGCCCACTACTATCAGCGTTACCTGAACCAGGCCAGTGACAACCCGCAGTCGCGCTATGCCGTCTCACGGCTGCGTGAATGGAGCCAGTAAACGATTGACGGCTCCCCCGCCGCATGGCGGGGGAGCCAGGTGAGGCAGTTCAACCGGACTTGGGTGTCCCCGAGGTCTTGCAGGTATTGATCCCAACGATCGAATAGGCCGGACAAAAACCCAGCAAGGCGGTGGCCAGTGGCACCAGGCCGATCAGTCCCAACCAGCTACCGGCCAATACCCCCCATACGATGATCGCCAGGCCCGCAACGATCCGAAGCACCTTGTCCACACTGCCGACATTGTTTTGCATGGCCCACCTCCTTCACTGTGATGCGATATGGTGAAAAAGTATAGACCATGGCCGATATTCAGCCGGAAATATTTTCCATCTCATCGCGCCACAAGCAGGCACCATGGCTTTTTTTCTCGATCAGGGCCAGACACTGGCGATGGGCCGTCAATTCCGCCTCACTGGCACGCACCACCTTGAGCGGCCGGCGCTCGCCTGATAAACGGCGGATCGCCGCTGCGGCGCGCTCGCTGTCATCGGCACCACCCAGCGACAGACTGGTCTGGCCACCGGTCATCGCCAGATAGACATCGGCGAGGATCTCGGCATCCAGCAAGGCCCCGTGCAATTCACGATGCTCATTATTGATCCCGTGGCGCTTGCACAGGGCATCCAGGTTGTTCTTTTGCCCCGGATGCATCCGCTTGGCCAGCGCCAGGGTATCGAGAATGCCGTAGGCCTGGCGCAGATCGGTCAAGACGGCCTGATTGCGTTCCAGTTCGCGGTTTAAAAAACCGACATCAAAGGGGGCATTGTGGATGATCAGTTCATCCGCACCCTCAAGGTAATCGAGAAAGTCCCCCAGCACCTCGGCAAAGCGCGGCTTGCCCTGCAGGAATTCGTCGGTAATCCCGTGAATATTCACCGAGTCACCCACCTCGCGCTCGGGGCGGATATACTGATGATAATTACTGCCGGTCAGACGACGGTTGAGCAGTTCAACACAGCCGATCTCGATGACATAATGGCTGGCTGCTTCCAGGCCGGTGGTTTCCGTATCCAGTACGATCTGACGCATGACATGTTCCTGAAATGATCAAACTTTAAAAAAGGCGTAATTACTCACCACCTAAAATTTACCGCAGACGACTACATGAATGTAGTCGGTTGGCGATGTCTGGAACATATCGCCCAGGCGCAGAGGTCTTCAATGATGTATGTGCACCAACAGGCTTGCCCCTACATTGCCGATTATCCTTGGGATCGCTCCTTATCAGGGCATCCAACAAACCTTTGATATGCGGTTTTACCGTTAACCCTCTGCGCCTCTGCGTCTCTGCGGTGAGATCTTTGTTCACTGGGCGAGTAGTTACCGACCAAGTTCGTCGATGCCGCGATTGGCCAGTGCATCGGCCCGCTCATTTTCCGGGTGGCCACTATGGCCCTTCACCCACGCCCATTCGACATCATGCGGGGCCAGTGCCTTGTCCAGGCGCTGCCACAGATCGACATTCTTGACCGGCTGTTTGCCGGCGGTCTTCCAACCACGCTTCTTCCAGTTGGCCAGCCACTCGGTGATCCCCTTCATCACATACTGCGAATCGGTGGTCAAACGTACCCGGCAGGGGCGGGTCAGGCTCTCCAGCGCGACAATCGCCGCCATCAGTTCCATGCGGTTATTGGTGGTCTCGCGTTCGCCGCCATAGAGATCCTTCTCATGGCCGCGATAGCGCAGCACCACCCCCCAGCCGCCGGGGCCAGGGTTGCCGCGACAGGCGCCATCGGTATAGATCTCAACCAAGGTATCGTGTTCGGAACTGCTCATGAATGATCCCGTCTTGCGGTCGGTTCAACCGAACCCACCTGGATCAGCCGCCGGGAGCGCCAGCGTGGCCGGATCGGTGTAAGGGTGGCAACCCGCTTGCGGGCCACCAGCAGATATCCCCCGCCAAAAAACGGCCACCAGCGTCCACCCCAGCGCTCAAGAAAGTCCAGGCGCTGCAACAGACCGCCCCCCGCCAGCGGTGGTCGGTAAAAGTAATGGCGCAGCAGCAAGCTGTCAAATCCAAGCAGGCTGAGCCAGTCACGCAGGCGCAGACTGCTGTAAAAATGCCCGCACCACGGTGAACGGCCACGCCAGCCACCAAATAGGCGGCGCAGCCCAAACAGGCTCCAGGGATTGAAGCCGAGGATCACGACATGACCCTCCGGGATCAACACCCGTTCCACCTCGCGCAGGATGGCATGGGGTTGTTCGGCAAACGACAATAGATGGGGCAGCACCACCACATCGATGCTGCCACTGGCCAGGGGCAACCGTTCCGCGGTGGCACACAGGCCAATTCCTTCCCCCCGTGGATCGCCCAGCTCAACCATCACGATGCGATGCGCAATCCGCGAACCGTCACAGAGCTCACCGTCCATGGGTTTGCCAATCTGCAACAGGTGATAGCCAAAGTGATCCGCCAACACCTCATTCAACCGTTGCTGTTCCACCACCTGCCAGGACTGTCCCAACACCTGGCGATACCAGTTGCGCAGCGCCGCCCGGGATTCAACCGGATCGGGGCATTGATAGGCTTGCAGCAGACGTTTCATTGTGGGTATTTCACGCTCCGTGCTTCTGCGGTATGGTGAAGTGTGTCTCCTGCAAGCATACAGGTTTTGTCCGATGATGGAAGTTCGCGCAGTTCATGCCTTCGAGGATAATTATATCTGGCTGATCGGCTGCCAGGGCAGTTCCCGGGTGGCCATTGTCGATCCGGGTGATGCCGATCCGGTTATCCACGCACTGGAACGGGAGGGCCTGCAACCCATCGCTATCCTGATCACCCACCACCATGGCGATCACACCGGTGGAATCGAGGATCTGCTGGCACGCTATCCGATGCCGGTGTACGGCCCGGCCACGGAGCGGATCCCGCATTTGAGCCACCCGCTGCATGAAGGGCAGACCGTGGAACTGAGCGATTGCCATTTGAGCCTGCACGTACTTGATACGCCAGGCCATACCCGTGGCCATATCTGCTATGTCGGGCACGGCGCGCTGTTTTGCGGCGATACCCTGTTTGCCGCCGGTTGCGGCCGCCTGTTCGAAGGTAGCGCCGAGCAGATGTATACCTCCTTGGAGAAGATCCGCGCCCTGCCCGACGATACCCTGGTCTACTGCGCCCATGAATACACCGAGGCCAACCTGGGATTTGCCCATATCGCCGAGGCGGACAATGCCCAGATCAAGGCCCGCCTGGACGAGGTGCGGCACCTGCGCCGTCACGGCCAGGATACCGTGCCCTCGCTGCTGGGGCGTGAAAAACAGACCAATCCCTTTCTGCGCAGCCACATCCCGGGCCTGCAACAGGCCGCCGAGGCCTGGATCGGCCACCGCTTGGCCGGGCCTGCCGAGGTCTTTGCCACGGTGCGCCGCTGGAAAGACGCACTGGACTGAAATCCTACTCCTTGGGATAATATCCCGATGAACAACAAGAACCCCTCAACCCGATTACCCCTGCACGCCCTGTCCCTGCTGCTATTGGCCCTGTTCCTGTCGGGCTGCG
>OBJA01002121.1_pt1 | contig 12027 bp, 13 predicted proteins | sample 1519751 | NCBI WGS metagenome assembly OBJA01 (sample SAMEA3881238, study PRJEB22517) | soil metagenome | biome: lake sediment; feature: soda lake sediment; material: sediment, water from around vicinity | place: India | collected 2013-12-23 | depth 3 m
GGTCACGGTGCCGATCACCCGCGTCCGGGAAAAACGGCTGGACGCCATCCGCATCACCGATCCCGCGGCCGACCTTCGGCCAGGCTACTGCAAGATCCCCGAGCCGACCGAGGAACTCTGCCGCACCAACCTCGTCGCCCCGGAAGAGATCGAGACCATCCTTTTGCCCGGCTCGGTGTTCGACGAACGGGGCGGACGGTTCGGCTACGGGGGAGGGTACTACGATCGCTTCCTCGCCCGAATTCCGGCGGCGGCGCGGATCGGGCTGGCCTTCGACCTGCAGATCGTGGAGAAGGCTCCCCTCAGCGCCCACGACCAGCTCCTCGATCTGGTGGTCACCGAGACGAGGGTCATCGCCGGCACCCGGTAGAAGGGTCGTTGAGGCCTGTCCGGCTTATATGGATCACCGCGGCTTCCGGCCAGGTGCTTTCTCCGCCAACTCGGGACGCTGGAGCGGCCCAGGGTGCGTGGCCAACGCTGGAGCGGTGGAACGATCGCATGAACTGAAACGAACTGGTAATCCCTCCATGAACGGATAGGGCGGATACTTTTTACGGAAATATTTTTCGCCCCTACAACGGCATCCGAGCGGGCGAAACCCACCTTGGGATACAACGATCGAGGGAATTCCTTCGCCCTCTGAAATTTCGCCCTCACTCCGGCATTGCGGCTCTCACTGACCGGGTGTAACCGGCACCCGCGCCTTTTAACCGGAATTCCGCTCTCCTCTTCTCTGTTACAACGTGGCACATTTCTACTACTATGTGGTATTTTTCAGGTGACACCCTCCTCTAACATTGCTATCCTCTTTACTGAGGAAGTTTTTGAGACAGCGATCTTCATTCGAGGCGCAATCCGGAGAAGACGCTCATCATGCGGCGTTGCAGGAGAAATGGCGATGAAAAATATGCAGGAAGAAAAACTCGAAGCTATCTACAGGAAGTTCGTCGAGAATGAGGATAACATCATCACCGTCCTCCAGGACATCCAAAACGAGTTCGGCTATATCAAAAAGGAAGCCGTCGAGTGGTTCTCGCGGAAGACCTACATCCCAGCCTCGAAATTCTACGGCGTCATCACCTTCTATTCCCAATTCCATCTCAACCCGCGCGGCAAGAACATCGTCACCGTCTGCTGCGGCACCGTCTGTCATGTGAAAGGCGCACCCAAAATCATTGCCAAGCTCCAGGAGGACCTGAAGCTCAAGGGCGACGAGCAGACGACCCGCGATATGAATTTTACACTGGAAAAAGTCAACTGCGTCGGGGCGTGCAGCATCGCGCCCGTGGTCATCGTCAACGACAAGGTGTTCGGCAAGCAGACCGGCGAGAAGATGCTCAAGAACCTCAAGCCGTACAAGGATGATCCCCTGAGGAATTAAGAGGGGATCAAGCCGAACGAGCCCCTCTCTTCGCGATCACCCCGGTCAGACCGGGGCGAATGACGGCGGCAGAGTGCACCCTACCAGTGGGTTGCCTGCCAGCGGGTCCATGGGGCAATGGTTTTCACCACAGCACCGTTACTCAGCATTCAGTCCTCAATCCTCAGCACTCAGTGCTCAGTGCTCAGCACTCAGTACTTTCGATCATCCCGGTGCTAACCGGGATGATCGGCGGGCTTTTTCAGGCGGCCTTGGCGACGTTTACCGCGCAGACCTTGAGTTCCGGAATCTTGCAGATTGGATCATGCGCCGGGTTGGTGAGAACGTTGGCGCAGCTTTCGATGAAATGGAAGGGCATGAAGACCGAGCCGGGGGCAATGCGCCTGGTCACCATCGCTTTCGCCTCGATGCTGCCCCGACGTGAAGAGATGGTCACCACATCCCCGTGCCTGACGTCGATCCTGGCGGCATCCTCCGCGTTCAACTCGAGGAAGCCTTCCGCGATCTCCGCATCAAGAGTCGGCGAATTTCTGGTCATCGTGCCGGTATGGTAGTGGGCGAAGACCCGTCCGGTCGACAGCCAGAAGGGGAACTGCTCGTCGATCACCTCCGCCGGCGGCTTGAAGCCGATGGCATGGAACAGGCCTTTGCCCCTCGCCACCTTGTCCTTATGGAGGTAGCGGGTGCCGGGATGGTCGGGGGTCGGGCACGGCCACTGCAGGCCCTCCCCTTCCAGGCGCGGATAGGTGATGCCCCCGTAGGAAGGGGTCAGCGAGGCAATCTCGCCGAAGATCTCCTCGGGTGAAGAATAACTCATGGCATAGCCGAACCTGGTGGAAACCTCCTGGATGATCTGCCAGTCCTGCCGTGCTTCGCCCGGCGGCTCGACCGCCTGCCGGACCCGGGTCACCCGCCGTTCTGTGTTGGAGAAGGTCCCGTCCTTCTCGGCGAAGGAGACTCCGGGGAACACCACGTCGGCGAGTTCCGCCGTGGCGGTGAGGAAGATATCCTGGACCACCAGGAATTCCGCCTTTTTCAGGGCCTTGATCACATGATTGACATCGGGGTCGCTGACCACCGGGTTCTCACCCATCACATAGAGGGCCTTGACCGTTTCCTTTTCCAGGCCTTCCAGCATGCCCGGAATGGTGAGGCCGACCTTGTCCGAAAGGCTGTCGACACCCCAGGCCTTGGCGAATTTCGCCACCGCCTCGACGCTCGTGACCGGCTGATAGGCGGTGAAGACATTCGGCAGGCCGCCCATGTCGCAGGCACCCTGGACGTTGTTCTGGCCGCGCAGGGGGTTGACGCCCGAGGACTCCTTGCCGAGGTTGCCGGTGAGCATGGCGAGGTTGGCGAGGCTCTTGACGTTGTCGACGCCGGTGGTGTGCTGGGTGATCCCCATGCAGTAGACGAGGGAGGCCTTGCCGGCCGTAGCGTAACATTCGGCTATCCCGCGGATATCCTCGGCCGAGACGCCGCAGATCTCCGCCGCCATCTCCGGCGTGAAACCTTCCACCACCTTCCTGAAGCTTTCGAACTCTTCCGTCCGCTCGTCGATGAATGTCTGGTCATGCCAGCCGCTTTTCAGGATCACATGCATTATCCCGTTCAGCAGGGCCACGTCCGTGCCCATCTTCTGCCGGACGTAGATGTCGGCGATCTCGGAGATATGCACTTTCCTCGGATCGGCCACGATGATCTTCGCCCCGTTCTTCTTGGCCCGAAAGATCCTGGTGGCGATGAGGGGATGGGCGACCGAGGTGTTCGAGCCGATGATGAAGATGCAGTCGGCCTGCTCGAATTCCTCGATGGAATTGGTCATCGCGCCACTCCCGAAGGCTGCGGCAAGACCTGCCACAGTCGAGGAGTGTCAGAGACGGGCGCAGTGATCGACGTTGTTGGTGCCGACGGCCGCCCGGGCGAACTTCTGCAAGAGATAATTCTCCTCGTTGGTGACCTTGGCGGAGGTGAGAAAGCCGATGCTGTCCGGGCCGGATTTTTCCTGTATCTGCCTGAGCCGCTGGGCCGTGTAGTCGAGGGCCTCGTCCCAGGTAGCTTCCTTGAGTTCACCGTCTTTGCGAACGAGCGGCCTGGTCAACCTCTTGCCGCTGTGGATGAACTCATGGACATTCCAGCCCTTGATGCAGAGCTTGCCTTCGTTCACCGGGCTCGTCTTGCAGGGGATGGTGCCGATCGCCTTGCCGTCCAGCACTTCCAGAAAAAAGTTGCAGCCACAGCCACAGTATGTGCACGTCGTCAGTACTGTCCTGTAATCCATAGTAGCTCCCATCCTATTTCTTCCCTTCGATTATGTTGAGCGGGGAACGTTGACCCGGGACATAGCCGGTCTTGAAATCGAACTTTTCCTCCATGACGCTGCCGACCTTCTTGTACAGGGTCCTCAGCGGAATGCCGGAGGGACAGGCTTCTTCGCACAGACCGCAGTCGACGCACCGGCCGACCATGTGCATGGCCCGGGTATGGTGGAAGACCGGAATCTCCGGCGGCAGCTCCCCGCCCTTGACCAGGTCGTCGCATTTGAGGGTGCATTCGTTGCAGAAGCACATGGGGCAGACGTTGCTGCAGCCATAGCACTTGATGCACTTGACGAACTCGCTCATCCAGTAGGAGAACCGCTCGGAAATGCCCAGCGCGTCGATCGCCGCCACCGATTTCGCCTCGCCCGGCTTCGCCCGCTCGCCCGCCGCGATCTCCGCGGGATAGGGCTGCGGACACTCGCAGGCATCCGCCAATTCCTGCGGGCAGGCCAGGCCGACCGGGACCACCTTCTCCGGGTTCAGCTGGTTCCAGGTATAGAGCGTCTGCAAGCCGCGGTCGTCGCAGCCCCTGACCAGAACCCCCAGCCTGGCCTCTGGGTGTGCCTTGCTAATGGAGATGAGATATTTATTGAGAGGATACCTGGCGTCTCCGGCGCCCTTGTAGTCGCCCAGCGACATGTCCTCCAGGTCCTCGCCTTTCCGGAAGAGGTGGGGGGCGATATGGCCGTTCCTCCTGGCGAGTCCGAGAAAACCTTCGATCTCGCCTGAATCCAGAAGCGTTTTCACTTTATCCTTGATAGCGTCGATCATAAGAATACCTGCCGTTGAGGCTCAAATTATGCCAGTTCCTTCCGGTAATCGTTCTTCAGGGGCGACGGTCCGAGCTTCTGCAGCTCCTCGATGAAAGTGCCGAATTCATGAACCAACTCGGGCGCCTCCGCCGAAGAGACCCAGCTCGCCTTCAGGCGGGCTTCGTCGATCCCGCTGAAGGCCAGCATCTCCTTGAGGACGGTTACACGCTTCTTGGTGGACAGATTACCATACAGGTAATTGCATTCACCCAGGCGTCAGCCGCCGACGAAGACGCCGTCGACCCCGCGTTGGAACGCCAGAAGAATATGATGCGGCGAGACGCTGCCACTGCACATCACCCGTACAGTCCGCACGTTCGCCGGATACTGCAAACGACTGACCCCAGCCAGGTCAGCAGCTGCGTATGCTCACCAGGTGCACAGGAAACAAACTATTTTGGGCTCGAAAGTGTCGTTATTCATTTTATCCTATTCCTTTCTGTAAGAAGAAAAAATCAGCCGTTGTACAACTCATTGCCCCTAATCCCGCTGAACCGGGATAAGTACCTTCACGAGATCCATTCTCAAAAAAACGAGAATGAATTTCTAAGGTACTAGCCCCGATAACCGGGATAAGTACCTTCACGAAATTCATTCTCAAAAAACGAGAATGAATTTCTAAGGTACTAAATAGCCCGGATCTGGGCCAGCAGCTGTTCCGGTTTATACCCCCTCAGGATGGCGCTGTGCGACGGACAGGTGGAGGCACAGTTGCCGCATCCCTTGCAGAGGATCTCTTTCACCTCGCAGACGTCCTTCTCCGGGCTGTAGGAAATGGCGTCGTAGGGACAGACGTTGAGGCAGCCCATGCAGCCGACGCAGGTCTCCTCGTCGATCTCCGCCACGATCCCGCTTTTCACCAGCTTGTCCTTGAAGAGGATCGCCCCCACCCTGGAGGCCACGCCCATTCCTTGCGTCCTTGCCTCGACCGAGGTCACGGGATAGCGGGCGCTGCCGCAGACGAAGATGCCGTCGGCGGCGAAATCGAGCGGCCGCAGCTTGGCGTGGGCCTCGAGGAAGAAGCCGTTCTTGTCGGCGGGAATCCGCATGAGGGCGGCCACCTCGGGAGCATCCGGCCGGGCGACCAGCGGGGTGGAGAGGACCACCAGGTCGCAGGCCATCTCCTTCGTTGCCCCCATCACCGCATGATGGAAGCTCACCTTCCCGTCGGCGACCACCGGCGGCTGCTGGGCATCGTAGACGTGGAACTTCACGCCGATGCCCCTGGCGTCCCACAGCATCTGCTCCTTCTCGTCGCCGTACATCTGCATGTCGCGATAGAGCACGTGCACCTCGGAGAGAGGGAACTTGCGCTTGATGATCATGCTGTTCTTGACCGCCGTGGCGCAGCAGATCCGCGAGCAATACTCACGGGTTTCATCCCGGGCGCCGGCGCATTGGATCATGACGATCTTCGAGGCGTTGAAGGAGCCGTCCTTCAGCCGCTTTTCCAACTCCATCTGGGTGATGACATTTTTGCCGTTGTGGCCGAACAGGCCCGCCTGGACAAGCGGGATTGCGCCCGAGGCCACCACGATGCAGCCGACACTTTCCTCGATCGTCTCATCCGGCTTTTGCACGACTACCTTGAAATTGCCGATATAGCCGGTGATCTCCTTGACTTTTGCGCCGGTGAACACAGTGACGCCGGCAGTCCCCAGGACTTTCTCGGCAAGCTGCGTAACCCGCTCTCTGGCGTCAGCGCCATTTTCCAGCACATTCAGCCCGAGCATCATGCCGCCCAATTGCGGCGCCTTCTCGACGAGGAGCACCTCGAGTCCCATCCCGGCCAGCGACTCCGCGGCGGAGAGTCCGGCGATGCCGCCGCCGATCACCAGGATCTTCCGCACCAGGGAAGACTCGATATTGTTCTGCGGCTCGAGCGTCAGGCTCTTGGCCACCCCCATGCGCACCAGGTCCTTGGCCTTGGCAGTGGCGATATCCCGCAGGCCCATGTGCACCCAGGAACACTGGTCCCTGATGTTGACCATCTCGAAGAGATACGGGTTCAGGCCGGCCTGTTCACAGGAACTGGCGAACAGGGGCTGATGGGTGCGCGGGGAGCAGGAGGCGACGACCACCCGGTTGAGGTTGTTCTCCCTGATGGCGTTCTGGATCTCGCCTATGCCCGATTCCGAGCAGGTATAGAGATTCTCCTTGGTGAACACCACTCCCGGCAGGGTAGCCGCATATTCGGTCACAGACTTGCAATCGAGGTGCCCGGCGATATTGGAACCGCAGTCGCAGATAAATACCCCAACCCTCAATTGCCCGGTATTTTCCCCATTGTTTTTCTTCATTTCTTAAAAACCTTTTTAAGAGACCATGAGTAATTTTTCTGGAGTCACTGTTACCGTCTGTACTGCCCGGGAGGCGGCGCTGCTGGCCTGCGCGACGGATTCCGGGATATCCATGGGACTGTGGGCGCAGCCGCAGACGAAAACGCCCTCCCTCGTGGTGTCGAGGGGATTCTCGGGGCTGGTCTTGAAGAAGCCGAACCTGTTGATTTCGATATCGAGGATCTCCCCCAACTCCTTCATGCCCTTGGCCGGGGCGCAGGCGGTGGCGAGTACCACCAGATCGAACTCCTCCCGGTTCACCGTCTGCGTCCGGGTATCCTCATAGACCACCACCGGATTGTCGTTCGGGCCGCTGACGATCTCCGCCACCCGGCTCCGCCGGTAGCTGATGTTCGATTTGTTCCCGCCCCGGACCTTATACTCGTCGAAGCCCTTCCCCACCGCCCGGATATCCATGCCGAAGATGACCGAGGTGGTCTCGTTTTCGTGCTCGTGGGCTATGATCGCCTCCTTGATCGAGTGCATGCAGCAGAAGCCGGAACAGAAGGGATAGAACCGCAGGTCCCGCGACCCGACGCACTGGATGAAGGCGAGGCGCTTGGCCGTGGCAAAGGTTTCGGCCTTCTGCCGCAACGCTTCCACCGACTCGTGGACCTTCAGATATTCTTGGTATTTTTCCGCCCACTGCTTCAGGTCGCCCTCGGCCGTGTCCGGAGTGCAGCTCTTGTAGAAGTCAGCGGAGCTCCTGCCATGCTTCTCCTCAAACCGGGCGAGCGCCTTCAGGAGCTTGCCGTCTTCCTTCTCCAGCTCCTCCAGCCGCCGCCGGGCGGCGATATCGGACGGCCGGTCGATATGGCCGTGGGTGGGGCCGCTCGCGCTGAGGAAACGCTCGAACTCGATGGCGGTCACCACATTCGGCAGTTCCCTGTACCGGTACTCGGGGATCTTCCCCGGATCGAACACGGTGTAGCCGCTGGCGACGATGATCGCCCCGATGTCGAGGTCGACGATCCTGTCCTTCTGCTCGAAATCGATGGCGCCGGCTTCGCACTTCTTCTGGCAGACCCCGCACTTCTTGCCGTTCAGCACCCGGCAGTGATCGGGATCGATGGTATGGGTCGAGGGGATCCCCTGGGCGAACCAGCTGTAGATGGCCTTGCGGGTGGCATGCCCCTCGTTGTAGAGATCCGCCACATCCGTCGGACATTTCTCCCGGCAGGCGCCGCAGCCGGTGCATTTGCTCTCGTCGACGTAGCGGGCCTTTCTCCGGACCCGAACCTTGAAGCATCCGGCAGTCCCTTCAACCTTCTCGACTTCGCTGTAAGCCATCAGATTGATGTTGGGATGTCGACCGACATCCAGCATTTTCGGCGAAAGTATTCAGATGGCGCAGTCGTTGGTGGGAAAGGTCTTGTCCAGCTGCGCCATCTTGCCGCCGATGCTCGGCAGGCGCTCGACCAGATGGACCTTGAAGCCCATTTCCGCCAGGTCCAGCGCTGACTGGATCCCTGCGATACCGCCACCAATAACAAGCATGTCCTTGTACAAGTTCACAATCTTCCTCCTGTTACGGCAGTTGAAGCTGAGTTGAGCAGCTTGTCTGCTCAAACGAAACGTATGCCCTTGCGGTATGAAATCTCATGTTCAGGCAGTCTCTTCGATCTTCAGAGGCCCGAGAGATTGTATTTTCTCTGTAAATGTGGTGGCCACTTCCGCGAATTTCGTCCCTTCCGCCGAAGAGATCCACTCCAGGCGGACGCGCTCCGGCTCGATCCCCAGGACATCGACGAGTTCTTTCGCCGTCTGGAACATCTTCTGGGCCTTTACATTACCTTCCAGGTAATGACAGTCGCCGATGTGTCAGCCGGCGACCAGCACGCCGTCCGCGCCGTTCTGAAAGCCCTTGAGGATGAAGTTCGGGTTGATCCTCCCGGAGCACATCACCCGGATGATCCGAAGGTTGGGCGGATACTGGAACCTGCTGACACCGGCCAGGTCCGCCGCGGAATAGGCGCACCAGTTACAGGCAAACACGATTATGTGTGGTTTGAATTCCCCGGACATTTTTCCTTCCTTTTCCAATATTTACTTGGCAAACGCCGTCTCGACCATGGCCAGCACTTCGTGATCGCCGAAATGGTGGACCGAGGCCGCCCCCGTTGGACAGGCCACGGCGCACATGCCGCATCCCTTGCAGAGGGCCTCCTGGACCACGGCCGCCAGCGTCGCATCCTCCGTCTGCTGTACGGAGATGGCGCTGAACGGGCACACCTTCTGGCACTCGCCGCAGCCCCGGCACATGAACCGGTCGACATGGGAGACCACGCCTTCCACCGTTATGCTCTCCTTGGAAAGGGTAACTGCGGCGCGGGAAGCGGCCGCGGCGCCCTGGGCGATGCTCTCCTCGATGGGTTTCGGGTAATGGGCCATGCCGGCGAGGAAGATCCCCGCCGTGGCGAATTCCACGGGTCTGAGCTTGGCATGGGCTTCGTTGAAGAACTTGTCCCCGTTGCAGGAGAGCTTGAACATCTGGGCGAGCGGCTCGTTGTCGCGGGGGACGATGGCTGCGGCCAGAACCAGCAGATCGGCGGGGATCTCGACATCTTTACCGATCACGTGGTCCAGGACGGTCACCGAGAGCCTGTCGCCGTCTTTTTTGACTTCCGGTTTCCTGTCCAGGTCGTAGCGGATGAAGATGACGCCCTTCTCCCGTGCTTCCTGGTAGAGATATTCCCGCTGCCCGTAGGTGCGGATATCCCGGTAGAGGACATAGACCCTGGTCCTGGGATTTTTCTTCTTGAAACCGATGGCCGTCTTCACCGCATGGGTGCAGCAGACCTTCGAGCAATACGGCCGCTCCGGCTCCCTCGAGCCGACGCACTGGATGAAGACCACCGAATTCGCCGCGGCTATCCTCGCGTCTTCGCCCTGGATCGCCCGGTCGAGTTCGAGGTGGGTCATGACCCGCTCATCTGCGCCATGGAGATACTCCTGCGGCGCATGCTCCCGGGCGCCGGTGGCCATAACCACCGCCCCGTGCCTGAGCAGCCGGTCCTCGCCCTGGCTGGAAATGGTGGTCTCGAAGTTGCCGATGAATCCCACGGAAGTCTTCACCGTCGCTCCGGTATAGACATCGATGAGCTTGTGGTCTTGCACCCGGCCCGTCATCTCGGCCAATTTCTCGGGCACGCTCTCCCCCTGCCAGGTGCTGAGAAGGGAGCGGGCATTGCCGCCCAGCCGGTCTTCCTGTTCAACGAGATGCACGGGGTAGCCCTGGTCGGCCAGGCCAAGCGCCGCGGTCATGCCGGCGATACCGCCGCCGATGACCAACGCGCTGTGATCGACGGAGATCCGGGGCTGGCCGAGCGAGGTGATCAGCCTCGACCTGGCCACCGCCATGCGCACGAGGTCCATGGCCTTGGCCGTCGCCTCTTCCTTTTCGCCGCTGTGCACCCAGGAGCACTGGTTGCGGATGTTGGCCATCTCGAAGAGATATTTGTTGAGGCCGGCGTCCTTCATGGTCTCCTGGAAGAGTTCTTCGTGGGTGCGGGGGGTGCAGGCGGCCACGACCACCCGGTTGAGGCCCTGTTTCTCGATGGTCTCCTTGATCTTTTCCTGGGTGTCCTGGCTGCAGGTGAAGAGGCTTTGCTCGACATACGTGACACCGGGGAGGGACTTGGCCATCTCGGCGACGGCGGGCACATCGACGATGCCGCCGATATTCGTGCCGCAATTGCAGACGAAGACCCCGATGCGGGTCTCCTCCTGCGCCACCTCCCGCTCCGCCGGAAAGGTCTTGGCTTTGGTAAGCGTCCCCCGGGCCGAAGCCAGGGCCGACTCCGCCGAACAGGCCGCGGCGCTGGCCTCCATCACCGAATAGGGGATGTCCTTCGGCTCCTGGAAGGCGCCGCAGACGTAGATGCCTTCCCGGGAGGTCTTCACCGGGGCGAAGCTGGTGGTCTTGGCGAAGTTGTCGCCGGTCAGCTCGATGCCCAGCCGACCCGCCAGCTCGGCGAGTTCTTTCGAGGTCTCCATGCCCACCGAGAGGACCACCATGTCGAAGGTTTCCTCCAGGGCCTGACCGCTCTCGTCGGCATACCTCAGGGAGATGTCTTTGGTCTCGGGATTTTCAACCAGGGTATGGACGCGCGAGCGGATGAACCTCACGCCCTTGTCGCTTTTCGCCCTCTCGTAGTAGCTCTCGAACTCCTTGCCGTAGGTGCGCATGTCCATGTAGAAAATGGCAGTGTCGAGAGGCTCGGGGGAATGCTCCTTGGCGATCATGGCCTCCTTCACCGCGTACATGCAGCAGACGGAGGAGCAGTAGCCGTGGGCGCATCTGTTGATGTCGCGGGAGCCGATGCACTGCAGCCAGGCGATCTTCTTCGGTTCCTTCTTGTCCGAGGGGCGAACCAGATGGCCGTGGTACGGCCCGGTGGCGCTCAGGATCCGCTCCATCTCCAGCGAGGTGATGACGTTGGCGTAGCGGTTGTACTGGAAGGTGTCGAGATCCTGCGGATTGTAGGTGGAAAAGCCGGGGGCGAGGATCACCGAGCCCACCTGGAGGCGGACTGTCTCCGCCTTCTGCTCGAAATCAATGGCGCCCGCGGGGCAGACCTTGGCGCAGAAGCCGCACTTGCCCTTCTTGAAATAGATGCAGTTGGCGGCGTCGATGCAGTATTTCAGCGGGACGGCCTGGGGGTATTCGACGTAGATCGCCTTTCTCGCGGCCAGCCCGGCGTTGAAGGTATCGGTCACCTTCTTCGGGCATTTCTCGGCGCACTCCCCGCAGGCGATACATTTGCTCATGTCGACATATCGCGGGTGCTGCACCAGCTCGACTTCGAAATTCCCGGCGGTGCCGCCTATGGATTTCACTTCGGATAAGGTTTTCAGCTCAATATTCAAATGCCGGCCGACCTCGACCAGTTTGGGTGAGATAACTCACATCGCGCAGTCGTTGGTCGGGAAGGTCTTGTCCAATTGAGCCATCACCCCGCCGATGGAGGGGGCCTTCTCCACCAGGTAGACATAAAAACCGGAGTCCGCCAAATCAAGCGCCGTCTGCATTCCGGCGATGCCGCTGCCCACGACCATGACCGAGCCTTGAACCTTTTGAGGATTTATTGCATTCATCAACTGTCTCCGATATTCGTATTTAAACTGTATCGCTCTTCGCAGCTCCCGTGATCAAAGCTGTTGTGCAAGATATG
>OBJA01002122.1_pt1 | contig 12026 bp, 5 predicted proteins | sample 1519751 | NCBI WGS metagenome assembly OBJA01 (sample SAMEA3881238, study PRJEB22517) | soil metagenome | biome: lake sediment; feature: soda lake sediment; material: sediment, water from around vicinity | place: India | collected 2013-12-23 | depth 3 m
TTAAAAACTATAAAAATGAAAAGTGTTATGCAAAATATAATATTCAAGCCTTCAAAAATTTTGGTGGCTATAATTTTAACAGGATTATTTATAAGCTGTAGTGATGATTTTCTGGACAGGCAACCTTTAGATCGATTGTCTGAAGCGACTTTTTGGCAGAATGAAGCGGATGCGATGCGGGCTTTGACTGCAATTCACTGGGTGTGGCCTGAATACTGGTCACGTGCTGAGTTTTATCAGCCAACCGGTTTTCATTACCTCGATTTTATTGCAGGGCTGGGAAGTGACAAGAACGGGCAAACTGAAGATTTCGCAGGCGGAGGGCTGAATGCTAGTAACCGCTGGCTTAGATTCTTCTGGGATACCTCATACGAACGTATTGCCCTGGCAAATAATTTTATCGAAAATGCAGTCAATATTGACATGGATGAAAACAGAAAAGCCATGATGCTGGCAGAGGCACGCTTCTGGAGGGCTTATACCTATTTCAATCTTGGCTTATATTTCGGTGATGTACCCCTTGTTACAAAAGTATTAACTGTTGATGAAGCCAACAGTGTTACCCAATCCAGCCAGTCGGAGGTAATAACCTATGCAGAAAATGAACTAAAGGATATGGTGAATGATTTACCCTGGAACAGGCCATCTTCCGAATTTGGTAGAGTGACAAAAAGTGCTGCCCTTGGTATTTTAGGCAGGGCTCAGATGTATCAGAAAAAGTGGAGCGAAGCTGCAAGTACCTATAAGTTAATTATTGATTCAGACGAATATTCCATTGATCCTAGATTTCGTGAGATTTTCTGGGAAATGGGGGAAACCAGTGATGAAATCATCCTGAGTATACAGTATGCAACCGATATTAACAGCAGCCAGCTGCAGAAAATATTGCGTCCTTCTTCATGGGGAGGTTTCCATCAATATAATGTATACCATAATCTGGTGGATGCATATTTAATGACTGATGGTTTGCCAAGCAGTGAATCTCCTTTATATGATCCGGAAAATCCTTATGACAACAGGGACCCAAGGTTACTGTACACGGTTTTGATTCCTGAAGTTTCGACTTTTGCCGGGGATCTTTATCTGGCCCATCCTAATCATACAAATTCACTCGACAGGGTTAACCTCTATTCGTGGACAGGTTATACAATTAACAAGTACCTTGATGAGAATTATTATCCTGGCAACCGCGACAGGTGGGGAGGAAACTGGACACTTATCCGTTATGCTGAGATTCTTTTAAGTTATCTGGAATCTACACTTGAATCGGGTGGCAATATTGATCAGACATTACTGGATTTAACAATTAACCAGATACGTGGCCGTGAAGCTGTAAACATGCCTTTTGTTACAGTAACTGATCCATCAGCACTGAGAGAAATAATTAGAAGAGAACGTAAAACAGAACTGGCACTCGAAGGAATGCATTATTTCGACCTGCTTCGTTGGGGTATTGCTGCGGAAACAATCCCTGGGAAATATTATGGTATGAAATTAACAAATGATCCTGAAAACTATACCTTAATGCCGGTAAATGAAGAAGGCTATCTTTTTTATACGGAACGGAAGTTTAAGCCTAACAATGTATTGTGGCCAATCCCACAGGTTGAAATTGATATAAACCCGAATCTGGTTCAGAATCAGGGATATTAACTGAATTGATTTCTTTGATGAATTAATTATAAAACATTAAAATGCAGGGTGCCTGATGGTTTAATTGCAGGTACTCTGCATTTTTTATGTCATGATAATTTCCCGTAAACCAGTCCCCGAATTTTGCCTCCTTCAGCCATTCTTAAAATATTAAAATCCAAAAATCATTGAAATGAATAATTTAAAAGTTGGTTTATTAATTACATTCTATCTGTTGTTATTTCCATTTTCTGCTTTTAATCAAAATGTATACAACATCGAAGATTTTGGTGCAAAAGGCGATGGAGTATTTATGAATACCAAATCAATACAAGAGGCGATTGACAGATGCTCAGAAAATGGAGGAGGTACAGTATACATCAATAATGGCGTTTTTCTGTCGGGGTCAATTTTTATAAAGGACAATGTAACCCTTCATCTCGGAGCCAACGCTGTTTTACTTGGAAGTCAAAGGGCGGATGATTACCAGACCATTGGGAATTTTGTGGATGGATTGGGAAATGCAAAAAACCGGTTTTTCGTTGGTGCATCGGAAGCAAAAAATATTGGCATTGAAGGAGAAGGGGTAATTAACGGCCAGGGAAATTCTCCGGAGTTTAAAATTCATAAAGATGCCAGAGGGGATGTACGACCATCATTGGTAAAATTTTATAATTGTGAAAAGGTAAGGGTTTCTGGAGTCACTCTTCGTAATTCAGGAGCATGGGTTTCTCATTATTTTGGATGCAAAGATATTCTGATTCAAAGCATCAATATTGATTCATGGAGCAATGGGAATAATGATGGGATTGATATTGATTGCTGTGAAAATGTACGCATCGTTAACTGCAATATCAGCAGCGGTGATGATGCAATCGTTTTGAAAGCAACAGCCAACAGGCCTACACGGAATGTGGTTGTATCTGATTGTATTTTACACACAAGCACAGGTGCTTTTAAAATTGGTACCGAGTCAGTTGGGGATATTCAAAATGTTACCGTCTCCAATTGTGCAGTTCGTGGTGCAGGGGGCGGAATAAAACTTCTGGGAATGGATGGGTCGGTTATCCGCAATGTGAACATATCAAACATGGTTATGCAAAATGTGGAGATGCCAATTTTTGTTCGTTTGGGAAGCAGGCTGAATATTTTTCATGAAGGTGAAAAGAAGAAAGATACAGGTAGCCTGGAAAATATTAAGATATCAAATATTCAGGCTGACACCAATTCTCCGGGCAGGACAAAAGGCCATCGCCTGCAGTATCAAAGCGGAATTTTTATTACCGGTATCCCCGGTCATCCGGTAAAGGATTTAAGTCTTGAAAACATTTCAATTCGTATCCATGGTGGTGGACAAAAAGAAGACCGGCTGGTAGAAGTACCGGAGAATATATCAAAGTATCCTGAATTTAACTTTTTCAGCGACTGGCTTCCTGCTTACGGCGCTTATTTAAGGCATGCCGAAAACATCAGGATGGAGAATGTCAGAATTACAACAGTTAATCCTGATTACAGATATATTGTTGCTGCTGATAATATAAAAAATTTTACATTCAGGAACATTCAGGTTGGGGCACCACAAGAAAGTGCATCATATTATGCATTGAAAAATTCCAGTCAGGGAATTATTACAGAACATGTGCTGGAAGAAAACATGAACACATTTATTGAAGTGCAGGGGAAATCAACGGAAAACATTCAACTGATCAATAATTTCCCGATGGTTACGGGAAAAAATGTTATTAGGGCAGATGGAGCCGGAAAACGTGCGGTTACAATTAAATGAGGTTTTTGTTTTAACTTTTCTTGAGATTTTATAAATATTATCTTAATTTTTATAAAAATTATTGATTCTGTTGTTCACATGTGATATAAGAAGTCCTTTAACTTATAACAGAAAGTCAGATCCGCAGATAAGGATTCTGAGATTTTAATAATTGTATCAGCTAGAACAACAGACCAATTATAAAATAATGAAGTTATCAATTTTATTTAGTGCATTGATTATCTTATTCTTTGCATCGTGTAATCAGGAACCCCACACTTTCTACGTTTCACCAGACGGAAATGACAATTATGCAGGGACGAAATCAAAACCTTTTCTAAGTTTATCCAAAGCCAAAGAAGCTGTTCGGCAGGTAATTGCCGATGGTGCTAGTGGAAAGGAAATAACTGTATATTTTAGAGGAGGTACTTATTTCATCAGTGAAAGTGTAATTTTTAATGAAGAGGAGTTTTCTACAGGAAACAATAAAGTTATTTTTTCAGCATATAAAGATGAAAAACCTGTTTTAAGCGCAGGTACACTGTTAAATGGATGGAGAAAGGTACAACATGAAATATCTTATTTACCCGAAGTTGGCATAGGGAAAATATGGGAAATTGATATTCCTGACCACATTGGCAATCCGACAGCACGTTTTCTTGGAACAGATTCTTTATCGCTGATAAATGCTGTTTCTGAAGCATTGACAACAGCAGAGGATGGTGAATTGGAAATCCCACGAGATGATTTTATGGGAGCGAATTACGAGGAACCCGAAAAATACAGTTCATTTATATTTCCAGAAAATTATTTTCGCAACTGGGAAAACCTGCAGGATATTGAAGTTGTTGTTGGCCCGCATTATGGATGGGTTTCCAATATTTTGCCTTTAAAATCAGTTGATCTTAAAAATAGAACAGCCTATACAACAATTCCTGCTACGTATTATATATCGCGATTATCAGGTTCAGGTGATGATGCCAATCCGAACCTGAAGGTGTTGAATGCCATTGATTATTTGGATTCACCAGGAGAATGGGTAATAAATTCAGTGGAACGAAAAATATATTACTGGCCATTGGAAGAACAACCTGGCAATGTATATTACCCTTTAACTAAGGAAATTATCAGATTGGAAGGTAATGAAAAGGAAGGCAGAATAATAAAGAATATAGAGTTCAGAGGTTTTACTTTTGCACATGGGGAAAGGGATACCATGGAAGATGGTGATATTGGGCTTCAGCACGATTGGGCATTTTATAATAAATCTGATGCTTTGGTTCGTTTTGTTGATTCAGAGAATTGTGTTATTGATAACTGTACTTTTACAGCCAGTGGTGGTGGTGGTGTAAGATTTGACCTTTACAGCAGGAATAATAAAATTCTCAACAGCAAACTTAGTTACCTCGGAGGCATACCGGTTGTGCTTGCAGGATATGGCCCAGGATACGATGATGTCAACCGGAATAATGAAATTTTCAATACTGAAATTCATGACTGCGGGCAAAGTTATAATCATGCACCTGCTATTTACCTGTGGCAAAGTGGAGGCAACAGGATTGCCAATAACTTAATTTATAATACACCCTATTCGGGTGTTGTTGTGAGTGGTCCGCGCCCTCAATTTTTTAATACAGAATGGATGGGCAACAGACGGGAAATTTCAGGAACCATAAAGCGCAGTGGAATTGACATTGACGGAATAGAAAATTGGGTTCGTGAATCGGGCCATGTGACCGATTGGGACAAAATGTTCCCTTACCTGTTCAGCAGTGAAAACATAATTGAATATAATGAAATTCACAATGTGATGAATATATTGGATGATGGCAATGCCATTTATTTCTCAGGCACAGGATATAATAATATAATGCGCTCCAATTATATTCATACGAATATTTCTTCACATCGCCAAACAGCTGTCCGTGCCGACGATTATGCCCGGGATATTACTATAGCAGATAATATTATTTATAAATTTTCACGAGCAGGCATTACAACTAAATATGATTGTTATATCACAAATAACTACATTATTGACTATGTGCCTACAGAAATGGTAAATGGAGAAATTCATCATCCGTTATCGTTTATACGGATTGCAGCCTGGGGGCCGTTGAAGGGAGGAATCATAAAAAACAATATCTGTTACCAAACTGCCGGTACCCCCATGCCATTTTTAAGTATTGGCTTATATCATAATCTGTTGAGAACGCTTGATGAGCAACCTAAGCTTAATGATTTCGAGATTGATAACAATTTATATTTTGCATCAGGACTTCCTCATAGCAGCAGAGATCAGTTGAATGAATACAGGAGTCATGGTGTAGATACTAAAAGTATTATAGCTGATCCTTTATTTGAAGGTCTGGAGGAAAAAGGTTTTAGATTGAAACAGAATTCTCCGGCTTTTAATCTTGGTATTAAACAGATTGAATTTGATAAAATAGGATTGATAAAGAAATAACATATACAGATGAAAATGGGTGTTGAGAGAGAAAATAGAATAGGCCGCAGGAATTTTCTTGGAGGTGCAGCAGCAGCATTTGCCGGCTTAACAGTTGTTCCACATAGTGCAGTTAAAAATATGGGTCCGACATCTTCAGATGTAAGGCTGCCGGTTTATAATGTTGTTGAATACGGTATTTCAGGAGATGGAACTACTATGAATACCAGGGCGTTTCAGTCATTGATTGATACATGCAGTAAAAACGGGGGAGGTACTGTTTATTTTCCACCGGGAGATTTTTTAACAGGGGTATTTAGAATAAAAGACAATGTGAATATCTATTTATCTCCGGGAGCAACTATCTGGGGCAGCAAAAACAAAGAGGATTATGATGAAAGTGAAGCCCTGGTTTATGCAGAGGACGCAAAAAATATCAGCATTACCGGAATGGGCACCATTAATGGTAATGGCGTTTCTTTCTGGGAACAGTATATGAGAAGGGAGATTTCATTTGAAGAATGGCGGAAAAACAACTGGCGGCCCAACCGCATGTTTCTTTTTATACGGTGTGAAAACCTACGTCTCCATGATTTTACCATCGAAAACAGCCCTTCGTGGACCATTCATCCCATCGATTGCGACCGGGTTATCATTACAGGTATATCAATATTAAATGGTATTTATGACGAAGATGGGCCCAATACCGATGGCATTAATCCGGATGGATGTTCCAGGGTGATTATCTCTGATTGTTTTATTCAATGTGGAGATGACTGTATCGTTTTAAAAATTACCGACCGTTCGAAAACAAAAGTTTGCCGCGACATTGTGGTCACCAATTGTGTAATGATTACCACAGAAACTGCTTTGAAAATTGGTACTGAAACCCATGGTGAGTTCCGAAATGTTACCTTCTCCAATTGTACGATTCATGACTCGGGTGGAGGATTTGGGCTGATAATGAGAGATGGCGGGTTGATTGATGGTGTAACTGTAACCAATATAACAATGGACAGTACCAGAACAACGCACGGTCAGGGTATATTTTTATGGTCGCACCGAAGAACCGACAGCACTCCCTGGGGGAATATAAGAAATGTACTTATTTCAAATATAACCATGAACACAGGTGGCAGTATTTTCGTAAGCGGAAATAAAGAAACCTGGATTGAAGGGGTTACTATTGAAAACATCAGGGTAAAGCTTACCGGAGGGCGTAAGGAAAAGTCACACGAGGAGCCTGAGGATCCGTTCTTTGCTTTTGGGCATCATACTGCTCCGATTGATATATTTTGCCGGTATGTGAATGATATTAAGTTAAAAGATATAAAATTCGATTGGGGAAATGCAGAAGCTGAAAATCTTGGCAATGCCATCCGTTGCTGGTGGGTTAACGACCTGGATATTGATGGTTTTACAGGCAGGCAAACCCTTAAATCAAATGCAGCCGTAATTTCTTTAAAGCAGGTAAATGATGTGTTTATTCACAATTGCAAAGCACCTGAAGGTACAGGTTCAATTTTACAGGCTGATGAAAATACAAAAGGTGTTACATTGATCGGTAATGAATTCAGCAAAGCACGCAATCTTTTTTTGCCTGGAACCGGCCGTAAAGATTTTTTTGAAACAGCGAACCGGCTGCCAGCAGGAAAGAAAAAATAAAGAATGGATTTAAAGGAAAGATCATGAAAAAGGTTTGGATGTTGCTGATTGTTCTAGTTATTGCATGGGCTGGTTATGCACAGGAGAACGATGAAATTTCGAAAGAATGGGCAATGATGCAGGCTTCAAAAGATAAAATGTTTGAAGAGTTCAATGAACTGAAATTCGGGATGTTCATTCATTGGGGTGTATATTCCAAACTTGGAGGTATTTGGGACGGAGAGCATATTGATTCCGACAGGGCGGGGCATCAGGCTACCATAGGTGAATGGATTATGTACAGTGCCCGAATTCCGCGGGCTCGGTATCTTGAGGTAGCAAAAACATTTAATCCTGTAGGATTTAATGCCGATGAATGGGTGAAAACAGCTAAAGATGCCGGCATGCGCTATATTGTTGCCATGGCCAAACATCACGATGGATTTGCACTCTATCACTCAAAGGTTTCAAAATATAATATTTATGATCATACCCCTTTTAAAAGAGATCCCATGGCAGAGCTTTATGAGGCTTGTCAAAGGCATGGCATAAGGATGGGTATGTATTATTCACATTCAATTGACTGGCTTGATGGAGGTGATTCGGGTAATGCACAATACAATGCTGCCAATCCAGATAAGCCCAAAGAAACAAGGGCAGCCAATTTGTGGGATCCTGCACCGGTTTCATATGTTGATTATCTGGAAAATAAGGCCAAACCTCAGATGAGGGAAATATTGACTAATTTTCCAAACCTTCTGGAGATTTGGTATGATTACCCTCGTTTTATGAATCGCCGGCAGAGTTTTGAATTTTATAAGCTGGCTTATGATTATCAGCCACAGGCATTAATAAACAGTAGGGTAGGGAATGGTTTTGGCGACTTTGCAACCGGAGGCGACAACCAGATATCACCTGAGAATTTTGGTCCTTACAGAACATGGGAAAGCCCTGCAACATTAAACAATACCTGGGGATATAAAAGTTACGACAATGACTGGAAGACACTTGATGAGCTTCTAATTTGGGTTGTTGAACTGGCAAGCAAGGGTGGAAATTATCTTCTGAATGTCGGTCCTGATGGAAATGGAGTCATTCCCGAAGAAAGTGTGAAGGTTTTGAGGGAAGTGGGTAAATGGATGAAGGTCAACGGAGAGGCAATTTATGGAACCCAAAGATGGACCACCTTAAGAGAAGGAAGTACTGTAATTCCCAGAGGGGGGACAGAAGAAAGAAAGAATCAGGGATTTACGATAAGGCTTACTCCTGAAGATCTTTGGTTTACTGCTAAAGGAAATTTTGTTTATGCAATGTCATTGGTTGACCCGGTAGATAATGGCATAAGCGTAAAGTCCTTATACAATTACCGCAATCAGATAAAAAGTATAAGAATGTTGGGAGTGGACGAATCTTTAAGTTGGAAAGCTGCAGGCAATACAATAGAAATTGGGTTGCCGGAAAGTAATAAGCCGAAGGTTCCGGGATTCGTTCTAAAGGTTGAACTCGTCGACAACTAAAAGTATTTTCAATATTTAAAACAAATACAAAATGGGTGTATGAAAAAAATTGCAATTATACTTTTTCTGGTTGCTTCCCTGATTGATGTTACCGCACAGGAGATGAAGTTTGAATACCATGAAATTGGAAAATTTGGCGTACTTATGGGGCAGACAGCTCTTGTTGATGTCAACAATGACGGCTATCTCGATTGGGTTTTTGGTATGAGGGGAGAGATGTATTGGTACCAGTATGTTTCACCTTCGGAATGGAAACTTAGAGAATTGGGAAAAGGTGCCAAAACAGATGTGGGAGGTTGTGCCCTGGATGTAAACGGAGATGGTTGGATTGATTTTGTAGTGGGTGATTCGTGGTATGAAAATACTGGCAATCCTGAAAACGAACTTTTTATCCTGCATAACAAAAAAATGTTGCACAGGGCACATGATGTAGTCGCAGTTGATGTGGACGGGGACGGAATCCAGGATGTTGTTCAACTGGCCAACCGCTCGCTGGTTTGGTACAGGATACCTGAAAACCATGATGCCGATTGGGATTCGATTTATATTGGGCCGGGCATTCATGGAGGTATAGATCCCCTTGGATTCGGAGATTTGGATGGCGATGGTGATATTGATATTGTAAGAGGGGATGCATGGTTCGAAAATATAGATGGAAAAGGACAGGAATGGGTTCAGCATGATGTGTTGATACCCCTGGGTGGAAGCCGTCCCGATAAATACGGACTTTGTCTTAAGACCTGGGTTCTTGACATGAATAATAATGGCCTTTTGGATATAGTTCAGGCAGAATGTGATACAGAAAATGGAAGGGTTTTCTGGTGGGAAAATGTTAACAATGGCGAGAATTTTATTTATCATCAAATATCCGGAGATTCAACAGGACAGGATTTCCATTCACTTGCAATTGCTGATTTTAACGGGAATGGATATATGGATGTTTTGTCTGGAGGTGGCCCGCTAACACAGGGAACCCATAAGCTGTTTATCTGGGAAAATGTTAAAGGTGATGGCTCTGAATGGAAAGAACATTTAATTCTTGAAGGCAAAAGGGTACACGAGGCTGTCGTTGCGGATGTGGATGGTGATGGAGATATAGATATTGTAACAAAGGCGTGGAGTGGTGACCTTCATTTTTATCTGGAAAACAAATTAATTGATTAAAAGGTAAAGAAAATATGCGAATTATCGGGTATATTAAATTCGGGTTTGGGTTTGTAATGCTCATAATGGTATTGGGTACTTCGGCTCAGGATAAACCTGTTTCATCACTGGATACATACAAGAGCCAGCCTTTACAATGGATGATGTATGCTAATACTTCCGGTGCATTGTACAACCAGATAGCTTTTTTTGCCGAAGAATTAATTGAGGCCAGGCAAATGGAGATATCCAAATTTCAAAACGGTGATGATTGGAGAAGGTATTCTGATACCCTGAAGAATAATTTTTCGAAAAGTTTATCTGGTTTTAAAGATACACCACTTAATGCTACCATAACTGGAAAAATTGAGCGTGAAGATTTCATTGCTGAAAAGATAGTATTTGAATCGCAACCGGGCTTTTATGTAACAGGCTGCCTTTTTATACCTAAAAACAAGAAACAGGATAAACTTCCTGCTGTAATTGTCCCGACAGGACATTCACAGGCTGCCTTTCGCCGGGATGTTTATCAAAAAAGCACTCTGAACCTGGTTAAAAAAGGATTTGTTGTTTTTACTTTTGACCCTGTTGGACAAGGAGAGCGGGTTCAATACCTTGACCCTTCCACAAATCAATCATACATTGGAGGTTCCACTTTTGAGCATTCCTATGCAGGCGCCCAAAGCCTTTTAACCGGAAATTCAATCAGCGACTATTTTATCTGGGACGGCGTAAGAGCCATAGATTTTCTATGTACAAGGCCTGAGGTAGATTGCAAACGAATTGGAATGACAGGTGTTTCAGGTGGAGGAACTCAAACAGCTTTTGTCTCGGCGTTTGATGACCGGATACTTGCCGCAGCACCTGAATGCTATATTACCAGTTACCGGAGACTGTTTGAATCTATCGGGCCACAAGATGCAGAACAGAATCTGTATAAAGGATTGGCAAAAGGTTTTGAGCATGTGGACCTGTTAACCATGAGGGCACAAAAGCCAACAATGATAATTGCTACCACCCAGGATTTCTTTAGTATCCAGGGAGCCAGGGAAACTTATGCCCAGGCAAAAGGAATATTTGAAACTTTAGGCGCCGCCGAAAATATTCGCATGATTGAGGCGGATGGCGTTCATGGTTCCAAAAAAGACAACCGCCAGGGAATGTATGGCTTTTTTCAAAAAGAACTGAACCTGCCAGGAGATACAACCGATCTGGAGGTGGATTATTTTAATGAGGATGAACTTATAGCTACCAAAACCGGTCAGGTGGTTAGTGCATATAACAGCAAAACAATCTTTGATTTTAATAAGGAAAGGGCAATTCATGCTGTTAACGGCAGGCAGATTAAGCGTGCGGATGAATTGATACGAAATAAGAGCTTCATTTTGACAAAAGCAAAGGAGTTATCGGGTTATGATTCCACACGCAGTATTAAATCAGTTGTTTATACCGGTAAGGTTGAAAAGGAAAATTATAAAATTGAAAAATATTTCGTACAGGGAAAGGATTTTAATTATCCGGTTCCTTTTGTACTCATCAGGCCATATACAAATGAAACAAGGCCTCTTCTTTTTTATTTGGCTTCCAATGGCAAAGATGAATTGCTAAAGAATGAAGAGGAAATTAATGCATATCTGAAGGAAGGGTATATCATTCTGGCTGCCGATGTTCTGGGAACAGGAGAACTGGCAAATACTGCCTTTCAGGGAGACTCCTACATTCAGGATTATTCTTTCAATCTTTTTATAGGAGCTAACCTGGTGGGAAAAAGCATTGCAGGCCTTCAGGCAAGTGACCTGAATGTTTTGTTTAAAGCCATACAAAATCTGGAAGGTGTTGATGCCAATAAAATTACTGCAGTTGTGAAAGATGAAGCCTG
>OBJA01002123.1_pt1 | contig 12026 bp, 9 predicted proteins | sample 1519751 | NCBI WGS metagenome assembly OBJA01 (sample SAMEA3881238, study PRJEB22517) | soil metagenome | biome: lake sediment; feature: soda lake sediment; material: sediment, water from around vicinity | place: India | collected 2013-12-23 | depth 3 m
GGCGCGGTCAACTCGGGTGCGACGGACATTCATCTGGATCCGCAGGACCCCGACATGCGCGTCCGCTACCGCATCGACGGCACCCTTCACGACGTGATGAGCATCGCCCCCGAGATTCAGTCCGCCGCCGTGTCCCGCATCAAAATCATGGCCGACATGGACATTACCGAAACCCGCCGGCCCCAGGACGGCCACATCAGCATGGAGATAAGCGGGCAGGAGTTTGATGTTCGCGTCGCAACCCTGCCGACCTTTCTCGGCGAGCGCATCGTGCTGCGCCTGCTCGACCAGACGGCCGTGCTCGCGGGAATCAAAGACCTCGGCCTCGAACCGGACGACGAAAAGAAGGTCTCCCGCGCCATTGCCCAGCCCTACGGCATGATACTCGTCACCGGTCCCACGGGAAGCGGCAAGACCACCTCCCTCTACGCCGCGCTGAACATGAAGAACGTGATGACCGACAGCATCGTGACCCTCGAGGATCCCATCGAGTATCAGCTCTCCGGCATCAACCAGGTGCAGATCGACCCCGACATCAACGTCACCTTCGCGTCCACCTTGCGCGCCGCCTTGCGACAGGACATCGACGTCATTCTCGTCGGCGAAATCCGCGATCCGGAGACGGCGCAGATCGCCGTGCGGGCCGCCATGACCGGCCACCTTGTCTTCAGCACCCTCCACACCAACGACGCGCCCGAGGCCTTGAACACTCTGAGGAACATGGGGGTGCCGTCCTTTTTGCTGGCAAGCTCGCTCACGGCCGTCATCGGCCAGCGCCTGGTCCGAAAAATTTGCGAGGAGTGCAAGACCTACTACAAGCCGAGCAAGGAACTCCTGCAAAGCCTCGGACTGCCCCTTTCCACAAAGCGCCTGTATAGAGGAAAGGGATGCCCCGCGTGTTACCACACCGGGACCCGCGGCAGGACGGGCGTCTTCGAAGTGCTCGACATCACCCCGAAGGTTCGGCGCATGATCGCCGGAGACGCCCCCATCGAGGACATCGCCAAAGAAACGAAAATAAAGACCTTGGCGGACCGCTGCCGCATCAAGGTGAAGCAGGGCGTATGCACGGCGGAGGAGTATCTCCGGATTACGCGCATGTAGCCGGAATGGTTGCTTTTGGCGCACGCCGTTGCTAGCATGGCCACGGGATAAAGCGCCGGAATGTTCTGCGAGTGTGGAAAACATGTGGAAAAGACGGTCTTCAGGCGTCCGACACAACACCATGACAGCGCCTGTTTAAAATGTAACGGCTTGCTTTTGAACGGGTTATAAAAGCGTTAGGAAATGTTGGCAAAGTGTTGCAATATTTTCTAAATAGCTACAGTAAAACAGTTTAAGAATGGCGCTCGAAAGCAGGGGAAGCGTCGCATCAGGAGGCGCTGGGGCGTTCCACGGCATCCCCAAACAAGATGGCGGATGAGCGAAAGCCCCGATTGAATCGGGTTGTGGATAACAAACGCTGCCGTGGAACATGAACGGCAAGACGCTGTGGAAAAAAACGGGGCATTATGAGCAAAAAGATCGCGAGCTTTCCCCAAGAAAACAGGCGCGCCCAACAGGGTCTTTCGCCGTCCCGCGCTCTCGCTGGAAAGCGGGGATGAATGGAACAAACCGTGCACAGGTTTTTCCACAAGCTAAAAGCATACAGTTGAAGACGTTGGCAAGTTTAGGGGCTTTTCCCCAACCCCTATTACTACCACGACTGATTTATATACTGAAAGAACAACAGAATACAGCGCACAAACAACGTTGAAAACATCCTCGGAAGATACGGAGAGTCCAGCATGAAGATCAGCATTCCCCGTCAAGATTTGCTTGATGCCGTCAACAAGGTCAAGACGGTCGTATCGGCCAAATCGGCGTTGCCCATCCTGTCTCATATCCTGCTTGAGACAGGCGACCAATTTGTTCGGCTTTCGGCGACGGACCTCAAGGTCAGCATTGAGTGCACGGCGGATTGCACGGTGCAGCAGGAAGGATCCTTGACGGTTAGTTCGCAACGGTTGGCGAGCATCCTTTCCGAGCTTCCAGAGGGCGAGGTGAAGCTGTCGCTGAGCGACAACAACGTTATCGACCTCGAATGCGGGCGCGTTCAGATGAAACTGTTCAGCATGGCGCCGGAGGAGTTTCCGCCGATTCGGACCTTCGAGGGCGTCGAACCGCTTGTTTTGCCGCAGAAAACCCTCAAGAGGCTTTTCAACAAGACATCGTTCGCCATTTGCACGGATCAGGCCCGATACAATCTTACGGGACTGCTGTTTGAACTTGAAGGCGGCGTATTGACGGTCGTCGCGACGGACGGCCGTCGCATGAGCCTGTACCGCGAAACGGAAGGCATTCCCGACGGCATCGGCATGAAGGTCATCATTCCTGGAAAGATGATCGTCGAGCTGGAGCGGCTTCTGGAGGGCGATGGGGACGTCAACGTGTACATAGACGAGACCCAGGCGGCCTTTGCCTTTAACTCAATTCGTCTGGTGACGGCCCTCATCGAAGGCACATTCCCGAACTATGAAATGGTTATTCCGAAGAAGCAGGACAAGGAAGCCATCGCCAGCACGGCGCAGTTTCTTGAAGCCATTCGCCGTACACGCACCATGACAAGCGACAAGTTCAACTCGGTGCGTCTCAAGCTCACGGAGAACAAGGCTATTTTGCGGGTGATCACCCCGGAAGTGGGCGAGTATGAAGAAGACATGCCCCTTGACTACAAGGGCGAGGATATGGAGATTGCCTTCAATCCCGATTTCGTGCTCGATGTGATGCGTCGCATTGATTCCGAAAACGTCGCGATTGTGTTGAAAGACGGCATGAGTCCGGGGGTGTTGAAGCCGTTTACGGAAGCCCCGGCGGACAATTACGTCAATGTCGTGATGCCCATTCGGATATAGGCACAAGATATGGATATTCCCATGATTCAGAACCTTATCAGCCTCGGTGGATAACGTGGGGATAACTTGTTGAAGAAACCGCCGGTTTTCAAGACCGGCGGTTTCCTTTCTGGCACGAGCTGAATGATCGTGTTTGATAAGTATATATATTGCAGAAACTTAAAGATGATTCTATCTGGATGAACTCGTAATGCAGGAGAAATGATAGGGTCTCGAAATGCCGTCAATAATTTAAAAGGGCCTGTGGAAAACTCCAAGAAAGACCCACTTCAACATATGGGGTTGGCGGCGGAAAAATGGAGAACAGTATGGCGCGCTTTGTTGTGACAGGCGGTGCGGGCTTCATCGGAAGCCATTTGGTGGAACAGCTTTCGGACCAAGGTCATGAGGTATGCGTGCTGGATGACTTTTCTACCGGCAAGGCCGCCAATCTGGAAGGCATCGCGGGAGAGGTCACGGTCGTCGAGGGGAGCATAAGCGATCGGGAAGCCGTGGACCGCGCCATGAAGGGCGCGGATTTTTGCCTGCATCACGCCGCAATTGCCTCGGTGCCGCGAAGCGTGGCGGACCCTATCGAAACCAATCGCGTCAATGTGGAGGGAACACTGAACGTTTTTCTTGCCGCACGGGACGCAGGGGTCAAGCGCGTGGTAACGGCGTCTTCGTCGGCGGTCTACGGCGAAGCCGATGCGGCGCCCCTGACCGAGGATCTGCCGCTGCGTCCGCTGTCGCCCTATGGCGTCAGCAAGGCGGTGAATGAGCTGTATGCCGCTGCGTTCACCGCCTTGTATGGGGTGGAAATCGTCGTGTTGCGGTACTTCAACGTATTTGGTCCGCGACAGGATCCAAACTCGGAATACGCCGCGGTGGTTCCCAAATTTATCGCCCGGCTGCTTGACGGCGCGGCGCCGATCATCTACGGAACAGGTCGGCAATCGCGCGACTTCGTGCATGTGGACAACGTCGTCGCGGCGAATATGCGGGCGTGCACCGCGCCTGATGCGGCGTCGGGCGTCTACAACATTGGATGTGGAACAGAGTGTTCGGTGAGCGAACTCGCCCGAATGATAGGGGAGGCCTGCGGCGTTGCGCGTGAACCCGAGCACGCGCCGATGCGTGCGGGGGAGATAGAACGTTCCTGGGCGAGCATCGACAAGGCCCGGCAAGCATTGGGCTATGATCCGGCCGTTTCGTTGGAGGAAGGCCTGCGTCGGACGGCGGCATGGTACGGGGAACGGCGTCATGTCGGATGATATGCAGGCAAGGAAGCAAGGCGGCAAGATAAACGTGCAGTTTATCCTGCCCTTCATGAGCGCCGTCGAACGAGTGTTTGAAGATATGCTCAGATGGCCGGTTCAGCGGATCGAGGTCTACGAGAAACTGAACTACGTGATGTTCGGGGATATTACGGGCGTGATCGGCATATCCGGCGAGATCGCGGGGACGGCCGCGTTGAGTCTGCCTGAAGAAACGGCGACGAGCGCCGTCGCGAAGTTGCTGGACGACGGCAATGAAGCGTTGACGCGGGAAACGCTGCACGACGGCGTAGGCGAACTCATCAACCTCATCGCCGGCCATGCCAAGGCGACGCTGGCGAAGGACTATGCGAGCTGCAACCTGACGCTTCCGCTTACAGTGTCGGGAGAGGGGCACGAATTGTACCGGAAAACGGGAACCCGCTGCGTGGCGGTAGTCTTCGAGACGCCGGACGGAGACGCCTTCACCGTCGAAGTGTGCGCGCCCAACATAGAAGGCCAGGAAGCGGCAGCATAAAAAAAGCGGGCGGGGACAGACAGTCGTCCAACCCCGCCCGCCGCTTCGGAAAAATACTAGAGAAGCTCGGCTATCTGCACGGCGTTCAGCGCCGCCCCCTTGAGCAGGTTGTCGGACACGATCCACATGTCGAGCGCGGACGGATGCGACACGTCCTCGCGGATGCGGCCGACGAAGGTGTCGCCCTTGCCCACGGCGTTGGGGGCCAGCGGGTAAAGCTGCTTCGACGGATCGTCCTGCACCACGACGCCGGGGGCTTTCGCCAAAACCTCGCGCGCCTGCGCGGCGGTGAGCTTTTTGCGGGTCTCGACGTTGACCGACTCGCTGTGGCCGCTGTGCACCGGCACGCGCACCGTCGTGGCCGTCACGCGGATCGAGTCGTCGCCCATGATCTTCTTCGTCTCGTTGACCATCTTCATTTCTTCGGAGGTGTAGCCGTTGTCCACAAAGGCGTCGCTCTGGGGAATCTGCGGAATGCAGTTGAACGCGATCGGGTACGGGAAAATATCGCACACTGGCGTTTCGCCCGCCAGAATGGCCTTGCTCTGGGCGTAAAGCTCGTCGAGCGCCTTGATCCCGGCCCCGGAGACCGCCTGATACGTCGACACGACCACGCGCGCGATGCCGGCGGCGTCATGCAGCGGCTTGAGCACGACGACCATCTGAATGGTCGAGCAGTTGGGATTGGCGATGATGCCCTCGTGCCATTTCACGTCGCCCGGATTGACCTCCGGCACGACCAGCGGCACCTTCGGGTCCATGCGCCACGCGCTCGAATTGTCGACCACGACGCAGCCGTCCTTGGCGGCGCAGGGCGCGAACTTTTTGCTCGTGCCGCCGCCCGCGCTGAACAGGGCCACATCAACCCCCTTGAACGAGTCCTCGGAAAGCACCTCGACGGGAACTTCCTCGCCTTTGAAGGTTACCGTGCGGCCCTTGGAACGCTCAGACGCGAGGGGCTTGAGCGCCTTCACAGGGAAATTGCGCTCCTCGAGGACGCGGAGCATCTGGCTGCCTACTAGTCCGGTGGCGCCGGCTACGGCAACAACCTTGGGGGTCATGATATCGTTCTCCTAGTTGTGTCGGATTCGGGTTCATCGCGAAACAGGGGGGACATGCTCACTGCAAGCCGCCATGGGGACCTAGGGTCACCTCAGTCTCTTATGCTACAGAAGAGGAGGTTTGAAATGCAAATAGGCCGAAACACAGGGAAATGATCAAGAAAAACGCGCCCGGCTGTAGGTTTTCAACCGGGCGCGCAGCGTCTCTTCGCGGGATTCAGGAGAGGGCGGCGTCAAGCGCGCGCACGAGGTTGTCCTTGCTGGTCGCGCCGATGATGCGGTCGTGTTCCTCGCCGTTCTTGAGAATGATGATCGTGGGGATGTTCATGACGCTGAACTTCTCGGCGAGTTCGCGTTCGTTGTCGACGTTGATCTTGGCGATGACCGCCTTGCCGGCATACTCGTCGGCCAGTTGATCCACGAGCGGCGCGATGGCGCGGCACGGGGGGCACCATTCGGCCCAAAAGTCGACGAGCGTGACGCCGTTGGCGGTTTCGCCGGCGAAATTCGAGGTGGTCAGTTCCTTGGCGTTGCCCATGGCATTCTCCTTAAGGTGACAGTTCGATCCGTGTGTGTTGCGTCTGAACGGCGTCATTATAGTGGACGCGCAGCGCATGCGCAAAGGCCGTCCGGGACGATTTGCCATGCGTTGACTTGGGGAGGAAACGTCCCTATAATGCGTTTTCTTCCGGAGAGGTGTCCGAGTGGTTTAAGGTGCACGCTTGGAAAGCGTGTGTACGTTAATCGCGTACCGCGGGTTCGAATCCCGCCCTCTCCGCCATCTTCTTTTTGCTGCCTCGCGGAAAGTCGCTTCGCGCACGCCATGTGCAGGAAAACCACGGGGCAGGAAAGGCCCAGGCATGCTTAACGGTCTTCCTCGTATTCTGATCATACGCATGAGCGCCATCGGAGACGTGGTGCGCGTGCTTCCGGCCCTCGAATGCCTGCGCCAGGCGCATCCAAACGCCCAGATCGACTGGGTGGTCGAAAGCAAATCCGCCAGCATCGTGCGGGATCATCCGGCGCTGGACCGTGTGCTGGTCTTCAAGCGCGGGCGCGGCCGCCGGGAAAACATCCGCCTGTTTTGGGAGTTGCTGCGCGAGATCCGCGCCAGTCGTTACGACATCGCCATCGATTTCCACGGCATCCTCAAGAGCGGACTCATTCTGGGCGCGTCAGGCGCGGCGCAGCGCCTCGGATTCGCGCAGCCGCGCGCGCAGGAAATGAGCTGGCTCTTTTCCAATGCCCGCACCAAGCTGGCGAGTGCGCGCCTCAACCGCATCGAGGAGAACCTGCTCCTCTGCGAGGGCATCGCCGGGCGCCTCCAGACCCTGGAAACGGTGATCAGCGTGCCGGAGGAGGTTCGCGACGAAGTCGAGGCCTTCTACGAGCAGGCCTTTCACGGCGGCAAGCGCGTGGTGGTGCTGCATGTTCCGGTCGACCGCCCCGAAAAGCAGTGGCCGATCGAGCATTTCGCGGCGTTGGGCGACCTTCTCGACGCCGACGGGCGTTACGACGTGCTCCTGACTTGGGGGCCGGGGCAGTTCAAGATGGTCAGCGAAGTCGCCCGGCAGGCCCGGCGCAACCTGTGCGTGGCCCCGGAGACCGAGAGCCTGAAGCATTTCGCCTGGCTGGTGCAGTTGGCGGACCTCTTCGTGGGGGGCGACACGGGGCCGATGCACATCGCGGCGGCGATGGGGACGCCGGTCATTGGGCTTTTCGGCGGCACGGACCCGCTGAAGCACGGCCCGTACCGCACGGCGTCGCGGACCCTGTACGCGGACGGCCCGGCGGAATCCTGGACCCCGCCGGCGGATCTGGCGGAGGCGGAGGCGCGGCTGCGGCGGATCAGCCCGGAGGCCGTGTACGACGCCTGCGTGGGGCTGCTTTCTGGCGGAGCGAGACAGAAAGACGAAACGACGTAAAAAAGTGCCAACCCTGAGATGATGGGACGCTTTTTGTGTCGTGTTCCACGTGGAACATCAGATTTTTGGCCTAAGAAGGCGCAGGGCGCCGCGCCGCCATCCTTTCCGGGTCCATTCATCTTCGATGTGTTCCACGTGGAACCATTGGGCCAGATAGGGGTCTTCCTGCGAGGTCTGGCACAAGAACACCGCGTCTTCGGGCATCCATGCCGCCAGTTTACGGACAAATGCGTCGGGGCGCTCTACGGCCCGCGCCGTGATCGCCGCTGGGCGCGGAAGCGGCGCCTCCGGAAACGACCCGTGCAGCAAGGTTGTGTTCTTCAACCCAAGCGTCGTGATAACCCGCCTGAGAAAGCCGACTTTGCGCTTCGATCGTTCCAGCAGCACAAACTCGCGGTCGGGAAGCGCCGCCGCCAGCGGGATGGCCGGGAATCCGCCGCCGCTCCCGATGTCCAGCACCCGCCCGGCGGGGAGACAGGGCAGCAGACTCAGGCTGTCGACAACGTGTTCTTGCCAGAGCCGGTCCACCTCGTTCGTCGCCACCAGTCCCGCCCGCGCATTCCACTCCGCCGTCAACGCAACATGCCCCCGAAGCCGCGCAAGCGTTTCCTCGGGGAGGCCCGAGGCACCCGCGGCCTCGGCCAGGCGCCACAGCTCCGCCCACTCGCTAAACCCGATATCTCCGCCGGTGTGAGTCACCTAAGCCGTCTCCTGTGTTTGACTTGCCCCAACCTCTGTGCTATTTTCTCCAAACTGGCTGTGTGGCGCAAGCTTACGAGGGTCTTTTCGTGAAATATCTGGTGCTGGTCGGCGACGGGATGGCGGATTTCCCCATCGATGCGTTGGGGGGCCGCACGCCCTTGGAGGCGGCGGCGACGCCCGCCATGGACGAGGCGGCCGCGCTTGGCCTCACGGGGCTGTTCTGTCCCATCCCCGCCGGGCTCGATCCCGGAAGCGACATCGGCAACCTTTCGCTCTTCGGCTACGACCCCCGGCAGACCTTCAGCGGGCGCGCCCCGCTCGAAGCAGCGAATCAAGGCATCACGCTGGCCCCGCATCAGGTCGCTTTCCGCTGCAACCTTGTCACGCTCCAGGACGGCGTCATGCGGGATTTCACCGCCGGGCACATCGGCTCCGAGGAGGCCCGCGAGATCATCCTCGCGCTCGACGACCTCTTCGCAGGCGACTCCGTCCGCTTTGCACCGGGCGTGAGCTACCGCCACTTGGCTATTCTCGATGCCGCCTCGGAGGCAGAGCGCGAGGAATTGCGCACGCTGGCGTGCACCCCGCCGCACAACATCACGGCGCAGCCCTACGAACCGCATCTGCCCTCGGGCGTCGGCCAGGAACGGCTGCGCGAGATCATGCGCCGCGCGGCGCCCGTCGTGGCGGCGCACCCGGTCAACGCGCGGCGCGCGGCGGCCGATCAGCGGCCCGCCACCTCCATCTGGCTGTGGGGACAGGGCGTCTCGCCGAAGATGGACTCGTATCGCGACCGTTTCGGCCTGACAGGGGCCGTGATCTCCGCCGTCGACCTGGTCAAGGGGATCGGCGTGCTGGCGGGGCTCGAGGTCATCAACGTGCCGGGGGCCACGGGCTACCTGGACACGGACTATGAGGGAAAAGTGGCGGCGGCGCTGACCTCGCTGGAGCGGGTGGATTTTGTCTATCTGCACGTCGAGGCCCCCGACGAGACCAGCCACGAGGGCAAGCTGGACCTGAAGCTCCAAGCGATTGAGGATTTCGACGCGCGCGTGGTGCGTCCATGCTTGGATTACGTGAAACAAACAAATACGGCGCGCATGCTCGTCGCGCCGGATCACATCACCGCCCTGTCCACCCTGACCCATGCCGCCGGTCCCGTTCCCTTTGCATTGTGCGGGGCAGGGATCGCCCGCGACGCCGCGACGCGTTACTGCGAGGTCGAGGCCGAGGCGACGGGCCTGCTCCTGTCCGAGGGGCACGCCCTTGTGCCCACGATGCTGCAGGGCGGGCGGCTTGATGCCGTTGCGTTGCAGGGGACAGTAGCGTAAACTGGACTTTTTTCATCCGGCGCCGTGTTGGGCATGGCGTCGGAATTACGGCGATTTCCGGCCGACAGGAGAGAAACGGTGTCCAGACGCATTGAAATCTACGATGTCACGCTCCGCGACGGCGCACAGGGGCCGCGCGTGAAATTTTCCTCCGACGATCAGCTCCGCGTGGTGCAGGTGCTGGACGAGTTCGGCGTGGGATATATCGAAGGGGGGCAGCCGGGGTCGAACCCGAAGGCCGCCGAATTGTTCGCTCGTGCCCGCGATCTGGACCTCAAGCACGCCAAAATGGCCGCCTTCGGCAGCACGCGCCACCCGAAAAGCGCGGTCGAGGACGACGCCAACATCAAGGCGCTGTTGGCTGCGGAGACCGAGGTGGTGACGATCTTCGCGAAGACGTCGCCGCTGCATGCCAAGGAAGTGCTGCGGGTCAGCCTGGAGGAGAACCTTACGCTGGTCGAGGAGTCGGTGACGTATCTGCGTGAGCAGGGACGGCGCGTTTTTCTCGACGCCGAGCACTTTTTCGACGGCTACCGCGAGGACGGCGACTATGCCCTTGAGGTGCTTGCCTGCGCGGCGGCTGCCGGGGCCGAGGCGTTGATTTTGTGCGACACGAACGGCGGAACGCTCCCGTCCGAGGTGGGCGCGGTGACGCGCATCGTGCGGGAAAGCCTGCCCGAGGCGGCGCTGGGCATCCACACGCACAACGACAGCGGCTGCGCCGTCGCGGCGACGCTTGCGGCGGTCGCGGAGGGCGCGGTGCAGGTGCAGGGCACCATCAACGGCTACGGGGAACGCACCGGCAACGCCGATCTGTGCACCATCATCCCGAACATTCAGCTCAAGATGGGGCTGGAGGTCGTGGCGCCCGAACGCCTGGCCGGGCTTGCCCCGCTTTCGCATCTGGTGGCGGAACTCGCCAACATGACGCCGAACGAGGCGGCCCCCTACGTCGGGCGCGACGCCTTCACGCACAAGGGCGGCATGCACGCGGACGCGGTTCGAAAGCTGAAGACCAGCTACGAACATGTACCGCCGGAGGTCGTCGGCAACCGCACGCACATCGCTGTCTCCGAGATGTCGGGCCGGTCGAGCCTGCTGCAGAAGGCGGCGGAGCTGGGGATCGAGCTGGAACGCGATCGGCCGGAAACGCAGGAAATCCTGCGGCGCGTCAAGGAACTCGAGAACGAGGGCTATGAATTCGAGGGGGCCGACGCCTCGCTGGAACTGATCATGCGCAAGGCTCGGGGCGAGCACCGGACATTTTTCACGCTCTGCGGATACCGGGTCAATTCGAGCCGGCAGACTGCTGAGAACGAACCGCCCGCCGAGGCGACGGTGAAGATTGAACTCCCGGACGGCCGGATGATGCACACCGCCGCCGAGGGACACGGCCCCGTGGATGCGCTGAACCTTGCCTTGAGGAAGGCCCTTTCGGATACCTACCCCGAGCTGAACAAGGTGCACCTAGAAGACTACAAGGTGCGCATTCTCGATGCGCGCGCGGCCACGCAGGCCAAGACGCGTGTAATGATCGAGTCGACCGACGGCGAGACGAGCTGGTCCACGGTCGGGGTGTCGGAGAACATCATCTCCGCGTCCTACGACGCGCTTGTGGACAGCATCGAGTACATGCTTCTGCGGACGCGCGGCCACAGCGTCGAGTAGAAGGAGCGCGCTTCTTGCGCTATGCGCCTGGCGGACAAGGTTCGCCGGGCGCTTTTTCTTTGGAACCGCTCGTGGGCTGAGAGAGGCTTCCGGAAAAAAGGAAAAGGGCGACCAGACTTTCGTCTGACCGCCCTTGATAAATCGAGCGTAATCAATTACGCCTCAACACTCAATCTTACGCACCCGGAGGCAGCAAGTGAGCGATGGACGTCGTCGGACCGAACTGGTACAGAGCACCCTGAATCTGGCTGCTCGGACCAACCCAGTAGACGTTCGCCGAGCCGTTGGCCGGGTTACCACCCGGGCCGCGGGTCGGGACCAAGAAGCCAGGAGCGGCTTCCATACCGCCGGTGAAGTCGGCACGGCCGAAGGCAGCCGGGTCAAGACCCAACTCGTTGCCCGCAGCCGGACCCGGAGAGACGACAACCGGACGGAACGCGATGGCCGCGTTCGCCGCGATGACGAACGTGTTCTTGCCCAACTCGTTATCCAGCGGGTTAGCTGCATCACGGCTCACAGTAGGAACCGCAGCACCATCCGCGCTGAAGTACGCGATGGCGGCCGTCACCTCCTCAGCACTGTTGTTCTTGAGGAAGATCATGGTGCGCTGTCCGACAGACGGGATAGCGCCCTCAAACGCCGGCGCGTTGTCAACGAACCAAGGGATCGCCA
>OBJA01002124.1_pt1 | contig 12025 bp, 10 predicted proteins | sample 1519751 | NCBI WGS metagenome assembly OBJA01 (sample SAMEA3881238, study PRJEB22517) | soil metagenome | biome: lake sediment; feature: soda lake sediment; material: sediment, water from around vicinity | place: India | collected 2013-12-23 | depth 3 m
CGTCTTCCTTGAAGGACTCTACGAGCACGGCGGTGGAGTAAGGAATCTCCTGTCCGGTCTGCAGAAAGACCTTCTCCCTGATGATCTCGGCGCAGAGGAAGCGTTCGGTGGCATCCGTCGGGATATCTTCCGGGAAGAGCCGCGGCCCCATGGGCAGCCAATTGAGGATTTCCTTCCTCAGTGCCTCGACCCCGTCGCCGGTGAGGGCCGATATCGGAATCACCGCCTTGAAGGGATAGATTTGCGCGTATGAGTCGATCATCGGCAGGACCATCTTGCGGTCGACCTGATCGATTTTGTTCAGCACCAGGATTGCGGGGCTCTTGAGCTGCCGGAAATAGGCGGTCAGTTCCTCCCTCCTCTCCTCCTTCATCTTCTCGGGAAGAGGCAGCGAGACATCCACCAGAAAAAGCACCAGATCGACCTCGAGCAGGCTCTCCATCGCCACCTTGATCATTTCGACATTGAGTGTCTCCCGGGACTTGTGCAGACCGGGAGTGTCGAGAAAGACGATCTGGGAGTGGGGGTCGTTGGCGATTCCGGCAATACGGTTGCGGGTTGTTTGGGGCTTGGGCGTGACGATGGAGATCTTCTGGCCGAGAAAAGAATTCATCAACGTGGATTTCCCGGCATTTGGCGGACCAACAATGGCTACCATCCCGGATTTGACTAGCTGCTCGGCAATGTCCATAAGTTTACCATGAGATCCTTCGGAAAAGTGAGGAGAGAAACGACGATTCCACGTTCAGTGGCCGGCTTTTTGGCATTAAACATGGACAAAAACGAAAGTTTACAATTATAATACGCCTTGCGCTCATGCTTATACCATTTCAGCCTCATCCGGCAAGGATTAATCCGGATGACAACTCGATAATGAATTTGTGGCAGAATGATTGTTACCGGAAAGATCATAGAATATCTTGACGACGGGAAATTTGTGTGTGCCGTGGTGACGGAAAGCCAGCCGAAGCGGCTCCGCCTCATCAACCAGAACGGCCGGGAGGTGAACCTTCCGGTATCGCGGGTCGTGCATTGTTCGAGTCAGACTCACCCCATCAATATCAGTCGCGAGTCCTTGACCAGACAGCTCCGGGAGACCACCGAAAAGCGCTGCGGGTTGATGAGCCATGTCAATCTGGCGGAAATCTGGCAATTGACCGCCGAAGACGGCTCGAACAACTTCAGTCCCGATTTCCTGGCGGAATTGACGTTCGGCGAGGAGGCAAACGACGACACGGTCTCCGCCTTTCTCCGCTGTGTCTTCGAAGATAAGCTCTTTTTCAAATATAAGGAAGGCCAGGTAAGGGCGAACAGCCCCGAAAAGGTCGAGCAACTCCAGCTGCAGCTGCAAAAAGAACAAAAGCGCGCCCGGCTCGTCGAGCAGGGCGCGAAAATGCTGAAAGCCATCCTCGCCGCCGAAACCGTCGACTACGATTTCACCGCCCAGGATGAAGAGATCATCAATCTCATCCGCGATTTTTATCTCTTCGGCACTGAAGCCGAGAATCACGAACTGGCGCAGAAAATCCTGCAGTCGGCCGGCCTGACCAGGCCCCACGACCCCTTCCACCTGCTGGTCAAGGCAGGCATCTGGTCTGCCAACGAAAACATTCCGCTGCTGCGCAATCAGCTCCCCGTGAACTTCTCCCTCGCCGCCAGACAGCAGGCCGAACACATCCTGCAGCGCGGCCAGAACGAACTCTTCAACGACCCGGGGCGGGTCGATCTCACCCACCTGGCCCCGCTTACCATCGACGGTCCCACCACCCTCGATTTCGACGATTCGCTCACCGTCGAGGAACAGGACGGAAACTACCTGGTCGGCATTCATATCTCCGACGTGGCCCACTATGTCCGTCCGGGTGATGCCCTCTTTTCCGAGGCCATGCATCGCGGGACCTCGATCTACTTCCCGGAGGGACAGATTCCCATGCTGCCCCGGCACCTTTCCCAGGGAGTATGCAGCCTGATCCAGGGGGAGACCCGGGCTACCTTCAGTTTCATGGTCCTCCTGTCGCCGGAGGCCGAGGTGTTGAAGGTCAGGATATTCCCCTCCATCATCCGGGTGAAGCGGCGGCTGACCTACGATGAAGCGGACAAGATGCTGGAGAGCGACCCGGAGATCAGGATCCTGAATATGCTGAGGCGGAAGCTCCGAACCCAGCGGCTCAACAACGGCGCGCTGCTTCTGCCTTTTCCCGATGTCAACATATTCATCGACCATCAGGGCAAGGTCCATGTCAGCCTGTCGAAGACCGACACCCCCGCCAGAACCATCATTTCGGAGATGATGATCCTGGCCAACACGGTCGCCGCCAGGTATGTGGCCGACCGGATGGTGCCCGGCCTGTTCCGGTCCCAGCCCATCCTGCAGAACAGAATCGTGCATGGCGAGGACGACGACCTCTTTCAGAACACCCTGCAACGGAAATTCATTCCCCGCGGAGAGCTTTCCACCACGGCCAAGTTTCACAGCGGCCTCGGGGTCTCGCACTATACGACGGTGACATCGCCCATCCGCCGGCTGCTCGATCTCGTCATGCAGCACCAGCTTAATTCGATTGTCAGAAGGCGGGAACCATGTTTTACCGAGGAGATGTGCAAGGATTTCACTTCGGTACTGTCCAGGACCCTGATCGCCGCCAACAATGTCCGGCAGCAGAGACAGCGATACTGGCTGCTGAAATACCTTGCCGATCGGCAGGGCCACTCCCTCGATGCCCTGGTTATTCAGTCCGGAGGGAAGCGGATCAACCTGCTCCTGGCCGACATCCTGATGGATATCGATCTTCCCCCCGGCGGGAGAATCCCTGAACCAGGAACCACGGTCAAGGTTCGGGTCGTCAAGGCGGACCCCCTCGACAACGCCGTTCGCTTCGACTGGTAGGCTATTTCCCCTTCTCCGCAGGCTTCCTATCCGTCTTGATTTTTATTTTTGATCCCTTGTCAAAACCTTTCGGCTGCTGGTTGCATTCTATGACCATCTTGTTGCCGTCAACATCGGTAACGACACATTTGCCCGTTTGGGCAAACGACTCGCTTCCCCGGAACAGGATAGCCAGCGCCAGACAAGATATCAAGGCAAGTATCTTTCCCATTTATGTACCTCCTGCTAGTGAACTCGTCCGTCTTGAAATATAGTATCAAACTACAACAAGTCTTCCGCCGCGACCATAGACATCGCCTTGAACGAGACCGATGTCTACCTTCCCGGCGAGGCGACGTCAAGAACTACATGTGTATTTCTTTTAATTATTACAGGAAATTGGTATAAAAAGCAGGAAGAACGTCTCAACCACCACGATCCCATGATGCGATGACCGAAAATACCATTCCAAGCCCGATGAGCATGATCAAGGTAGACGGGGCGAAAATAAAACGTCTGCGCGAAGAGCAGGGGCTTACCCAACTTTACCTGGCTACTGCCGTTCAAGTCACAACCGACACCATCTCCCGTTGGGAGAACCGCCGATACCCGAGCATCAAGAAGGAAAATGGGATCAAGCTGGCCGAAGCCTTGAATGTGAAGCTCGAAGACCTGCTGGAAGAGGAGATACCCGGTCCGGGAGAAGAGAGGGCTGCGGATGATACACCTGCAACGATGGCCGCCAAGGGTGAGGAAGCCCCCTCCGGGTCCGGGAAGACCTGGATGATTGCCGGTCTCCTCCTGGGGCTCATCCTGGTCGTCCTCGTCTATCTCTGGTTCAAGCAGCAGTCTCCTATAGCGGTGACGTTTTCGGCGGAACGGATCCTGCCCGGCCACTGCATTGCCGGACAACCTTTTCCTGTCATCATACAGGTAAGCGGTGATCCGGAGAAATCAACGGCTCTTATCATCCGGGAAAACATCCCGCCGAACGCCACTGTAAAAAAAATAACTCCCGAGGCCTCGGCCAGCGGCAAGAAAAACGAACCGATAAAGTGGCTGCGCAAGATCAACGGGACCGAGGCCTTCACCTATATCGTCACGATCAGCGGTAAAGACGATGAAGAGGTGACATTTGTCGGCACTGCCGCCGTCAGCAACGATACCAACCAATCCCCGCGGCCCATTGCCGGGGACACCACCATTGTGATCGGTCAGCACCATTGGGCGGACATCAACAAGGACAATGTCATCAGCGACGGCGAAATCCTCGCGGTGTACAATCAATACGGTGAAATGCAAGGATTCGAGCTCGACATCGATCTCATCGAAGAGATCTGGCTGGGCTCGGGATACGAATGGAACGCGGCAACCGCCACCTTCGAGATAATCGACTAGCTGGCAAGGAGGATGTCGGATCATGGCAATGCCGTAGCCCGAGTGGTCAGGGTGGACTGGGTGGACTGAGTTGATAATCCGACATTCTCCCGGGAGTCTGTCTGGTTATCGTCGAGGCGAACCCGGATCCGACAGGCTCCTCGTTTCATGTCAGGCCTCAAGTGGTCCCCAATGAGCTCATATTCTTCGGATCAGGACGTGAAAAACCGCGCCACCAGCCGCCAGGCAATCCCCCACATCGTTATCCACACCAGTAGATCGAGCAGCCTCCAGGCCATGCTCTTCCGGAACAGGGGGGCCAGCAAGGTGCCGGCGACGGAAAGGGCAAAAAACCAGAGGAAGGAAGCAACGGAGGCCCCCAGGGCGAAGGTGTACCGCTCGGCCGGTTGATACTGGCCGCCGATGCTGCCGATGAGAACCAAGGTGTCCAAATAGACGTGGGGGTTGAGGAACGTCAGGGCGAGGGTTGTCAGGACCACGGGCCTCAACCCCGCTACGGCCGCCTCTCCCGCCCGCAGATGCTTCGCCGTCCAGGCTCCTCTCAGGGACTTCGCCCCCAGCCAGAAAAGAAAGACCGCACCGGTCCAGGCAGCGCCATTCTGTAGCGCCGGATCCCTGGCGACCAGCCCTCCTATTCCGGCTGCTCCTATGAATATCAGCAACATATCGCTCAAACTGCAGAGAGAAGCGATGAGCCAATGATGCTGTCGGCGAATCCCTTGAGTCAGGACGAAGGTGTTCTGCGCGCCGATCGCCACGATCAGTCCCGCCCCGATCCCCATTCCCTGCAGAAATACATGCATCCCACTTTCCTCCTTTACTTGTCTTTTGCTAAGCATATAGTACATCCGGAAAGAAAAGGAAAATTAAAGGAATGCATATATTATAAGGAATGCTAATAATTGCTCGACTACAAGCTGCTCCAGGCCCTGGCCCTGGTCATCGACGAAGGCGGTTTTGAAAAAGCGGCGCATAAGCTCTACATCACTCAATCCGCAGTGTCCCAACGGGTGAAGATGCTGGAGGAGATGACCGGCCAGATCCTCGTAACCCGGACGGTTCCGCCCGTGGCCACCGAAGCCGGGCTCCGGATGCTGGCCCATTACCGCAAGGTGAAGCTGCTCGAGGAAGATCTCGTGCCGGACATGGCGCAGAGCCCAAGCCTCCCTCCCCCGACCCTCGCCCTGGGCATCAATGCCGATAGTCTTGCCACCTGGTTCCCGGAGGCTGTCGAGGAGATCGTCAAGGACCGCAACCTGATCCTCGATATCCGGGTCGACGACCAGGAGCAGACGCAGAAATTGCTGCAGAACGGGCAGGTTTGCGGTTGCGTTTCAACCCAGAGCAACCAGCTGCAGGGATGCAGGGTGGAATACCTGGGCAGCATGAAGTACGGGCTCTTTGGTGCTCCGTCCTTTGCCCGGAAGTGGTTCGGTGAGGGGTTAAGCATCTCCGGTATTCAGTCGGCCCCAAGTATTGCGTACAATCGGCAGGACAACCTCAACAAGCTCCTCTTCAACCGCATATTTCACATGGAACCCGGCCCCCTCCCGACCTTTTATGTGCCCTCTTCCGAGAAAATCGTTGACTGTATATTGAGAGGTCTCTGCTATGGCGCTCTCCCGGTTCAACAGAGTGAACCTCTCTGCCGCCAGGGTCTATTGGTCGACCTTGCGCCAATCTGCAAGATCGACGTCGAACTGTATTTTCATTGCTGGAATCTCAAGTCAAGGACGATGGAAAGCTTCGTCGGTCGATTCCTCGCCAAGGCGAGAAAACTCCTGAACGCCTCTCGCGAATGACAACCGTCCACCGGAATACATCAAGAGACGGCTTGACCCGTATCTGTAACCGTTCATCCAGGGCTCCAGGTTCGTTCAAGCAGGCCTCCGAGGCTATAGTGAGGCTATGCGAGGAGGCCTGATCGGACGAAAATGGGGTGCTGGTGAACGGTTACCGCGAATAAGGCGATCTGCCTGAATAGAAGATGGAAAAAAGGATAAAGCCCATCACCTGGAGCAGTCTTTTCTTGGATAGCGAAACCGAATGGAGGTAATATTATCCTATAGGATCCTCATGCCGGTCGGCTGTCATTCCGTTCGCTCGGGGAAGAGTCGGGTGGACCGCCAAATGACGCGGAGGTTTCCCATTTCTCCATCGCAGGTGACCCATTGCACAGTGAACAGTTCATAATCCGTTGTATTCGCGAAACGCTCCAGGGTCTGCGCGACGGCTTGTCGCACTTCTCGGGCGAGAGTCGTGCCGCACTGATATTTGCCCTGGAAAGGGGGGGCGAGTTGAGAATTTACGACCCCCAGAACCTGTTGCGCGGATATGAGCCGAAATTGCAGGCGATTTACCTGGAGAGCGATGACTGGCGCGGATCGATAATGGAGGCTCAGGGCTCCCGCCGCTTCAACTATATCGAAACACTGCCCAACCTGCGCCTGGACGGGCTCGTCTCCCTCGGGGGGAGTTCCGGCCCCGTCTACTACCAGATGTGGTTCACCGAGCATCATCCGAACATCTGCTCGCTCGGACCGACAGAGTGCTGGCTGGAACATGCGGTGCTGCGTTTTTCCCATGACATGGACAACGACAGCGACCTCTACACCGGGATCTCCGGCGCCTTCCTTCGCGAATATGCCACCCATGCCGTGCACGATTGTATCGTGGACAAGGCCGGACTCAGTCTCGGTCTGGATGTCGCAATCCACGTCTACCCAATTCTCGATGCCGTACTCGGCATCTCAAAAACCAGTGAGGAGGGAGTGCGGCCCATCGGTTCGCTCACCTTCATCGAACCCAGGTTTCTGCAGAATATCCGCTTCCTGGCCAAGTTCAACAAGGCAGAGCTGCCGCCTCTCAGCAACTACAAGCATGTGAGAAAGCTGCTGCAGGCAGTCGAACATTCGAACCGGACACTCGTATCGGACGGCCAGAATATCCTCGGGATAACCGAAAGCAATATTCAGGAATTCCATATCACCGCGGAATTCAATGGTAAACTGGGATTTCTCTCGGCAGGGAGAGAACTGATCTGCAGCTTCCATGACGGAAGCTACAGTTCCGACATTCATCGAGCGAAGCTCTTCGAGGTCGAGGAGGCCCTGCTCGATTTCGATATCGAGCCCGAGGTGAGAAACGATATGTTTCAGATCATTGCCGCACTGGTGCATAATGCGGAGGATAACAAATTCGGCTGCACCTTCGTCATCGATCTGGCGACGGAACCTACTCCTACCGCCGGCCAATCACTGACGCCTCCTATCGACCTGCGTCAGCCGAACAAACTGCAGCTGGCAGCTGCGCTTTCAAAGGTCGATGGCGCTCTGCACATCCGTGCCAATCTGCATCTCCATGCCTTTGCCTGTCTTCTGGATGGTCACAGGGTGCCCAATGAGAACAGGGCCAGGGGCGCCCGTTACAATTCCGCGCTGCGATTCACCGCCCAGCATCCTGAGACCATTGTCGTGGTCGTATCCTCAGACCGCCCGGTCTCGATATTTCGTATGGGCATGGAGATCGATAATCGAGACGGGAATTACGCAGCAAGGTCAGGCCATCGCTGCCCCGCCCTGTTGCGGAACTGGATTCAAGGCGGAGAATAGCGTGCGGCAGCAATGTCGGGCGGCCGCCGATCGCGTCGGAGATTTCCCGTCGGCCTTGAAGTACTTATCCCCTCTGCTGTCGCAGGGGATTAACAGCCCATGGGTTGCGGGCGCAGCCCGCCTAGAGAATCCTACGGTTGCTGAAGCTATAGGGGCGAAAGATTTTTCGCCCCTACCGGTGCCCTGCTTCGTTTCCTCGATCGGGCTATATCTCGTAAACCCAGTCGGGAATGCGGTTGAGGATATAGTGCTGCACCGCCTCTTTTCTTTGGCCGGCCTCGACAGTCCCGACAGCAGCCATCACCTCATCGAAGTCGAACCAACAGATTTCCTTGTCATTCTTGTTGTAAACCGTCAGGATCCTCTTGTTGTTCTCTTCGATGTCTTCCTCTTCCTGAATGGCTCCAACAAGCCTTACTGCTTCCTCATAACTGATGTATTTGGTGTCTTCCGCGCTCATACCTGCCTCTACAGAGGATAAAATGGAATTCGTGTGGACCGTTACGGCTTTCAACCTGTTTTTCTCCCCGAAAATGCACTCTTCAGGGAGCGGTCATTATAATAACACAAAAAGGCGAGCAGGAAATGATTCCTCTCGCCTTTTCAAACTATGTTCCTGAACATTCTCAGGCTGCTTTCACTACCACTCCAGATCTGATGCAGCGGGTGCAGACCCTGGTTCTCTTTTTATTCCCCCCGGAGTCCGCCATACGCACCGTTTTCAAATTGGGAAGCCATCGCCGTCTTGTTTTATTGTGAGCATGGGAGACATTGTTACCCGTTACCGGCCCCTTCCCACAAATTTCACATACTTTTGCCATATTTTTCTCCTTCTATCCGACTCTTCCCACACACGGGAGGTTTTCCGGAATGCCTGTGACATATTCTTAATGCTGCAAAATTTTCAATCAGAATCTGATTCTTTAACCTCTTTATCAAAGATAAGCAAGTATTTTTGCTGTTCGGCGACGGCAGGAAGATTCCTTCGCAATAGAAATCGGTCCCGCTGGGGACAAGCCGATAAAATTTATGTATATCGCTTCTATTCTTTGAATAATATGCTGGTGTTGCTGTACAAAGAGGTTTGAAAATTGTAGTATGGGGTAGCGCATACTGTTTTGCGCGCCAAGCACTTTCAACAAAACTCTCAAATCATCATCTGTAATGAAATTCATCGATACCTTATGGACGTTCTTCGCCTCTGTGAAGCTTGCCATTTTCACTCTCTGTGCACTCGCGACCACCTCAATCGTCGGCACCATAGTCCCCCAGGGCAAGCCGTATTCCTACTATGTCGGCGCCTACGGGCCCAAGACCGCCCAGTTCTTCCACATACTCGATTTTAACGAGATGTATTACTCGTGGTGGTTTCTCGGCCTCCTCGGCATCCTCTGCACCAACCTGATCATCTGCAGTCTCGACAGACTGCCTGTGGTCCTCAAGATCATCACCGCCGACAACCTGGCAGTGTCTCCGGAGAGAATGCGGAAGATGGCCTTCTCGCGGAAGTGGCAGCTTCTTCCAGCTCATCAGGAACCTGCCGACCTGCCGGGACTCTTGAAGAAAGCCGGCTGGAAGACTGCCGTCAAAGTGACGGACCAGGACGAGATCTGCTTCAGCCAGAAGTGGAGATGGAGCCGATTGGGCGTCTACGTCGTGCATATCTCCATCCTGGTCATATTCGCCGGAGCCATCATCGGCCACTTCCTCGGTTTCAAGGGAACAGTGATGCTTCCTGAGCTGCGCAGCACTGGGCAGGTATACGCCACCAAGGATTCTTCCCCCATTGACCTTGGATTTGAGGTCCGCTGCGATGTGTTCACCATCGACTTTTACGATAATGGCATGGCAAAGGAATATAAGAGCGGATTGACCATCATCGAGAAAGACAGGGTGGTTCTGCAAAGGGATATCATCGTGAACGACCCGCTCACCTACCGGGGCATAACCTTCTATCAGTCCAGTTATGAACCCTACCGGGATTTCATCCTGAATATCACCGATAATGCCACGCACCAATCCGAGCGATTTGTGCTCCCCTTTCAACAGCAGAGGTCCTGGGCCGACAAGGACCTCCAGTTCGGGGTCATAAACGCGGAAGCGATCGGGCAGAGAGTGGTGCGGTCGAAAATTTGGTTCAAGTCGGGCGAAGAGCCTGCGACTGTTTTCTGGCTTGCCGACAACAGCAGCACGACCTTCTCGATCGGCGGCAAGGACTACACCCTGGCAGCCAAGCAGATGTATGCCACAGGGCTGCAGGTCGCCAAGGATCCCGGGGTCTGGGTGGTCTATGTCGGCTGTGGACTGATGATGATAGGTCTTTATATGGCGTTTTTTTTGTCGCACAAAAGAATCTGGCTGTACAGGCAGGTTGACGAAACGGGTGTAACCATTCACCTCAGTGGAATGACGAATAAAAACAAGCAGGCTTTCGCCAGGGATTTCGCCCGTCTCGAATCCCTGGTCGATCAGGCATTGACTGTTCGAGACAATGAACCTGCACTGGTGTAGCGCACCGCTTTTTTGTTTATTGAAGCCAATTCCATGGTTACAACATCCAAATGGAGTAAAAAATGGATAGTTCTCAACTGATAGGTATCACTACCTTCACATACTTGTTTTCGACCCTGCTCTATGTGGCGCTTCTCGTTTTCAAGAACGATAAACTGGGCTCGATTGCCACCCTTTTCACCACGCTGGCATGGCTCATCCAGACGGCGGGAATAGCTCTGCGCTGGATCGAATCGTATCAGATGGGCATTGGGCGTGCCCCGCTCACCAATATGTATGAATCGGTAGTCTTCTTTGCCTGGACGATCATAGCCCTGTATCTCCTTATCGAATGGAAGTTCAAGATAAAGATCATCGGAGCCTTCGCCACGCCATTCGCCTTCCTCGCCATGGCATATGCTTCTTTTTCGCAAGACATCACCAAAGGAATAAGCCCCCTGCTGCCGGCGCTCCAGTCGAACTGGCTGATCGCCCATGTAGTGACCTGTTTTATCGGTTATGCGGCATTTGCGGTGGCAGCCGCTCTCGGCATCATGTATGTGATCAAAAACGGTAGCAAGGATACGGATACAGCCGACACGGTTGCCGGCCGCCTGCCGCCCCTTGCGGTGATCGATGATCTGATCCACAAGACGATGATATTCGGTTTTATCTGGCTGACCGCCGGGATCATTACCGGCGCCATCTGGGCGAACTCCGCCTGGGGAACGTACTGGAGCTGGGATCCGAAGGAAACCTGGTCTCTCATCACCTGGTTTTTTTATGCCATAACCCTCCATGCCCGCTATACCAGAGGCTGGGCCGGCACGAGAATAGCCTTTCTCGCGATAGCCGGGTTCTTTTCGGTCCTCTTCACCTACTACGGCGTGAATTTCCTGCTGTCCGGACTGCATAGTTACGGATCGAGTTAGGCAAAATGCTACTTTGTGGTGTTAAGCTGTGTTTTCAAAAGGTTATGTCATTTGACAAAGTTAAGCAAAAGCAGTATAAGAGAGCGTGTTCAGGTGAAGGTGTTTCCAACCGATAATCTAAGAAAGAAAGGGGAGCAAACATGGTGAAAAAATTTCTTGCCTGTGGGGTCATGTCGCTGTTCGTATTGAGTTTTGCCGCCATTCTGGCCTTTGCGGCCGATCCGGGTCCTGCGGAGATTACCATGGGGGAAGGGGGCAAAAAACCTGCCGTGTTCCCGCACAAGGCACATCAGGATGCATTCCAGTGCGGTGATTGCCACCATGGCATGGATGCTGAAGGCAAACAGGTTCCTTATGTTGACGGCCAGGAGATCAAGAAATGCCAGGAGTGCCACAATCCCGATGTTCTTGCCGGAAAGACCAAAGGCAACCTGGCGCTCGACACCCTGAAAGGTGCCGGCCACGGAAACTGCCTGGAGTGTCATAAGGAAAAAGTTGCCGCCGATCCGGCCATGAAAGAAAAGAAACTGGACAAGTGCGATACCTGCCACCCGAAGAAGTAGATCGAAAATTGATAAGGCCGTAAAAAACCAAAAACCGTACCTGCAATGAAGTAGATCGGATTTTTTACGAGTCCATCAAAAACGAAAAAGGGGGTGTTCAGAAAATCTGAACCCCCCCTTTTTTATCAGCCGACTCCTGGCTGGTAAATCAGCTTTCCTGGAATT
>OBJA01002125.1_pt1 | contig 12015 bp, 10 predicted proteins | sample 1519751 | NCBI WGS metagenome assembly OBJA01 (sample SAMEA3881238, study PRJEB22517) | soil metagenome | biome: lake sediment; feature: soda lake sediment; material: sediment, water from around vicinity | place: India | collected 2013-12-23 | depth 3 m
GTGAACGGTTACGATCTTTTTTACTTCTCCCAGCGCAGCACGACGCCCGCCTGCGATTCCGACACCCCGACTCCCAGCGCCTGGAGAAACTGGAAGAACGGCCGACCGAAGCAGAACAGCTCCTGGCTCAGTTTCAACTGATAATCGGCAATGATCCTCGTCCGGAAACGGAGATCGTCACGCACCCTTTTCTCCAGCTCCCTTTTCTTCCTGTCCGGCAACCGGTGCAGCTCTGTCCTGATCTCCTGCAGGTCGTCGCAGGGGCAGATTCGCTCGTGCTCCCTGATGACGGCAACGAGCGGGTCATCCGGCTCGAGGAGATCGAAGCGGGTCAGGGTGTCCTTCTCGACAATGGCCAGAATTTCTTCGGTATCCCAGCACTTCAGCACCCTGCAGGCATGAGGCCGGTGATCGTAGATGGTGCAGCCTGCCTTTTCGTCATAGTAGCAGCAATTCCATTGCCGTCCGGCACCAATGATCTTGACCAGTTCGACACCCACCGGCTGCAGGCCGGTGATCGGATGATGGGCCAATTCTCCTTTCCTGATGGTTATCAAGGCGCTCATTGGTATCTTGCCGCTCTTGACCAGCGGCAGATCCTGAGTGTGTAAGGCGGGGCCTCCCTTCTTGCAGCAATTCCCACATTTCCTGCATGTGGTCTGAACGGTTTTCATTCCCTTTCCTGATTTTCCAGCACAGACGAACTCGATCCGCCACGTTCCGAGGTCTTGAGCTGCCTGCACACCTGATTCGGTTTTCCTGAAACGATACCTCTTCTCTCCGCCGCATTATATCACAAGGGACTGGCGAAGATGGAATCCTTTGCACTGAAAACCGTGCTGATTAGTGACTCTGAATGAACGGACGCGGGAGCGTCCGAGGCTGTTCCCGCTGGAGCGTGGGAACGATCATTACTGCCGGGTGGGACATATGGCCGAAAAAAAGCGAACATCGGGTGCACTCCACGAGAGACACCGTTGAGAAAAGCTCACTCAACTCCGCCCGCGGGACCCTCCCGGGGACAAACTCATGTTGAGAAAACGAGCGTCTTCCGGTATTTTGGTTCACTTGGAGTTTTTTTGTTTATTTCAAAATAGTTCACCGAATGAACACACGTATTACCTTCTATCGTTCAAACCTCTGCCCGCGCTGTCATATCGCCGGCAGACACCTCAGGGAACTTGCCGCGGCCGACCCCTCGCTCGAGATCGAAGAAGTGGACATCCTGCTCTCGCCGCGCCGGACATGGCGGGACGGGATCAGAATGATTCCGGCCATGCGCATCGGCAACCGGACCATCAGCGGCGTGTTCCTCGGCAAGGATGCCATCGCCGGCTTCATCGCCCGAAACAGGTCATGAACATTCGCCCCCCTTTCCCCGGATCCGGCTGCCCCGGGAACTCCATGGCCACGCTGCACGCCGCACCCTCGCCGGCCCTGTTTTTCCTTGCATTTCATCTTTTCTTTTCGCTAGAATTATTCCAACTCGCAGGTTTTTCCCGCAATATCGGCAGGAAAGATAGGGTTTTCCCACCTTCTCCCGGCATGTGAACAATGAAATATCTCTTCATCATTCTGGCTATCGTCAGTCTCGCGACGGTCCTCTCGCTCCTTTCCTTCCTGCCCGGCAAAACCCCCACGAAAGACGAGATCGCCATCTCGGTCAACGGCCGCGACATCGCCAGGGATGCCGTCGCCCTTGAAGGCGCCAGAAGAGGGTACCACGCCAAGGAGCAATCCGAGTTGTACGACACGCTCATCGCCCGCGAGCTGCTGATCCAGGAAGCCGAAAGGCAGGCGATCCACAAAGAGGAAAGCTTTCGCAAGTCCCTCAAGGAATTCTACGAAAGTTCGCTGATCAAGATCCTCCTCGACCGAAAGAACGAGCAACTCGAGAGCAAGGTGGGCGACGAGGAAATCGCCGGCTATCTCGCCCTGACCGGAAAAATCGTCACCTTCACCCGGCTGGATGCCATCCCCAAGTCCCACGAGGATGCCGAGGTTGCCGGTGGCTTGACCAACACGGCGCTGTTCAATGACCTGGCGACGCCGATGAGGATGCTCCTGGCCTCGCTCCGGCCCGGACAGTATGCAATCCACTTCGATACCGGCACGGAGAGGTACGCCGTTCGCCTGGACGATATCCAGCCGGCGCCCGACCCCTCGGCGCCGCAGATGGATCGGCAGCGCCTTGCGGCGATGTTCGAGGATTACAAGAGGGAGCAGCAGATGAGTCAATGGCTGACGGATTTGAAACAGAAGGCCACAATCACCATACACAACGGTAAAGAGTAATTATGGCACAGCTATACAAGAGAAGGAATTTTTTCATTAAAAAGGACTTCCAGGGCAAGCTCATACTCGGATATTTCCTTTTTGTCTTCGGTGGTTGCCTTTTATTCATCGTCCTCTTCAGCCTTATTTCAGCCGACACCCTGACAATTACATATAACAACAACGACCTCCAGTTCGGCCAGACGCCACTGATCCTCTTCAAAAAAATCCTGACTGCTCACTGGATTTTTTTAGTCGTTGGCAGTATAGTACTCGTGATTACGGCAATGTTCCTCACGCACCGCATTGCCGGACCTCTTTTCCGGTTCGAGAAGACCCTCGACAGCATGCTGAAGCGCAGGCTGGACGATACGATCTTCCTGCGCAGCAAGGATGAAGGAAAGGAACTTGCCAATAAAATCAACGCATTCAACAAAGACCTCTCCCTGACGTTGAAAAATCTCCAGGCCCATTCCGAAGCGATCTCTGAGTTGCTCGATCAGGCCAGGACCAAAACTCGCGACCTGCCTCCGGAGTTACAGGAAGACCTCCACGGCCTGTACTGGAGTCTGGATGAAAAGAACAAGAAGATCAAAGCAATCTACTCATCGTACACTCTGAACGATGTTTAAGATCCTTGTCTGCACCGCAGTCTGCTGGTTCTTCTTCCTCCCTTCGCCTCTGTCGGCGAAGGAAGCCAGGAGCCGGTACATCACCCTCGTCTACGCCACCCAAAAGCAACTCGAGGACTTCAACGACAACGTCGACCTGGGCAGAAAGCTGAATCAACTCGTGAGGAAGAAGAATGTGGTGACGGTGGAGGATGAAGTCCTCGCCAAGCTCGACACCATTCTGGAGAAGGCCGAAACCATCCTCGACATGTTTCCGGACAATCTCCACGTAACGGTCGTCCTGCTTGACGACATCAAGGAGGTGTCCCAGGTATACAAACAGAAGTACGGCAAGGATGTCGACCACATCGCCTACTATTCACTTTCCGAGGACACCATCTACTTTTCCGTCAAGGATGCCCGGCTCCGGGTGGTGGCCCACGAAATCGGTCATGCCATTGTCGACCATTATTTCGATGTCCAGCCGCCGTACCATATCCACGAGTTGATGGCCCAGTTCGTGGAAAAGCATATAAGCGACTGAATCAGAGCGATTACTGAACCTGCCTCGATGTCAGCTTCTCTATCTTCTTCCGGACCGAGGCGTTGCCCGGCTCCAGCTGCAGCACCTGCCCATACTCTTCGAGCGCCCGGTAGCTGATGGCTTCCTTGGCGTAATAGTCCCCAAGCCACTCACGAAAGCGCGGATGCTCCGGTATCTTTGCAAGACCCAGGCGCACGATTTCGAGCGCCCTGTCCTCATCTTGCCGTTGCCGGTAATAATTGTAGAGCTGCGAAAACCAGTCTGGCTTGACAACCCTTTCCCCCTCGAGAAAATCAAGGGCATGTTCCCGGAAATAGACGGCCTCGTCGATGCTGCCCAGTTTTTCGAGAAAAGATCCGGTTTGCAGCCAGATATCGACGGATTGCGGCAGGGAGGCCGTCAACTCTTGCCTGGTTAAGGAAAATCCCTGCAGAAGGGGAATGACCGCTTTGACCATTTTCGGATTCTGCTCGAGCCCCTTGCGCACCGCCGCAATAGCTGCTTGCCGTTGTCCGGTTTCAAGCAGCCACTCGACCCTCGCCAGGAGAAGCTCGTCCTTATGCAGGGTGGTCTCCACGCCCTTCTCGACCAACCGTGCGGCCAAATCCTGCCGATCCTTCGGCAGCATCATTCCAATCTGCTGGAGATACGCCCCGTTGAGGGGATCCTTCCGACCCGCCTCCACATAAAATTCCAGGGCCTTCTCGGGCTGCCGAAGATACCGTTGTACATCCCCCTGCAGGGATGAATAGATCGGCTCCATTGGGTCGAACCGGGATGCCTCCTGCAAGGCGACGGATATCCGGGAAAGCAGCTTTCCCTCCAACTGGCGATTGAGATAGATGCCACTGACCTCGGCATACTTCCACCGGGCCAGCATCACTCCGCCCTGTCCGAGAAGCAAGGCGCAGAGCAGGATCCCCCCGCAGAACAGAAACACCTCTCGAGACAGTCGGGTGCTCTGCTTCAGCAGCGTGGAATCCATCCCATAATAGAATCTCGTATTCCCGGCCGAGACGAGCAGCCCGCACAGGAAGAAGAAATACAGCCCGACGGCGCCGTTATGCATGTTGAAATCGCTGATGCCGTGGATGAGCATGGCAGAGATGCCGCAGAGCGCCCCGATGCCGACCAGTCTGGCATAGCGATCCCGACGGCGGCCGATCATCTTCCAGCCGGCGCGAAGGACCGCGATGACGAACCAGGCGGCAAGGGCGAAACCGATGATGCCGCCATCGGTGAGCAACTCGAGGTAATCGTTATGGGCATGGTCATAGATCTCCCGGCCGGGGAAAGTCCTGTACAGCGGGAAGACGGCAATAAAAGTGCCGAAGCCGCTGCCGGTGAGCCAGAAGTCTTTGATCAGCGGCAGGACATCCCCCCAGATCCGGAAACGATCGATGCTGATCTGCCCTGAACTGTCCACGATCTGTTCGAATCTCCGGAAGATGGGGTCCCAGCCGAACCAAGTCACCGAAAGGATCAGCGCACCGACCACCCCGATGAAGAACATCCTGGAATACCGGGTGGTTTTCCAGGCGATCAGGGAAAAGAAGAAGAGCAGGGAAAAGGAAACGGCGATGATCCCGCCCCGGCTGAGGCTGATAAAGGCGGAACAGACCAGGATGAGCACGCCGAGCCCCAACACCATGTAGAGATTGCCGCCGCTCGGCGAAAAGAACGTAACGATCCGCTGGCGCAGGGATTCCTCGGGATTCAGAGACGGCCGGTAGAACAAGGCCAGGGCAAGAGTCAGCGGAGCCATCATTTCGATGTAGCCGCAGTACTGCGAGCGGTTGACCCACGGTCCGATCGGTGAAGCAGTGGAGACGGAACGGAACCAGAAAATTTTATCGGGTGAGGAATACTTCTGCAGGATGGCCAGCAGGGCTATACCGATAGCCAGCCAGCAGCAGATCGACACCGTCTTCTTCAGCCGATCGCCGCTGCTCAGCAGCTGAATGGTGAGAACATAGAAAATACCGTACGAGGCAACCCGCAGGAATTCGAGGAACGTTTCCTTGCGATAGATGGTCATGGGGATCCACGCCCCCGGATTCGACAGCTCGTTTACCGGCTGATAGGCGTGGTAGCTTGCGGGGGAGAGCAACTTGACGAGGCCCGGCGGCAAAGGCACCATCTGCAGGGCCATGAAGCACACCAGCAGGACCAGGGGCACAAGACCAGGCGCCTGCAGGAGTTTGTCCGGCGAGGTGCGGCGCTGCAGGCAGAAAAAGAAAACCGTAAAGACGATCAGGAGTTGAACGGTCGTCATCGACCATTCTTCGACCGTCCCGAAGGCCAGGGGGGTAAAGACGAGGGTGGCGATGAACAGGGCAAAGGGAATGTCCTTCATCGATCAATATGACCCCCCGCAGCCGAAGCAGCCGTATCAGGCCTCGCTGTCCTTGGCATAATAGGTTGTATAGCCATAGTAGTACGAACCGGTAACATCACTTTTCTTCTGGCCGTTCAGGACACAGCCGAGGAGAGGACACTGGACATCCCGCAGCTTCTTCAACCCGCTCTGGAGCATCTCGTAAGTTGTCTTGCCTGCCCGCACCACGACGATCGTGCCGTCCACCAGCCGGGTCAGGGCAAGACTGTCGGTAACGCTCTGGATCGGGGGTGAATCGATGAGAACGAAATCGAAATTTTCCGCCATCTTTTCAACGAAAGATTTCATTTTCCGAGAGCTCACCAATTCGGCGGGATTCGGCGGGATGGTGCCGGACGATATGACGAAGAGATCTTCACCAGGGATCTTATGGATGATGTTGTCCTGGGTGTTGCCGGTCAGAAAGTTGCTGAGCCCCTTGTCGTTCTGCATGGCGAAGACCGAATGAACGCGAGGCCGGCGCAGGTCGCAGTCGATCACCAGGACCTTCTTGTTGCCCTGGCTGAGGACCCTGGCGATGTTGATCGTTGTCGACGTCTTTCCTTCCTGCGGCCCCATGCTGGTTATCAGGATGGTTCGGGGAGGATGTTCGGCCGACGAAAGCAGGAGACCCGTCCGAATCAAGCGATAACTCTCCGCCAGCGGCGAGAGCGGTTTTTTGAGAATAAAGGATTCGATGCTCGCCCCCTTCTCCTTCACCTGCTCGACCGTGCCGAGCACCGTCAAGCCGTACCGCGTCTCCAGGTCCTTTTCCGATTTCACGGTATTGTCGAGATACTCGATGAGGAAGGCGCAGCCGATCCCGCCCATCAGGCCGAGGATGAGACCGATCATCAGGCTGCGCTTCTTGTTCGGCTTGGACGGGCCGCCCGGCAGATAGGCGTCTCTGATCACCCAGACATTGACGCTCTGTGCCTGTTCGGTCACGCCCTCCTTCTTGATATTGGCGGTCAAGGCCTCGTAGACGACCCGATTGGAATCGACATCCCGCTTCATGATGGAAAACTGGATGAACTTTTCGTTGAGATTGAGCAGTTCCTTTTTGGTGGAATCGAGCAGTTCCTGGAGGCTCTCTTCCTGGGATTTCGCCAGTTCGAAAGAATTCCTGGTGGTGGCGATGACCCGGTTGACCTCGGCCTGCTGCTGGCTGAGCAGTTGCCTCAGCTCATCGTTGGCCTTGATCATCAGCGGGTGTTTCTCACCGTATTTCTTGGACAGCTCGGTCAGGTTCTGGCGGGACTTGAAGATCGTTTCACGCAGGCTCTTCAGCACGCCATTCTCAGCAAAAACCGGGATATTCTCCAAAAGATTGATATTCGAGCCGGCGGACGAAATCTGCTTCATGACATCCTCCAGCGCCTTGCGGTCGGTCTGGGCCTGCGACAGCCTGGTGCTGAACTCGCTCAACTTCTGCGGGGCGATGGCCAGCCTGTTCTCCACCGTCACCAGGTCGTTTTCCCGCATGTACTGCTGCATGACCCTCTCGGAATCTTCGAGCTTTTTCCGCTCCTCCTCGGCCTTCGCGGTCATCCACTGCAGGGCGTACCGGCTGGTGGTGAGCTTCATGTCGAGGATCTCGTCCATATAGGCCTTGGTCACCGCGTCCGCCACCAGCTTGGCGATAATCGGCGATTCATGCTCACAGGTGATCCTGACGATCTTGGAATCCTTCATCGGCTCCACGGAGAGGCTGCCCTGCACCATCAAGGCAATAATATCTTCGTCCGACAACGGCTCGGTCTGGAGAGTGGCGGCCTCGTTCGTGACGCCGCCGTCCGGTGCGGGGCTCCGCACCAGGGCCGCCATTTGGCCGAGAGAGCCTCTGATGCCCGACTTGATCCCGTTTTTCACGGAGGCAAGGATGGACGATGTTTCCTCCGCCTCCTTGAGGAAATATTTTCGGTAGGTGGTGGCCAGTTTCTGGTTGTCGACAACACGCCTGGCTACCTTAAGGCTGGTAATGATGGCCGACTGTGTGGAGAGGAATTCAGGGTCGTAGGACGAGTAGTAGGTATTTTCGAGACCCGAGGCTCCCCGGTTCCTTTCGATGAGGACCTCGGTGGACGAGTTATAGATGGGAACCTTGGAGAAGGTGGAAATGATTGTCAGCAGAAACACCACCGTCAGGACACTGAGGACGACGAATTTTCTCTTTCGAACTATGAGAAAATACTCCCGGAGGTTTATCTCTTCCTCCACCTCTTCTTCGACAAGCCGTTCCGGTACCTGGTAATTCTTCATACTTTTTGATGACTGAGAAAGCTACGGGGGCAAATGGGGTGGCCCGGGAGTCTGTAGGATATCCGACTCCTAGAAAAAGCTCTCCGGCACGACGATGACGTCGTTATGCCGAACCGGAGTGTCGAGGCTGACTTTTTTCAGGACAGTTTTCTTGCCATCCTCCATCCTGACGATATCTATGCCGGATTTCGAGGCCTTGCCGGTGAACCCCTTGGCAAGGGTCACGAGTTTCAGCACGGTTGCCCCTTCCCCGCAGGGATAGGTCCCGGGGGTGCCCACTTCGCCGGTGACGTAGCATTTGCCCGCCTCCGAAACGTAGACCGTGTCCTCGTCGGAGATCATGAGGTTCTGCGAAAGATCCCCGCCTTCCACCAGTGAGGACAGGTTGATGACGATGACATTGTCCTTGTCCTTGCCCGCCTTCTGGATGGTGGCCGTGTCACCGTGGTCCTTGTCGAAACCGCCGGCCTTGGAGATCAGCTCGAGAAAGGTGGTCGGGCCAGTCAATTCGATGAGTCCCGGCCGGTTGACCTTGCCGAGGACGACGACTTTCTTGCTGCGGAATTCATCGACGAAGATATTGACCTGGGGATTGACGATATAGCCGTCGGCGAGAAGCTGGGTGATTTTTTCGGTGATTGCCGAGACTGACAGCTTGCTGACGTTCACCGTCCCCACCAGGGGCATGACGATGGTGCCGTTGCTGGCGACCCGAACCTTGGTTTTCAGGTCGTCGTTGTCGTATACGGTGATGCTCAGGACGTCACCGGGTCCGACAAGATAGTCCTGGGAAGCCGGGACATTCCCGGCTCCCAGGACCGCAAGAACCGCAAGGAGAGATATGAAGTGCTTCCAGAGCCCTGCCCTAAAGACCGAAATATACTGACCGAACAAAATAATCACCAAAAAAACAGATGGATAACCTCACCGCTCACTAAATTGCGAATTTGAGATTCGCAAAAACGGTATTCGTTTCATAATCGAAGAGGTCATCCGTCGAATTACGCTTTTCAAACTGATACGATACTTCTCCCATCAACCAATCCCGAAAAAGATATTGCGCGGCAGGTTGAATGGTGAAAGTCGTGTCATCCCTGTCCTGCTCTACCAGCTGGGAATATTCGGCATCCTCGAGACTCACCGCCAGGGTACCGGTTATCTTCTCGGTGAACTTCTGACTATAGCCAAGTGTCCCCCCGAGAACCGTCCTGTCGGACGCCAGCACACTGTCGCTCTCCTCGTTGGTTCGATAGAGGTTGAGAGTCATGCCCGTCTTCTGGGTGATCTTGTAGGCTGCCTGGATCTCCACGGCAAAGCCGTCGTAATCGCTCCTCTCCCCCGCGGCGCCGCCGTTTTCGAACTCCTTGTTCTGCCAGCCGGCTTTGGCCAGCAGCGAGACTTTCTCGGTGGTGTCCCACTTTATACCGCCGTAGACGAAATTCTGGGTGTTATCGTTCTCGGCGGCGGTATCGTACTGGACATCGACATACTTGCCCTCGAGAAAAAACGACGTTTTCTCACTATAGATGTAATATCCGTAAAGATCAAAGACATTATCGACACGATCCTGGAAGGTGTTGACATCGTCTTCATAAGCGAGCCAGAAATTCGAATATTCGAACTTGGCCCGCAGCTTCTCCGTAATCCGATAGTCTACGGTTGCCAGCAGGACATTGGAATCGAACTGATCTTCCGCGACCCCGATGGCGGAACCGGCATCGTACTTGTCCTGGTCGCGGGAGAATCTGTCGACAAGCTGCAGGGAAAGCCCCCCCCGCATGTTGTAGCGGAACAGCCCCTCGGCCAGCCCGTTGACCGTGTTCAGGTCCGAGTCTTCGGAGTAGAAATCGAAATTCAAGCCGCCGAGGGCATACGCCTGGTACCGGTCCGTGCCCTCATAGTCCTTGAGCTGCAGCGCCATGCCGCCGGGCGACGTATTGTTGGGGGCCAGGCTCACCGGTATCTCCTTCTTTCGCGGCACGGTGAACCACACTGCGGGAGAGATGGTGGTTATGAAGGTGGATGTCTTATCCGAGTCGATATTGTAGAGATTGTCGGTGTACTCCTCCTGAACCATCAGGTTGGCGTGAAAATAGCCGCCCTGACCGCCGAAGAGGTCATCATCGCCCCCCCGGGCATCCTCCGGCAGCAGGGATACCTGGCCCTGGCTGCTTTGGCCCATCGGCACATCCTGGGTGGGCGGAACATCGGTGGGAGTCTGCTTGTTGCCGACACCAACAATCTTCAAGTCCTGTATCTGTATCGCCTGGACATTGCCCGCCAGGTTCAAGCCATAAAAAACTGCCACTCCCGTGCATAATGCCTTCGCTGAAAATGATCTCATTCTCCCCTCGTCTTTTAATGCTTGAAAGAGTGCCTTATTCCCGGACTTCTTCGGGTGAGTCGAATGCCCGGGCAGGCAGGATCTTCACCTTTTCCGGACCATAAAAAACGAGGTCAATCTGATTATGTCCAGACTGACCTCGCAGATGCGCATCAACATGCTCAAATAGAACCTTTTCCCGTTCGTTCCTAGCCAGGAGCCTGTCGCCGTAATCCGACAGGATACTGGAGATTCGGCCTTTTGAGGCTACCGTCAGTGATCACGCCGCTCCGGGAAAAGATTTCGGATTACAGTGTCGACGGGCTGGCAAACTGGCCGTTGCGGACGCGCTGTGGCGTAACGAAGCTCGGTCCACGGTCAACTGGCGTATACGCCTGGGCGTCGGCGACCTGATCGCCGCACTCGGCGACGCTCTTTTTGAAACCCGCAGCAAGGATGGTTTCCGAAATACCGTATCTCTCGGCCGCCTCTCGAATATCCTGCCCGCTTGCCCCGGCACAGTACAACGCCTTGACCAGGTTCTGGGGATTGAGCCCTTCCAGTTCCAGGCCGTTTTTCACGATCAGGTCGGGGACCGTTCCCTGCTTCAAGGCATTTTCGACAGCTTTATCAATTCCTTCCGCCACATATGTGTCGCGGAAATCGACCAGCCACTCAGCGAAGACAAGGGCGGCGCTGAACAGCACCAACATACAGGCAGTTGCTATTTTTTTCATTCCGGCCTCCAGAAGCATATTTCTAAACATTAAGCTGATGCAGAACTTATCTCATTATATTGAGAATTAATATTGCAAGGATTATACCAAGCACGCAAACTAAACTAGAGTATTAATAAACCTGAACAACTTCACTCACCGGTTTTTGCCGCCTGCAGATTATTCCGACATTACGGAAATCACTTTCCGGATTTCAGGAATAATCTTTCAAGAGATTCCGGGGGCTCCTCACGCGGACGCCCCAATGGCGGCTACCCCTCTCACTGATGCGGGCCACACCCTCGAGGGCTGTTATCCCCTCCCACAGCAGAGGGGATATCTAAAACAGGAATGAAATCCTAAAGTACTAATCTTCTTTCCTGTATTTCACCAGGAACTTGAAAACCACCTCTTTCTGCTGCCCGTCAAACTCGAGAAACCTGAAGCCATGATAGTACCTTTTCCCTTCCTCGGAGAACCACAGGTGTTCCGCGGGCAGTTCGACGGTAAGTGACTCGCTGTCCATGGGGAAGGTTATTCTGGCCACCACACGATCCAGCAGGCAATCCAGTTGCGGCAGGCAGGCCATGAAGCCGCCGTTGGAAATATTCAAAACATTCCCTTCGAACAGAATTCCCCGCTCGGTTTCACGACACACGACTGCGAGCTGAACGTCGTAGCGGGAAGATTTTCTGAAGACCGACTGCAAGTCCAGCTTCCCGCCCCTCAACCGGTTCATCCAGTGGAGGAAGATGTTCTGCTCCGACGTTTTCTTTTTCACCCTGAGACTGAGCCGCATCGTATGGATGATGCAGAGAGAAGCGCCGACGTAGGTGACCAGATAGAGAAGGTAGGCGCCAAAGAGGTAGGAATCCGGGAGCTTATAGAGAGGACCGAGAAAACTGATG
>OBJA01002126.1_pt1 | contig 12015 bp, 17 predicted proteins | sample 1519751 | NCBI WGS metagenome assembly OBJA01 (sample SAMEA3881238, study PRJEB22517) | soil metagenome | biome: lake sediment; feature: soda lake sediment; material: sediment, water from around vicinity | place: India | collected 2013-12-23 | depth 3 m
CTCACGCCCGAGCTCGCCGAGTCGTTCGGCATCCCCGACGCCACCGGACTGGTGATCGCCGGCGTCCTGCCCGACGGCCCCGCCGCGCGCGCCAGGCTGCAGGCGGGCGACGTCATCACCCATATAAACGGCCAGCGCATCCAGGACGCGCGCGCCGCGCTCAACCTCATCGCCCAGACCGTCCCCGGCAGCACCATCAAGCTCAAGGGGCTGCGCAGCGGACAGGAGATCGAGCTCGAGGCGACGGTGAGCAAACGGCCGCAGCCCGGCTGACCGCGCCGCGGCCGGCTACCTTTCGGCCGCCTCCTCTTCCTCCTCGTCCCCGGCCCGCTTGCCGACGTAGAAGCGCGACAGCACCACGCCGAGCTCGAACAGCAGCCACATCGGTATCGCCAGCAGGGTCTGGGAGATGACGTCGGGCGGCGTCAGCAGCATGCCGACGACGAAGGCGCCGACGATGACGTACTTGCGCTTGGCCACCAGCTGCTGCGGGGTCGTCGCGCCCAGCCACACCAGCACGATGGTCGCGATCGGCACCTGGAACGCGACGCCGAAGGCGAAGAAGATCGTCAGCACGAAACTGAGGTAGTTGCTGATATCGGTCATCACCGTCACCCCTTCGGGGGCGACCGCGAGGAAGAAGCCGAACACCAGCGGAAAGAGGACGAAGTACGCGAACAGCATGCCGCCGTAGAACAGCAGCACGCTCGCCACCAGCAGCGGCAGCGCCAGCCTCCGCTCGCTGCGGTACAGGCCCGGCGCCGTGAAGCGCCATATCTGGTGCAGGATGTAGGGCATCGCCACGAACACCGCCAGCACCATGGTGAACTTGAAGGGCACCAGGAAGGGCGCGGCCACCTGGGTGGCGATCATGCTGGTCCCCTGCGGCATGCGCTCGATCAGCGGCAGGGCCAGCATGGAATAGAGCCGGTTGGCGAAGGGCGCCATGGCGAGGAAGATGATGCCGACCGCGGCGACGATGCGCAGCAGCCGCGAGCGCAGCTCCAGCAGGTGCGCCATCAGCGGCATTTCGCCGCCGCCCGGGGGATTAGTGCGCGCTTCGCCCATCGCGCTGCCGTTCGGTCGCCGCCGCGGCCTCGTCATTGTTCGCGGCCTCGGAGCCCTCCCGATCGGTCTGCTGCTTGTCCTTGGCGGGAGGGTCGAGGGAGATCGTTGCGCGCGCGTCCTCGATGGCCTTGTGGAACTCGGCGATCTCGGTCTCACGCTCGACCAGGCGCTTCAGCTCCTCCGCCCTGGCGACCTCGCGCGTGAACTCGGCCTTGAACTCGCCGGCCACCTTGCGGGCGCGCGTCGCCCAGGCGCTCACGCCGCGGATCAGGCCGGGCAGTTCCTTGGGGCCCACGACCAGCAGCGCGACCACCGCGATCACCACCATCTCCCAGAAACCGATATCGAACATCGCTTGGTCACTCCGGCGCGGGCGCGGCCGCGCGGAACAGGTCTATCTCCCGCCGTGACGGCGGGAGCGGGTGAGGACGGGACGGTGCAGGGTCAGACCTTTTCGTTCTCCTTGGACTCGACCTTGCCCTCGATGACGCGCTCGGCCTTGCTGCGGTCCATCTGCTCCTGCGCCAGCTCGGTCTCGTCCTGGCCCGGTTCGCGGACCGCGTCGCGGAAGCCCTTCATGGCCCCGCCCAGATCCTTGCCCATGCTGCGCAGCTTCTTGGTGCCGAACAGCAGGAGCACGATCAACAGTATGATCAGTAATTGCCAGATGCTGATTCCCATGATCCCGTACCTCTCAAGTGTCGGTCTTCCGCCCTGCCCGCCGCCGGGCGGGGAGCGGATGCGACGCGCCGGCTAGCCGCGCGCCGCTTTCTCTTCGATCCCGGAACGCCCGAAACGCCGCTCCAGCTCCGCGAGCACCTGCTCGGGGCCGAGCCCACGCCGGGCGAGCAGGACGAGGGTGTGAAACCAGAGGTCCGCGGTCTCGTGCACCACGGCCTCGTCATCGTCGCCCAGGCCGGCCATCACCAGCTCGGTGGCCTCCTCGCCGATCTTCTTGAGGATCGCCTCCGGTCCCCTGGCGTAGAGGCTCGCGACGTAGGACTCCTTCGGGTCCCCCTGCTTGCGCTGTTCGAGCACATGGGCAAGCGACTTTAATACCGCATCCATAGGACAGAACCGTGACAGGCGCTCCCGATAATGGGAAATAGTACCGCGTTTCAGCGCTTAGAGGCACCATATATATCGGCGGGGTCCTTCAGCACGGGGTCCACGGCGAGCCAGCGCCCCTGCTCCAGCCGACGGAACAGGCAGCTCTCGCGCCCGGTATGGCAGGCCACGCCGCCCTGCTGCTCGATCAGGAGCAGGACGGCGTCGCCGTCGCAGTCCAGCCGGATCTCGCGCACCTGCTGGACGTGCCCCGATTCCTCCCCCTTGCGCCACAGCCGGCCGCGCGAGCGCGACCAGTACACGGCCCGGCCGCCCGCCGCCGTCTCGCGCAGGGCGTCGCGGTTCATCCAGGCGATCATCAGCACCCGCCCGCTCGCCCGGTCCTGCGCGACGGCGGTGACCAGCCCGTCGGCGTTCCAGTTCACCTCGTCCAGCCACTGCTCGTCCATGCGGGTTCGCCTCTCAGCCGGCGTCCGGCGGCCTGACCGGGATGCCCTGCCCGGCCAGGTAGCGCTTGGCTTCCCCGACCGTGTGCTGCCCGTAGTGGAAGATACTGGCGGCGAGCACCGCGTCGGCCCGGCCCTGTGTCAGACCCTCGGCGAGATGGGTCAGGCCACCCACCCCGCCCGAGGCGATGACGGGCACACCGACCGCGGCGCTCACGGCCGCGGTCAGCTCGAGGTCGTAGCCGTCGCGGGTGCCGTCGCGGTCCATGCTGGTGAGGAGGATCTCGCCGGCGCCGAGCTCCGTGACCTTCGCCGCCCAGGCCACCGCGTCGATGCCGGTGGCGCGCCGGCCGCCGTGGGTATAGACCTCCCAGCGCAGGCCGCCGTCCGCGGCAGGCGCGACGCGGCGGGCGTCGATCGCGACCACGATGCACTGCGAGCCGAAGCGCTCCGCGGCGCGGCGCACCAGGTCCGGGTCGTGGATCGCCGCCGTGTTGATCGCCACCTTGTCGGCGCCGGCGTTGAGCATGCGGCGGATGTCGTCGAGGCTGCGGATGCCGCCGCCGACGGTGAGCGGGATGAAGACGTCGGCCGCCACCGCCTCGACCACGTGCACCATGGTCTCGCGGTCCTCGGCGCTGGCGGTGATGTCGAGGAAGACCAGCTCATCGGCGCCCTGCCGATCGTAGGCGCGGGCGATCGCCACCGGATCGCCGGCGTCGGTGATGTTCTCGAAGCGCACGCCCTTGACGACGCGGCCCTTGTCCACGTCCAGGCAGGGGATGATGCGCTTGGCGAGTGTTTCCATGATGCGTTCGGTATCGCGCGCCGGCGGCCGGGTCAGCCGCGGCCCTCGATGTACCGCCGCGCCTCGGCGAAGTCGAGCTTCCCTTCGTAGAGCGCGCGCCCCAGCACCGCGCCCATCACCCCGTCGCCCTCGACCTCGCACAGCGCCTTGATGTCGTCCAGGCCGGAGATGCCGCCGGAGGCGATGATCGGGATGCGTACGGCGCGCGCCAGCGCCACCGTCGCATCGACGTTGACCCCGGTCAGCATGCCGTCGCGGTTGATGTCGGTATAGATGATGGCGGAGACGCCGTCGCGCTCGAAGTGCTGCGCCATGTCGATGACGTCATGATTGGAGAGCTTGGACCAGCCGTCGATCGCGACCTTGCCGTCGCGGGCGTCGAGGCCCACGATGATGTGGCCTGGAAACGAGACCGCCGCGTCGGCGACGAAGTGCGGCTCGTTCACGGCGGTGGTGCCGATGATGACGAAGCTGACGCCGATGTCGAGATAGGTCTCGATCGCCTCGTCGTCGCGGATGCCGCCGCCGACCTGCAGCGGCACTTCGGGGAAGGCGCGCGCGATGTCGCGGATCACCCGCGCGTTCACCGGCCGGCCGGCGGTGGCGCCGTTCAGGTCGACGATGTGCAGGCGCTGCGCGCCGGCCTCGACCCAGCGCCCGGCTATCGCCACCGGGTCATCGGAGAACACCGTGGAATCGTCCATCCTGCCCTGGCGCAGGCGCACGCACTGGCCGTCCTTGATATCGATCGCTGGTATCAGCAGCATGACCTTACCTCATCGAAACACTCGTTCACTGTTGCATCCCCGTCATCGGCCGCCGCGACGGACGGCCGCACACACGCGCTTTCCGCTCAGGCGTTCCCGTCCCAGTGGATGAAGTTCGCCAGCAGCGCGAGTCCGGCGCGCTGGCTCTTCTCCGGGTGGAACTGCACTGCGAAGACGTTGTCCCGCGCCAGAGCGGAGGCGAAGCCGATGCCGTACTCCGTGGTGGCGGCGACGTCGGCCGCCGCGGCCGGCTTCACGTAGTAGCTGTGCACGAAATAGAAATGGCTGTCCTGCGGCACGCCCTCCCACAGCGGGTGGGGCCGGAGCGCGTGGACCCGGTTCCAGCCCATGTGCGGGACCTTCAGCGCCGCGCCGGACGCCTGCGCGGGGAAGCGCGGCGCCTCGCCCACGACGATGCCGAGGCCGGCGGTCCCGCCGTTCTCCTCGCTGCTGTCCATGAGGGCCTGCATGCCCAGGCAGATGCCGAGAAAGGGACGGGAGCGGGCGGCCTCGCGCACCGCCTCGGTCAGATCGAGCCGCTGCAGCTCCGCCATGCAATCGCGCAGGGCGCCGACGCCGGGGAACACCACCCGGTCCGCGGCGAGGATGGCGGCGCGATCGCTCGCGAGCGCGACGCGCGCCGCACCGGCGACGTGCTCCAGGGCCTTGCACACGGAACGCAGATTGCCCATCCCGTAGTCGATGACCGCTACCGTAGTCATGCTGGCGTTGCCATAGTACAGGGGTCGGAGCGGGATCGCGGCGTCAGAGACTACCCTTGGTCGAAGGCATGATGCCCTGCCCGCGCGGGTCCGCCTCCACCGCCGCGCGCAGGGCGCGGCCGAAGGCCTTGAATATCGTCTCGACGATGTGGTGCGCGTTGACCCCGCGCAGGTTGTCGATGTGCACCGTGGCGAGCGCGTGGTTGACGAAGGCGCGGAAGAACTCCTGGAACAGGTCGACGTCCATGTTGCCGACGCGCGCGCGCGGGAAGGTGACGTGGTATTCCAGGCCGGGACGGCCGGACAGGTCGATCGCCACCCGCGAGAGCGCCTCGTCCAGGGGCACGTAGGCGTGGCCGTAGCGGCGGATGCCCTCCTTGTCGCCGAGCGCGCGCGCCACGGCCTGTCCGAGCACGATGCCCACGTCTTCCACCGTGTGATGGTCGTCGATGTGCACGTCGCCCTCGGCGCGGATGTCGAGATCGATCATGCCGTGGCGGGCGATCTGCTCCAGCATGTGGTTGAGAAAGGGCACCGGCGTCTTGAGGCTCGATTGCCCGGTGCCGTCGAGGTTGACCTCGATCCTGATGTCGGTCTCCCTCGTCTTGCGCTCGACGGCCGCCCTGCGGTCTTGCATTGTTCCTCCGGAAGTCAGGCCCTTATGATCGCACAAGCGCTGTCCGCGCGCTAACCTCCCCCGCCCGGCGGGGGTTGCTCAGCCGCCTTTCAGCACCTCGTCCAGGGCCGCGATGAAGGCCTCGTTCTCAGCCGGGGCGCCGACCGTCACGCGCAGGCAGTCGCGCAGGCCGCTGCGGCCGAGGTTCTTGATCAGCACCCGCCGTTCGGAGAGTCCAGCGAAGACCCGGTCCCCTTCCCCGTCCGGGACGCGGAACAGGATGAAGTTGGCGTGGCTGCGCTGCACCCTGAGTCCGGGCAGGGCGCAGAGGGCCTCGTGGAGCCGCTCGCGGTCCGCGCGGATGCGCGCCGCCTGCTCCTCCAGCATCCGCCGGTGCCCCAGCGCGAACTGGGCGCTGACCTGGGTGAGGACGTTGATGTTGTAGGGCAGCCTGATCTTGTCGATCTCCGCGATCCACGACGGATGCCCCGCGAGCAGCCCCAGCCGCAGGCCGGCCAGCCCCATCTTGGACAGCGTGCGCAGGATCATCAGCTGGGGATAGTCGCGCAGCCAGGACATCAGGCTCGCGCCCGAGAACGCCTGGTAGGCCTCGTCCACCACCACCAGTCCCGGCGCCGCCTCGATCACCCGGCGCACGGCGTTGGCGTCGAACAGGCGGCCGCTCGGGTTGTTGGGATAGTCCAGCAGGACCACGGCCGGCCGGTGGACCTCGATGGCGCGCAGCATCGCCTCGGTGTCGAGCGAGAAATCGTCCGCGCGCAGCGGCACGCCCACGAACTCGAGCCCGGCGAAGAGCGAGATCATGCGGTACATGCTGAAGGCGGGATCGGGCGCCAGCGCCTTGCGCCCCGGCCCGGCGAGGGCGAGCGCGATCATCTGGATCAATTCGTCGGAGCCATTGCCCAGCACCACGGCGGCATCGTCGGGCACGCTGGAGAAATCGCGCAGGCGAGACATCAGCTGCTGCGGCGCGGGGTCCGGATAGCGGTTCAGGCTGACCTCGCGCAGCGCCGAGACCCATTCCTCCACCACCTCCTCGGGCCAGACGTAGGGGTTCTCCATCGCGTCCAGCTTGATCAGCCCGGAGGAAGGCGGCACATGGTAGGCGTTGAGGGCGCGGATCTCCGGCCGCACCCAGCGTTCGATGCGCTCGCGCGCCGCGGCGGCGTTCCCGTTCGTACTCATATCGGTCTCCACACCCTAGCCGCCGGTAGAGTCTTTCACGCGGTACTCGGCGGAGCGGGCGTGGGCGGTCAGCCCCTCGCAGCGCGCCAGCGCCGCGGCCGTCGCCCCGAGCGCCGCCGCGCCCTCGCGGGTGCACATGATGAGGCTGGAGCGCTTCTGGAAGTCGTACACGCCCAGCGGCGAGGAGAAGCGCGCGGTGCGCGAGGTCGGCAGCACGTGGTTCGGGCCGGCGATGTAGTCGCCGATCGCCTCCGCCGTGTAGCGGCCGAGGAAGATCGCGCCGGCGTGGCGCACCTTGCGCGCCAGGGCCTGCGGGTCGGCGACCGACAGCTCCAGGTGCTCGGGCGCGATGTGGTTGATGACGTCGGCGGCGTCGTCGAGGTCGCGCACGCGGATGAGGGCGGCGCGCCGCGACATCGAGGATTCGATGATCTCGCGGCGCTCCATCCCCGGCAGCAGGCGCGCGATGCTCTCCTCGACGCGGTCGAGATAGGCCGCATCGGGACAGAGCAGGATCGACTGCGCGTCCTCGTCGTGCTCGGCCTGGGAGAACAGGTCCATCGCCACCCAGTCCGGCGGGGTATCGCCGTCGCACACCACCAGGATCTCGGACGGTCCGGCGATCATGTCGATGCCCACGGTGCCGTAGACCATGCCCTTGGCGGTGGCGACGTAGATGTTGCCCGGGCCGACGATCTTGTCCACGCGTGGGATCGTCTCCGTGCCGTAGGCGAGCGCCGCGACCGCCTGCGCGCCGCCGACGGCGAAGACGCGGTCGACGCCGGCGATCAGCGCCGAGGCCAGCACCAGCTCGTTGACCGCGCCGTCCGGGGTCGGCACCACCATGATCAGCTCGGGCACGCCCGCCACCTTGGCCGGGATCGCGTTCATGATCACGGTGGAGGGATAGGCGGCCTTGCCGCCCGGCACGTACAGGCCGACGCGGTCGAGCGGCGTGACCTGCTGGCCGAGCAGGGTGCCGTCCGCCTCGGTGTAGGACCAGGAATCGACCTTCTGGTGCTCGTGGTAGGCGCGCACGCGCGCGGCCGCGGTCTCGATCGCCGCGCGCTGCTCCGCCGGGATCGCGGCCAGGGCCTGTTCCAGGCGGGCGCGCGGGATCTCCAGCGCGGCGGCGTCGGCGACTTCCAGCCGGTCGAAGCGGCGCGTGTACTCCAGCACCGCGGCGTCCCCGCGCGCGCGCACGTCGTCGAGGATGGCGCGCACGCGGCGGTTGACCTCGGCGTCGGAGGTCGATTCCCAGGCCAGCAGCCCATCGAGCCGGGCAAGAAAGTCCGGCGCGGCGCTGTCGAGGCGACGGATCTTCAGCATGGCGTCACCGCCTCGCCGATGAGTCGGATCAGTTCCTTCAGTTTCTCGTGCTTCATCTTCATGGCCGCCTTGTTGACGATGAGCCGGGAGCTGATCTCGGTGATGGTCTCCAGCGGCTCCAGGCCGTTGGCGCGCAGCGTGTTCCCGGTATCGACCAGGTCGACGATGCGGTCGGCGAGCCCGACCAGCGGCGCCAGCTCCATCGAGCCGTAGAGCTTGACGATCTCCACCTGCTCCCCGCGCGCGGCGAAGTAGCGCCGCGCGGTCTCCACGTACTTGGTCGCGATGCGCATGCGCATCCCGGGGCGCGGCGGCGTCACTGGACCGGCCACCATCAGGCGGCAGCGGGCGATGTGCAGGTCGAGCGGCTCGTAGATGCCGTCCCCTCCGTACTCCATCAGCACGTCCTTGCCGGCGATGCCGGCGTCGGCGGCACCGTACTCGACGAAGGTCGGCACGTCCGCCGCGCGGATCACCACCAGGCGCACGTCCTCGCGCGAGGTCTCGAAGATCAGCTTGCGGCTGGTATCGGGATTCTCCAGCGGCTCGATGCCGGCGTGCGCCAGCAGCGGGATCGCCTCCTTCAGGATGCGGCCCTTGGAGACGGCGATGCTGATGGTGGAGTGGTGCGTCATCGGCCTAGGAGGGGATGCGGCGGATGTCGGCCCCGAGCTGCGACAGCTTCTCCTCGATGCACTCGTAGCCGCGGTCGATGTGGTATATGCGGTCCACGATGGTGCTGCCTTGGGCGACGAGCCCGGCGAGCACGAGGCTGGCCGAGGCGCGCAGGTCGGTGGCCATCACCGGCGCGCCGTTGAGCTGGTCGATGCCGCGGCTGAACACGGTGTTGCCCTCCAGGCGCAGGTCGGCGCCCATGCGCTGCAGCTCGGGGACGTGCATGAAGCGGTTCTCGAACACCGTCTCGGTGATCGTGCCGCTGCCCTCGGCGACGGCGTTGAGCGCCGCGAACTGCGCCTGCATGTCGGTGGGGAAGGCCGGGTACGGCGCGGTGCGCACGTCGACCGCCTGCGGGCGGCGGCCCTGCATGTCGAGCGAGATCCAGTCCTCGCCGGTCTCGATCTGCGCCCCGGCCTCGCGCAGCTTGGCGAGCACGGCGTCGAGCAGGTCCGGGCGCGTCTTCTTCAGCCGGATACGGCCGCCGGTGATCGCCGCGGCGACGAGGAAGGTGCCAGTCTCGATGCGGTCCGGCAGGATCGAATAGGTGGCGCCCTCGAGCCGGTCCACGCCTTCGATGATGATGGTATCGGTGCCCGCGCCGCTGATGCGCGCGCCCATGCGGTTGAGGCACTGCGCGAGGTCGACGACCTCGGGCTCGCGCGCGGCGTTCTCGAGCACGGTGGTGCCCTGGGCCAGCGTTGCCGCCATCATGATGTTCTCGGTGCCGGTCACCGTCACCATGTCCATGACCAGCGTGGCGCCCTTCAGCCTGTCGGCGCGGGCGCGGATGTAGCCGCCGCTGACCTCGATGTGCGCGCCCATCGCCTCCAGGGCGTTGATGTGCAGGTCCACCGGCCGCGTGCCGATGGCGCAGCCGCCGGGCATCGACACGTCCGCGCGCCCGAAGCGGGTCAGCAGCGGTCCGAGCACGAGGATCGAGGCGCGCATGGTCTTGACCAGGTCGTAGGGAGCACAGAACTCGCGGATGTCGGTGCTGCTGATCTCCACGTTCATGTGCTCGTCGACCACCAGTTCGACGCCGAGGCGGCCGAGCAGCTCCATGGTGGTGGTGACGTCGTGCAGGTGGGGGACGTTGCAGATCGTCACCGGGCCGTCCGCCAGCAGCGTGGCCGCCATGATCGGCAGGGCCGCGTTCTTGGCGCCGGAGATGCTGATCGCGCCTTCGAGCGGGGTCCCGCCCTTGATGAGGAGTTTGTCCATTCAGTCCGAATTCGTTGTGTGGTGGCTGCGCGACATCGTCGTTACCGTGCGGGTGGTACGGGGAGGAAGGGCGGGAGCGCCCCGATACACCGGCGCCCCTGCGGCGCGCCGCGGCTCTTACATGGCTATCTCGTACCGGCCCCCGCTCAGCCGGACGACGGCCCCTGCCTGCCCTGCCATTCCTCCGGGGTGTAGGCGCGGATCGACAGCGCATGGATGGCGCCGCCCATCTGCCCCCCGAGCGTGGAGTATACCAGCCGATGCTTCTCCAGCGGACCCTTGCCCCGGAAGGCCTCGGCGATGACGATGGCCTCGAAATGCGTCCCGTCACCGGTGACGCGGGCCTCGGCGCCGGGCAGGCCGGCCTCGATCATGTTCTTTATGTAGTCGGATTCCATGTCGTTCGAGCAGTGTTTTCTCTAAGCAGGGATGTGAGCCGCCTTATCCGCCGCCCCCGAAGGGCAGCACGCCGTCCAAGCCGCTCACCCTCGCCATCGCCAGTATCTGCGGGGGGACGTTGACGAAGGTGATCTCCCGCCCGCCCCTGCGGGCGGCCTTGAACCATTCTATCAGCAGGGCGAGCCCGGCGCTGTCCGCGCGGGTGACGCCGCGCAGGTCGAGCCGCAGGGGATCCGCACCGCCGCCCTCCAGCATCGAGCGCCCCAGCTCCAGCAGGCCGGGCACGGTGTCGAAGTCGAGCTCGCCGCTCACGAGGTAGGACCCGGCGCGCGCGGGGTCCGGATGGAGCTCACCCACTATCCGTGCCGGGGGCGGGGTCCACGATGCCCTGCCGGTTGCGCTCCTCCATCCGCTCGATGAGCGGACCGAGGCCGTTCAGCCGGCGGATCTCCGAAGCGAAGGTGCCGCGGTAGTTCACCACCACGCTGATGCCGTCGATGATGACGTCGTACACCTTCCAGTCGCCGTTTTCATCGCGGCGCAGGTTGTAGTCCACGGCCACGGGCTTGCCGCTGTCCACCTCGACCTCGGTCTTGACCGTGGTCTCGTCGCTGCCGGGCGTCTCGCGATACGGCAGGAAGTTGATCGCCTGGTCGGAGTACTGCAGCATCGAGGAGGCGTAGCTGCGGATCAGCGTGCGCTGGAACGCCTCCTGGAAGCGCTCGCGCTCCTCCGGGCTGGCCTGGCGCCAGTGCCGGCCGAGGACCAGGCGCGAGGAGTACTCGAAGTCGAAGTGCGGCAGCAGGTACTCCTGCACGAAATCGTAGATCTCGGCCGGGTTCCGCTCCAGTTCGGCCTTGCGCTCCTTCAGCGCCCCGATGGCCTGCGTCGCGGCGTCGCGCACCATGTCCTGGGCATTGCCCTGCGCGGCGCCGGCCTGACCGAGGCCGACCGCCAGCAACAGCAGCGCCAGCAGGGTCCGCGCCAGGGTAAGGCGCGGGAATGCCTGAATTCGTCGTGGATGCTTCATCGCAGCGGTCTCCTCACCGGTTCTCCGCATTCGCGCCGTCCGCCATGCTGAACAGGAACCTGCCGATCAGCTGCTCGATGACGAGCGCCGACTGGGTGAGCCTGATCCGGTCGCCGTTGCCCAGATAGTCGTCGGCGCCGCCCGGGTCGAGGTTGACGTACTGCTCGCCGAGCAGGCCCGAAGTATAGATGCTCGCCGCCGTATCGCTCGGGAAGCGATTGAACCTCGGATCGATGATCATCTGCACCTGCGCCTCGTACTCGTCCTGGTCGTAGGTGATCGACGTCACCCGGCCGACCACCACGCCCGACGCGCTCACCGGCGACTGCACCCGCAGTCCGCCGACATTCTCGAAGCGGGCCGTCAGCTGGTAGCCGTTGCGCACCGACACTTCGCCGAAGTTGCTCGCCTTGACGGCCAGCATGAACAGCGCTGCGATGCCGGCGGCCACGAATACGCCGACCATGATCTCGATCGTTCTGGTGCCCATCATATCAGATATCCCCAAACATCAGCGCCGTCAGCACGAAATCGAACAGCAGCACGGCCAGCGAGGCATAGACCACGGTACGCGTGGTCGCCCGGCTGACGCCCTCGGTGGTCGGCACCGCATCGTAGCCCTCGAATACCGCGATCCAGGTGACCACCAGGCCGAAG
>OBJA01002128.1_pt1 | contig 12013 bp, 7 predicted proteins | sample 1519751 | NCBI WGS metagenome assembly OBJA01 (sample SAMEA3881238, study PRJEB22517) | soil metagenome | biome: lake sediment; feature: soda lake sediment; material: sediment, water from around vicinity | place: India | collected 2013-12-23 | depth 3 m
ATCATTTAAGAACTTAAGGGGAACTTGTTCACTCGCTGGAAATAAACGAGGAATATTCAAAGGATTTGTATTAGAGTTAACACCGAAAATCATCGGCATTAAACCAGTCAAAATAATAACCAATCCCATGGTAATCATTTGTTTACCAACAGGAGTTTTATCTTTGGAAAAACGAATGATAACTGAATCGATAAAGACACCTAACAAAAAAGCTACAAAAGCTCCTGCCATTAAAGCAACAGCCACGGTTGTAAACTGATCCCACTCATATCTAGCACCAGTGTACTGGATAAGTTTAGCAGCAAAGTAAGCCCCAAATGTTGCCATCATACTTTGAGCAAAGTTAGTAGTTGTTGATGTTTTATAAATCAAAACAATCGCCGTTGTTGCTAAAGCAAGACTTGCAACATTAGGTATTTGATTGATTAGTTGAAAAATCATATAAGCCAAGGCTCGATCACCAAAGTTAACTTTAGCAGTTTCATAGACTATCCAAAAAGTATAGCCAATTAAGATAGCAACAACTAAATTGATAACCCGAGACTTAACTTTTGCTTGATTCTTAAAATACTTGAGGAAAAAGATTTTAAAGATGTTATAAGCAACGAACAAAATCGCCGAAGCTATCCCAAAATCCTTCCAAAAATCTGCCATTAATTCTCACCCCACTTGATGATGTTTGCTGCCCAAACATAACCGATACCAGCAGCTATCATACAGACGACACTGCCATCTTTAACTTTATTCTCTTCCAAAGCTTTATGAAGAGATAAAATTTGATCAACCTGTCCAATATGTCCATAATCTTCTAAATATATTGTTTGTTCTTTTGTTAAACCTAACTCATCCAACATCAACTCATGACCAGAGCGCTTAATATGAAGTATCGCTAAATAATCAATATCACTTCTTGATAAACTGCTTTTTTCCAAAGCTTTATCAATACATAAAAACCAATTAGGCATTGAAACTTCATTTAACCTATCTTTCATTTTTTTAGGATCCATCAATCTGAGTGATTTTTTGCCTTCATCAAGATTCTCATGAGTAATAGGTTTGGCAGTACCACCAATTTCTACACCAGCTGTTCTTGCTAAAGAACCATCAGCAATTACATGTGAACCAAGTAATAGATTCTTATTATAGTTTTTCTTAAGAATGATAGCTCCACCGCCTGCGCCAAGGTTATACATCATTGACATATCTTTATCACTAAAATCAACAAAATCGCCATTCCTGTAGCCACCAACCACCATTACAACATTAATATCATCATCAGCTATTAGCATATCTTTTGCCATTTTCATTGCTGAGACAGTTGTACAACAACGATTGGCAACATCAATGCCCCAAGCATTAATAGCACCAATTTTATCTTGAATATAAAGCGCTGAAGTTGTTAAAGGATACTCTTTCCACTCTTCGCCAACACAGATAATAACATCGATATCCAAAGGATTCATACCCGTATTTTTTAAAGCGTCTAAGGCAGCTTTAACTCCCATTTCTTGTGTTCCATCTTCATCACTAGGAACAGTTTTTTTCACAATACCAAGTTTTTCGATAATTGCTTCTTCAGTCCAAATTCCCTTGGTTTTCTCGCTGATTTCTTTAGCAGTCATGAAATTACTAGGCAAATAAATACCAGTACCAACGATGCCTACAGTTGGTTTATTCATATAATCACGTCTTTCTATTTGAATTTTATAGTCTCATTCCGCCATCAGCTTGAATTGTTTGACCAGTAATATATGATGAATCATCACTCGCAAGGAACAAAGCAACTTTTGCAATTTCTTCAGGTTGTCCTAAACGTTTTAACATTGTCATTTGTGCGAACTGGTCTAATAGTTCTTGAGGAACTGTTTTTAAGATATCAGTCATAACATATCCAGGAGCAATTGCATTTACTCTAACTGGAACACCTTTTCTAGCAAATTCTTTTGCCCAAGTCATGGTTAAACCGATAACTCCAGCTTTGGTTGCTGCATAATTAGCTTGGCCAATATTGCCAAAAACACCGACTACTGATGATATATTAATAATTGATCCTCCACCACTTGCTTCCATTTGTGGTCCTATGTATCTCACTAAGTTAAAAACGCCTTTTAAGTTAACATTAATGACAGCATCCCACATCTCATCAGTCATTTTTCTTGTCATTGCATCTTTAGTAATTCCAGCATTGTTAACTAAAATATCGATTTTTCCAAATTTTTCGATAGTTTCATCAAAAAGCTTCTTACAGCCTTCAACATCAGTAATGTTTAAGTGATAAAAACTGACATTATCCATTTCATAAGTCATTTCGCCCATATCCACTGCGATGACTTTTGCACCTTCATTAGCAAAAGCTTTAGCAATTTCTGCGCCAATGCCTTTTGCACCACCAGTTACGATTGCTACTTTATCTCTAAGTTTCATCCTTTTTTCTCCTTACTTTCTTTTAATGATTACAGCAGTACCCATACCGCCGCCAATACATAGACTTGCTAAACCTAGTTTTTTATCTTGTTTAATCATTTCATGAACTAAAGTCACGACAATTCGATTACCACTAACGCCGACAGGATGACCTAAAGCGATCGCCCCTCCGTTAACATTGGTTTTATCAAGAATTTCTGATTCAGTTACTTGATGAATGTTTGCAAGCTCTTTTACTACGCCAAGTGATTGTGCAGCAAACGCTTCATTTAGTTCGAATAATTCGATATCTTTTAAACTATATTCACAGTTTTCTAACATATTATTGATTGCTGGAACTGGCCCCATACCCATATAGTTTGGATCAACTCCGCCTTGTCCAATCGCCACTACTTCAGCTAGAACCGGTAAATTGTACTTATTTACCGCTTCTTCACTAGCAACAATCACAAATGAAGCTCCGTCATTGATTCCCGATGAGTTTCCGGCTGTTACTGAACCATCTTTTACAAACGCTGGTCTTAACTTACTTAATGCTTCATAAGAAGTTGCTCGGTTAGGATATTCATCAGTATCAAAAATGACATCGCCTTTTCTGCCTTTAATCACGATTGGTACTATCTCATCTTTAAACTTTCCTTGATCAATAGCTTTAATAGCTTTTTCCTGAGAATTAATCGCAAACTGATCTTGTTCTTCTCTTGTGAGATTATACTTCGCAACAATATTTTCAGCAGTTATTCCCATATGCATGTTACCAAATGCATCTGTTAAAGCGTCGCCTATCATATGGTCAATTAGTTCCATATTACCCATCTTGTTTCCTGAACGTATTTTTCCAGAAACCATGAAAGGTGCTCCTGACATTGATTCAACACCACCAGAAACAACAATATTGCTAATTCCAGCCTGAATGCCCATATAAGCATTCATGATTGTTTTCATTCCACTTCCACAAACCATATTGACTGTATAAGCAGGAACAGTTACTGGAACTCCAGCCTTGATTGCAACCTGTCTAGCAATCCCTTGACCAATATTCGCAGGTAAAATGTTACCAACTATTACCTCATCAATTTTCTCTAAAGGCACTTTTGTTTCATCCAAAAGAACTTTTAAAACTTGAGCTCCCATCTCTGAAGGATGAACATCTTTTAAAGTTCCCAAGAAAGCACCAATAGGGCTTCTTTTAGCTCCGACAATATAAACCTTTTTACTCACTATAAATAATCTCCTTTTCTTTAGTATTTCAAATGTGAATATTTCTTCACATTTCACCAACATTATATATAATAACAACTATAAATGTCAAGCGCTTTCACTTTTTTTAATTAAAAATCAATATCGCTACATGTAGCCTAAAATTCATATTATTGTTAGAATTTTGCGAAATATAGCGAAATGCCGCCAATTCAAATGAAAACCTTTACAGACTCGTAAGTTATGAATCTTTATTCATGTAAATTTTTTCATAAACTCTCTTGTTTTTTTTCCTACATTATTTTACAATGTTATCGGTGATAATATGAATAAGCAGGAATTTCGCCTTCCAAAAACAAGAGTTGGCGAAAAATCATTTAAGAAAATAATCAAAGCTGGAAAGACTCTTTATGCTAAAGATGGCTACCATTCAACATCAATAAATGACATAATTTCCAAAGCAAAAGTTGCTGCAGGAACTTTTTATATTTACTTTGACAGTAAACTCGCATTATATCTATATTTGCTGGATGAATACCGCCACAATATTCGTTTTTCCGCAAAGGAAGCCACAAAGGATTGTAAAACTAGGTTTGAAACTGAAAGAGCTGGATTGAAAGCTTTTATCATGTATGTAAAAAAAGACCCTTTAGCATATAAACTGATTTGGGAATCGTTATTTGTAGATCCGGATATATTTAAAGAGTACTATTCCAGTTTCGCCAGTTCTTATGTAACTAGACTCAAACCCTTTGTTGATTCTGGAGAAATTAGAGATGATATCAATTTGGAAACTGTCGCTTATATTCTAATGGGTATATCAAACTTTGTCGGTTTGCAAATCGTTTTTAAAGATAATCCAACCGAAGATGAAGTTGACTTTGTTGTTGATGAAAGTCTAAAACTATTGCATGATGGATTGTTTAAGAAAAACTAGGCTTTTTTAAGCCTTTTCTTTTTTTATTAAGGAGTGTAGAAAATGAATTTCATGGTTTTAATGGATTCTTTTAAAGATTGTTTACCTGCTAAAGCTTTAGTGGAGGTTATTGGTAATAAAATTAGTGATATTTTGCCGGATGCAAATGTAGTTAAAATACCGATTGCCGACGGTGGAGAAGGCATGGTTGACACTTTTATTGAAGGTGGTGATGGCAAAAGAATTGATTTAGTTGTTAACGACCCTCTTTTCAGAAAAATCGAATCTTATTATGGCCTTATAGACAACACCGGTGTAATAGAATCAGCAAAAACAATTGGCTTGATGCTTCTATCTACAAATGAGAGAAACCCTTTAAAAACATCAAGTTATGGAGTTGGCGAGATTATTAAAGACGCTTTGGATAAGGGTATCAGAGATTTTATTATCGGTATTGGTGGCAGTTCGACTAATGATTGTGGGATAGGGATGCTATCAGCCTTAGGGATGAGATTCTATAATAGTAATAACCAACCTATTGAACCAATCGGGGAATCACTAAATGATATTTACTTTATTAATAGCACAGGCTTTGATAGTCGAGTAAAAGCGAGCAGATTTTTAATTGTTTGTGATGTCGATAATGAACTTTACGGACCTAATGGAGCCGCATACATTTATGGTCCGCAAAAAGGCGCTGATGAAAAAATAGTGTGCTTATTGGATAAAGGTTTAAAACATTTTAGTGATGTTGTCAAGAATCACAACTATCAAGATTATTCTTATTATCCTAGAGTTGGCGCAGCAGGAGGCTTAGGTTATGCATTTCAAACCTTTTTTCCTGCAACTTTAAAACCAGGAGTTGAAATCATATTTGAACATTTAAATATCAAGAAGCACTTAGAAGATGTCGATTTCATTATAACTGGCGAAGGTAAAATAGATCACCAATCAGCAATGGGAAAGGTTCTATCTGGAGTAGGTAGACTTGGTAAGGAAACGGATATCCCTGTAATTGCCATAGCAGGTAGCATTAATGGTGATGTGTCAGAATTACATAATATTGGCATCTCTTCTATGTTTTCTATCATCAATCGTCCGCTGTCGCTCAATGAAGCTCTCGAAAAACATGTAACTGAAGAGTCTTTAAAAGCAACAACCGAAGAAATACTCAGACTCATTTTAGCCATAAAAAAAGGACGATAATTTCGTCCTTTACTTTATTAAACGGCTAAATGAAGTCATGTCCCAAGGTGATTTATAGATAATCTTCTCTGCATCTTCAACAGAAATTGGCTCAGAAAAATAAAATCCCTGCATAAACCTGATATCTAGTTTATTTAACTTTCTAATAGTATCTTCATCTTCAACACCTTCGGCAATAACAATCTTTTGATTAGCTTTAGCTTGAGATATAATTGCGTGAATCTTATCTACTTCTTCGCCCCCACTGTTTATCATCATCAAATTGCCTCGAGAGAGTTTAAAGATTGTTGCACTAATCTTATTCATGTCTTCAATCAATGAGTATTCTTGACCAGTATCATCCATCGCCAATCTAAATCCATATCTTCTAAACTCTTTCAAGTTATGTTGAGCAATTTCATTATTAATTACTGTATAGTAATCAATGATTTCTAGGCAGAAATTTTCTGGTGATAAACCATGTTTACCAGTGATTTCGAAATATTGACGAGCTAAGCCCTCAACATATAATTGCTTTGGTGCTAAGTTGATTGAAATAAAGAAGTCCCCTAACTTCATACTTCGTTTCCAAGCTGTGTATTGTTCAGTAACTTTTTCAAATCCCCAAATTCCAAACCAGGTGATATCACCAGTTAAATCCATAACATTGAGAAACTTCCCTGGTGGCAAGATTCCCATAGTTGGATGTTGCCACCGAAGTAATGATTCAAGAGCAATAATTTTTCCAGTTCGAATATCAACAATTGGTTGATAATAGAGTAAAAACTCGTCTTTTTCAATTGATTTCTTAATTTGCTTATAGTAATCAATGTTAAACTGTTCTTTCTCGATTAAATCTTGAGAATACATGTAAAAACGGTTCTTACCCTCTTTTTTAGCTACATAAACTGCTATCTCAGCATTTTTTATTAAATTACTCGCAGTTATCCCGTCATATGGGAATAAGCAAACACCAATCGATGCGGTTAGTTCATGATTCCCTAGTTTAATGGGTTGCTTGATAAGATCTAATAGTTGCTGACCGATTTGATTGATTCGATCATTATTAACCTCACCCTTGTAGTAGTAAATAAGAGTGTCTTTTTCAAAATGGCCGCTAATACTGCCTCGATCGCCAAACTTTTTTAAACGTTTAACAAACTCGTCGATAACCTTGTCGACATCTTTTTGTTCATAACTATCAACAATATAGCGGAAATTATCAAGATTTATTGCGAAAAATAATCGAAGATCTCCTTCTTTTATTTTCGCAATGTCTTCATTGATTGCGGCTAAAATCGGATGCGAAGAGACTTCTCCCTCATCTTTGTCCACACCATTTTCTTCCTTATCTTTTGCGACTTCAACACTTTTTCTTTCTAGTTTATTCTTTCGAAAATTCATAATGACATTTCGATAAAGGAAAAAGATACACACTAATGTCAAGAAGATAATTATTGATGCTACAACAATTTCCCAAGGCTGTGAAGCATTATTGGGATCGGTCAAAAATATTAGATCAAACATAAGTCACCTCTACTGAAATTTTCTAGCAAGGACGTCCATCCTTTTTGCTTTGGATATCTTGTAAAACATTTTCATGAAAACTTGAACCTCATCTTCTTTTAACGGCTCGGAAATCATATAACCTTGAAACACATCGGTACCGATTTGCTTCAAGTACTCATATTGCTTCTTCGTTTCTACACCTTCAGCAATAACTTTCATATCTAAGTTATGGACTAAGTTCACGATTGTGCCAACAATCTTATGATCATTTTCTGTACCAAAAACTCCGGAAATAAAACTTTTATCGACTTTAATATTATCAAAATCGATTTGTCTTAAATAAGTTAAAGATGCATATCCAGTACCAAAATCATCTAAAGAAAACCTAACACCGATTTCTTTCAAATCAGTAATCTTTTCTTCAATCATCGCTGTAGAATCTAAGAAGACACTTTCTGTTAACTCTAAAGTTAAATACTCCGCAGAGATGTCAGTTTCTTTGATTATCGCTTTAATTGTATCAACAAAATCAAATTGCATCAATTGGATTGAAGAAATATTAACACTCATCACATATTCTCTAGCATAGAGTTCCTTCATTCTTACTTGCATTTTACATGCTTCTTTTAAGACCCAATTCCCAATTGGCACTATCATATAATTCTCTTCAGCGTTAGTGATGAAATTTTCGGGTGAGATTTCACCTAGAATCGGTGAATGCCATCTTGCTAAAGCTTCAAAACCATAAAGTTCATTTCGATTATCAACTAGCGGTTGATATTTAAGATAAAGCTCTTGGTTTTCAACGATTTTGGCTAGTTGTTCAGCTACTTGGGCTTTATATGATATCTCTCTAGCAATGTTTTCATTATAGAACAAATATCTCTTTGTTCCGCTTGTCTTTGCTTTATAAAGAGCTGTGTCGCTTTTCTTTAATAAATCATCTAATACTTGCCCGTCATTTGGATAAACGGAAATACCAATATGAAACTTAACTTCAAGCTTAATATTTTTAACAATAAGTGGTTCTTTAAAATGGCCTAATATTTTACTGACATTACTCTCAACATGTTCTAGCGAGTTAATATCAGTCATAATATAGATAAACTCATCGTGGCCGTTTGCATAAATATATTCACTATTGCCTAAAATTGATTTTAACTCAAGAGCAATCGTTTTTAAAAGATTATCTCCAACTATCTGACCTTTAATTATATTGATATTTTTAATATTTTCAACCTGGAACAAACAAATCGCTGCTTTTCTACTTCCAGATAAGACATTTTTGTTTATATCTAGACTTGCGGCTGTAATATTTTTCAAACCTGTCAGCAAATCGTATGCGAAAGTTTCGTAAACAAGATTCACTTGCCTTTCAATCTCTTTGGACATTAAATTAATCGCATCACCAATTTCTTTAATCTCATTGTTTTCAATCAAATTAATCTTGACATTATAATTACCGTTCTTAATCTCTTCCAGCGATTCGATAATTCGATGGACGGGAGCAAGTACTCTTTTGATATTTCGATTAATAATTAAAGAAGTAATATAGATTAACAACCCTATTGCTGATAAAAGTATTACAAACATTAACTCCATTGAAATCATTACAGTATTATCAACTAAAATCACTAATTGCCAACCATAGTCTTCCAGAGTATTAAAAGTTACTAGATAATCAGTATCATAGAAGTTTATTCTTAAAACATCATTTGACTGTCTGTTTGCTAATAAACTATGAAGGCCATTATCTTCAAAACCAGCGCTTTGATCTATAGTCAGTGACTCAGATAAGTTCTTCATAAAATAATCATCGTAAATATCTTTGCTGTAGAAAACCAAAGTCGGATTAACATCATATTTTGTGAAGACCAAAACTTCAGCTATCTCACCATTGATTTCTTTATCAATATCAGCTATTAGATTAGCCAAACTGTTTAACGACATGTCAATGCCAATATAACCAATTTCTTGTTCCTCGTGGTAAACTCGCTTTACAAAAGTAAATGTATAATCACCACTAATTGCATCGATATATGGATCAGTAAACTTTTCTAAATCATCTCCCAAATCAATAAACCATGGACGTTGAGTAATATACCAGGTTTCATGTAAGATTATACCAGTATTAGTAATTGCACAGCCATCTGTTGCCGTAAGACAATTATACTCAGTAGCAATAAAGATTAAGTCATAAGCCCCTTCTGATTGATGATTTACAACTGAGTTAGTAACGGTTAAAAAATCATAAAATATGTGATAATCCTCAGCCGATTCATCAATATTAGGATTATTCCCCTCATTTACAAAATTTAAATAATTGATAACATTAGGATTAATTGCTAATAAATCTAAATCCTTTTTAATACTGTCTAAGAACTTAGAAGTTGAATTAACGATGGCTTGTGTTTGTGTTTTTACTAGTTCTGTTTTGTTTTGATTGATTGAGTAGAAGGTGTAAAATAAGAAGCCAGTCGCAAGGATAATAAGAAAGAATGCATCAATAAACACCGTTAGTGAGACAATTCTTTTCGATAAGCTAATCTTTTTTTCTTTATTTTTCTTCATTTATATCAACTCCATGTTCTAAAGATATCAAATAAACCAAATGGTTTCTGTGGATTTACTTCAACTTTTCTAATGTATATATCGAATCTTCTAGTTCTGTTTGTAATTGAATAGTCAATAAAGAAGTATTTCCCTTCTAAAGCTACTCTTGATTCGAAAGGTGGCAAATCAGAAACGTCGTTCAAAGTGAATTCGCCAAACTTGATTTCGTATGTGTACATTTGGTTTAAATATTGGTCATAAGGTAAAACCACATCGAAAATGTAAAAACCAGAACGGTTTCGACCAAACCGGTATGTATAGTTACTTGAGTCTGTATAGATAAACTGGCTCATTTGATTGTTTAAGCCACTTACTTTACTGAACTCTGGATAGTAAAGTGGATTATTAACATCAGGATTTGGTGTGGTATAAGTAATGTCATTTAGGTAAATATCAAGATTAATTGTTTTTACTTGAATGACTTTATTGAACTCATTTGTAGTGTTTGCTAGAACACAGATATCTTGGTCATCACAGAAATAAATATCAAAAATCAATGTAAGATTATACATGATATCATTAACAGTTATGTAGTAATAAACCATTTGTTCTCCATCTTCAGAAGTTACCCTGTAAAGGATAGCAACATTCTCATCGCCAACACCTTCTTGAGTAAAGTCAGCTGCTAAAACAGATTTTTCTAAATCAGTTGAATATAGATTGACCTCATCTGTCCAAGTATCAGTATTGTCATCATATCGAGAAACAGTCGCCCCTAAAGGTAAATATTCCAACATGTAAGGATAATAAGACTCTAACGGGATATTATTGACTTGGCCCTTGATTTTGAACCACTGATAATAATCTTCATCAGCGCCATCATAGTCAATACCAAAGAAGTATACAGAAGGATCGTAAATTTGGGGGATGACTTGATTATACTGATTTGTAATAAAAATCTCCGGATATTTTGTTTCGCTGGCAATTGGTGTAAATTTAATATCAGAAAGATAAGCATCAACACCTTCTTCTTTGACAATTTCAATAGCGGTGAAGATGATATTACCAATGGTTGCACCGCGATTATAGATAATACTGAAAGTGTATGTCCCTGGTAAAGTTTGATTGCTCATAAAAATTAACAAACTATTAGCAGCTTGATATGTTAAGCCAGTTATTTGACCAGGAAGATATGGATTGCCATCTGGGTCAACTCCAGTAACACTAATTGATAAGTACTGGGCGTTCATTGGATCCAAAGAATAACTAACCGGGCCAGACATGTCTATGCTTTGATCAAAACCTAGATTAATCGAAAATTGAGTATTAGTTGCTTCTCTACTTGTATATATATTATCTAAAGGCACGTCATTGCCATCTTTTAATACAGCCACAACATCTACTGCACGTTCAGTAATATAGTGTGTATATGTAATGCTTGTTGTGTTGTTTTCCGCTACAATTACATATTGAATCACATATGTAATGTACCCGCCAGAATAAGTGATGTCAATAAGTTGAGCTCTTGTCACTGAAGCAAAACGTGAAATCACGAAACTATTGCTAAACATATAACTGATGTCATAGGTTGTGTTTGACAAGAAAACTCGATAATTTGGATCTAATGGATCGATATTGATTGGGTTAAAATTATTAGTGTTTCCATCGATGCTTGGGACTTTACCCATATTTATACTGGAATAAAAATTATTGCCGACTCGAGAAAATGAAGTGCTCATTGAATAATAATTTAAACTATCAATTTCAGCTTGATTAGATGCCGCTTTATCAAAGTTTACGGTGAAAATCGGTGAGGCAACAAAGTAACTATATTTTAGTCGATAATCTCCACGCTTAAGAAGCTCATTACTGAAATCAAAACTTATTTGATATAGTCCTGAACTATTGACTGGAACAGAAGTTACAGTATAAAAAGTTGAATCAACCTCTACTTCAGTTGTTCCATCCATGTAATATAGTCTAAAATTATTCTTAAAATCATAACCTTCGTTTAAGATACCTTTTCCATCATTGAAGTTAAGTCTTAAACTACCATTATAGTTAACATCTCCATTCCCTCTTATATCAATTGATGTTGGTTGTGGGTTGATATAACTACCTAAAGTGATATTGCTTCCACCATTAAAAGCCACGGATTGAATACCGATGGTCCCAGGTGTTTGTACCATATTAGGAGTAAAAGTAATGGTTACCAAATAATCATTA
>OBJA01002129.1_pt1 | contig 12010 bp, 10 predicted proteins | sample 1519751 | NCBI WGS metagenome assembly OBJA01 (sample SAMEA3881238, study PRJEB22517) | soil metagenome | biome: lake sediment; feature: soda lake sediment; material: sediment, water from around vicinity | place: India | collected 2013-12-23 | depth 3 m
CTGTTTGGTTGGAACCGGTTGCAGAAAAACATATCCTGAATGTCAAGTCGGTTCCCGATATCGATAACAACCGCGTTTCCGTGGAAGTAGCTTCGGCTGAAACAAACTACACCGATATTTATGAAGTCGCCGTTATGGATGGCGCCAAAACCATCGGCACCGCAAAAGCTTCGGCCGGGCAACCGGTTGATATTGCTGTTCCCAACGCCAAACTGTGGAGCCCCGATTCACCGTTCCTGTATGACCTGAAAGTGAGCCTGATCAGCAACGGCAAAACAACCGACCAGGTTGACAGCTATTTCGCCATGCGAAAAGTCTCTTCAAAAAGAGACGAACACGGCATTGTGCGGCTGCAACTCAACAACAAAGACCTGTTCCAGTTTGGCCCGCTCGACCAGGGCTGGTGGCCCGACGGATTGTACACAGCTCCCACCGACGAAGCTTTAAAATACGACATCGTCAAAACCAAAGATTTTGGCTACAACATGATTCGCAAGCACGTAAAAGTGGAACCTGCACGCTGGTACACCCATTGCGATCGACTCGGTATTTTGGTTTGGCAGGACATGCCCAATGGCGACCGTTCGCCCCGATGGCAGATGCACGAATACTTCAGCGGCACAGAACTGAAACGCAGCCCTGAGTCGGAAGCCAACTACCGCACTGAATGGAAAGCCATTATGGACTTTTTGTATTCACATCCTTCCATTGTTTGCTGGGTGCCATTTAACGAAGCATGGGGGCAATTTAAAACGCCTGAAATCGTGGAATGGACCAAAGCTTACGACCCCAGCCGCCTGGTAAACCCGGCGAGCGGCGGCAATCACTACACCGTTGGCGATATGCTTGACTTACATAACTATCCACAGCCTAATCTGTATTTGTATGACGCTCAACGTGCAACGGTTTTGGGCGAATACGGCGGGATTGGTCTGGCTTTGGAGGGCCATCTCTGGGCCACCGACCGCAACTGGGGATATGTGCAATTCAAAAATTCAAAAGAAGTGACCGACGAATATGTGAAATATGGCGAACAACTATACACCATGATCAAAGCCGGTTTTTCAGCAGCGGTTTACACCCAGACCACCGACGTGGAAGGCGAAGTGAACGGGCTGATGACTTACGACCGCAAAGTAATCAAACTGGAAGAGGACAGGCTTCGCGAAATCAACCAGAAGATTTGTAATTCGTTGAACAAATAAAGAAACTTTCCGGGAAAGAATTCCGGCTAAAACCAAATCATCCCGCCCGGCCACTGCCTGACGGGATGATTTTTTGAGAGGTTTCACTCCGTCTTTTCATACGAGTTGAGAACAACAGGTATTGAAAAAAGTGTGTTTTAATAGTCTTTAAGAAGTGACTCATAGGGTATTTTAAGTTTTTCATGAAGATTTCTAATCATCTTCAGATTCAATTTGCGCTTCTTGTTGAAAATCTCGGAAACCCGGCTTTTATAACCAATTATTTCTGCTAAATCTCTGTTATCCATCTCCATCTGCTCCATTCTGAATTTAATTGCTTCAATCGGATCCGGCGCTTCAATCGGATACTTTTCCTCCTCATATTTTTCGATAAGAATAGTCAGTACTTCCGCCTCATCTCCTTCTTTTGTGTCAGCTGGAGCGTGAAATATTTCCTCCAATCTTTTCAACGCCCTATCGTATTCTTCCTCTGTTTTTATCACTTTAATGTCCATAATTTCAAATTTTATCTGCATCTATTTTGTTGTAATCATCATGGGTCCCGACAAACCGAATAAAAACCCATTGCCTTTTGTAGTTAATATCCGTTATCAAACGATATTTATTGCCACAGATATTGAAAACAATACGCCCGCTTTTTAGCACACTGGCTTTAGCATATTCAGCTTTGACTTCATTTGGCGTGTTCCAATTAGCCTTTGAAGTTTCCTTATACCATGTCTTCAATGACTGTTCTGAATCCGTGTATTTTTCCCAAAAATCGCGAAGTACTTTTTTAGCTACAATCCGCATTTTTATTTATTTGTTTGGCAAAGATAACGAAAAGTTACCAGAATGGTAAATTGACTGTTAGCTGTATTTGAAAACTTTAAGGCAGAAATAAATGCCATGAACAAGCTCATTTAATCAAAAAATCCGGTTTTTAAGATGATTAGTTGTTACAGGAAAGCCAAAAAAGCTATGGGAAATAACTATTTTTCCATCCCCACTTCGCCATGCCGGAAACAACTCGCAAGGTGATCGTTTACCATGCCCGTGGCCTGCATGTGTGCGTAAATGATGGTAGAGCCGACAAACTTAAAACCCCGCTTTTTCATGTCTTTACTGATTAAATCAGAAAGGGGCGAAGTCGCCGGAATCTCGCCTAAATTTTCAAAATGGTTGACCACCGGCTTAAAATCCACAAATGACCAGATATACCGGTCGAAGCTTCCGAATTCTTTCTGCGCCTCCAAAAAACATTTGGCATTGTTGATACTGGCGGCGATTTTCTGCCGGTTGCGGATAATGCCCTGGTTTTGCATCAGTTCATTAAATTTGGCTTCATCGTATGCCGCGACTTTTTGCGGATCAAAATTATCGTAAGCTTTCCGGTAGTTTTCGCGTTTGCGCAAAACCGTCAGCCAGCTCAGCCCTGCCTGCACGCCTTCCAGCAATAAAAACTCAAACAACAATTGGTCGTCGTGAAGCGGTACGCCCCACTCCGTATCGTGATAATGAATGTACAACTCGTCTTTTGTACTCCACGCGCAACGTTCTTTAATTGGCTCCATTTTTGTTAAAAATTCAAAATTTCAATAAAAATAAGAAAAACAAAGCTGTCAAGGGTAAAATATTATTTTTGCTCTTTATAAATTGCGCTGCATGAGAACCAAGCTTTCCTTATTGTTGCTATTTGTTACCAGCCTTACGTTTGGGCAACTAAACATCAACCATTACATGAGGGTGGGGCAAACCCGTATCCAGATCGGTAATTATGTTGGTGCCATAGAACACTTCAATATTGTTATCAAATTTAAGCCGCAACTGCCCGAGCCATACTTTTACCGAGGTGTAGCCAAACACCATCTCGAAGATTTCAGGGGGTCGATCCGCGATTATGATCAGGCAATCAGCATCAAACCGTATTATCCCGACGCTTTTATTAACCGGGGATTGGCTTATCTTGAATTAAAAGAATACGACGCAGCGATTGCCGATTACAACCGGGCGCTGGACCTGGACCCGAATAATGCTGCCATTTATAACAACCGCGGGATCGCCAAACTGTCGATGAAAAATATCGAAGGTGCGATTGAAGATTATAACAAAGCTTTGGAAATCAATCCAAATTTTATCAATGCGTTTATCAACCGCAGTAATGCCAATATTTTGAAAGGCGATATTCCTGAGGCGATCAGGGATTTGAACCGCGCAATCATTATCCGCCCGCACTTTGCCAGCGCTTATTTGCTACGCGGGCTGGCCCGTTTCGAATTGGAAGATTATGCTGCCGCTCTCCGCGATTTTGATCAGACCATCAAACTCGACCCGAAAAATGCTTACGCTTACAACAACCGCGGGATCGTGAAACAAAAACTGGAAGATTACCAGGGTGCTATTATGGATTATGACCTGGCGCTTGACATTGACAACACCTTGCCAAATGCGTATTTCAACCGGGGGATCGCCAAAGAGATATTAAAACAACCTGGTTTTGAACACGATTATGAAGTCGCCGCAAAATTGGACCCGAAACTGAATATCAGGCAGCGCATGATGGAAGAAGAAGCACTGGCCCAACAGCAGCGCTACGGTCAAAGAACGCAGCAACAGCAAAACACTTCAACCCAGCAGCAACAACAACAGCAACAACAAGCGCAAAATACACGAAACAAAAGGCCGGCGCAGACGCCCAAACGCCCCGATACCCAAACTGAACAAAAAGAGGAGCAAAAAGAGCCAACTGAAGAAGAATTGCAGGAACAACGAGACCGCCGCCGTTTCAGACTGTCGCTGGCCGACACCCGCAACCTGCCCACCGACGAAGAGCAGGAAGTTGACGATGGTCGTATTCAAAACCGGAACATTATCATCGAGTTACAGGATATTTTTGTGATTTCTTCCTACAGCAAAAATGCGGTGGATTACGAACGCCTGCAATATTACAACCTGGCGTTGGAAGAACTGAACAGCTTTAACAACTACACGCCGATGATGTCCATCAGCAATATAAAAACCACTAAGTTCGTTGATCACTTCAGAAATAACATCTTGTATTTCAACGAGAAGGTGAAAACCAACAAAGTTGCACAAAACTACCTGAGCCGAGGTATTTTTAAATTTTTGGTGAATGAATATTCCGAGGCAATGGCCGATTTTGACCAGGCTGTGAAGCTGGATGAAAAAAATACCCTGGCTCATTTCAGCCGGGCAAACTGCCGCACAAAAATGGTGGAACTGCTCGAGTCGCTTCCCGATTATTCAGAGGACCTTACGGTGCCTGTTGGCGGTTCGCAAGCGGCAACAAACCAAAGCCGGCAGCATGTTTCCGACTACGAGCACATTCTCGAAGACTACCAGGTGTGTGAATCGGTCAACCCGAAATTTCCATTTTCGTATTACAACAAAGCATACATCCTTTGCAAACTGGGGCGCTACCACGAAGCCATCAGCAACCTCGATCAGGCGATCGAACTGCAGGCCGATTTTGCCGAAGCATATTTTAACCGGGGGCTGACCAAAATCTACCTCGACGATGTGGACGGCGGCGCCGAAGATTTGAGTAAAGCAGGTGAATTGGGAATCCAGGCAGCTTACAACGTCATCAAAAGATATTGTAATTAAGGAAGTAAAACGAAGAAAACGATGAGTTTAATCCCTTTGGCAGAACGGCTTCGCCCGAAAACTTTGAACGATTACATCGGGCAGGAGCACCTGGTGGGTGAGGGGGCCATTTTGCGCAAAATGATTGAATCGGGGAACATCTCCTCGATCATTTTGTGGGGGCCGCCGGGCGTCGGCAAAACCACACTGGCAAAAATCATCGCCAATACGCTCGACCGCCCATTTTATACGCTGAGCGCCATCAGCTCGGGCGTAAAAGATGTGCGCGAAGTGATTGACAAAGCTAAAAAGCAGCAGTTTTTCAACCATCCAAATCCCATTCTTTTTATCGATGAAATTCACCGGTTCAGTAAGTCGCAGCAGGACTCGCTGCTGGGAGCTGTTGAACAGGGGCTGGTCACCCTGATCGGCGCAACCACCGAAAACCCCTCGTTCGAGGTGATCTCTCCGCTCCTTTCGCGCTGCCAGGTTTATGTACTGAAACATCTGGATAAATCGGATTTGTTGAAACTTCTCGATCAGGCAGTTACAAAAGATGTGGATTTAAAAAAGAAAGAAATTGTTTTTGATGAATCGGAAGCGATGCTGCGCTTTTCGGGCGGCGATGCGCGAAAACTGCTGAATGTGCTCGAATTGGTGGTGCAATCGGAAGAAGGCGACCAAATCGTTATCAACAACGAAAAAGTCACTGAGCGGCTGCAAAGCAACCTGGCCATTTACGACAAAAACGGCGAGATGCACTACGACATCATTTCGGCTTTCATTAAAAGTATCCGGGGCAGCGACCCAGATGCGGCGGTTTACTGGCTGGCCCGCATGATCGAAGGCGGCGAAGATGTGAAATTTATCGCACGCCGCCTGCTGATCCTCTCAGCCGAAGATGTCGGCCTTGCCAATCCCAACGCCCTGCTTTTGGCGCAAAGCACTTTTGATGCCGTACACCAGATTGGCTATCCCGAATCCCGCATAATTTTGTCGGAATGTACCATTTATCTCGCCACTTCACCCAAAAGCAACTCAGCTTACGAAGCCATTGGTAAAGCGCAGGAACTGGTACAACGGACGGGCAACCTGCCGGTCCCGTTGCACATCCGCAACGCGCCCACCAAACTGATGAAAGAACTTGGATACGGGAAAGATTACAAATATGCCCATTCCTTCAAAGGCAACTTTGCCGAACAGGATTTTCTTCCGAAGGAAATCAAAAACGAACGGCTTTACCTGCCGCAAAACAACGCTTCGGAACAAAAAATACTGGAGCGGTTAAAAGCCTGGTGGGGAAAGCGGTTTGGATAGGCAGCCGGCAGTTGACCTGCTATCCCCTGTTATTTGTTGCCAAGCAGCGGTTCAACTGAAACAATTCTGATGCCGGTAAAACAATCGTCCTGGCAACCATTTTCCACGTAGCCACAAAGCGAGATCAACCCTTGGTTTTCGGCCTGAAAAAAAGTTTGAACGTTTTCCCGTTTCACCAACCATTCATTTTGTGCTTTTTGATATACTTCGCTGAGGGTGAGAGCTTCGGATGCCGGACTGTTGCCGTGGGTATTCAATTCATTTTCATGTTCCACCCACTCCAAATTTTCCTCCGGAAAGTTTTCGGACAAGCCTTCCATGGAAGTGTACCTGAAATTGCGCATAATAACCATGCCGCCAGAGATGGTCAAAGTTGTCTCCCAGGCCGGGCCTGCCCACGAAGAACGGGCCACCGTGTAGCTATAGGAATTGTCGGATGACTGTTTAAAATCAAGCCACGCCTGATAACTTTTACCGTAATCGCTTTCAAAATCAAGATCGTTTTTTTCGCACGAAAAAAGCAGGGCTCCTATTATCAGCAAGGTGCACAAGTAGATGTTGTTTTTCATTTTTTTGTACCTTTTAGTCAGAATCAATCGGTATGAATTCTTTTCAAAGATGGAGTTCTGCAGAATTAGTTGCGCTACCTGCTGAGTTTTCTTCTTTAAAACCGAATTTTTTCGGGGTTCGCGCTGGAAAAACATTTTCCCTCCAATCTTGTTCTTGTCAACAGGAAAACCAGCATGGAGAATTGATGAGCAAGACCGCCTGTAAAAAGAAAGATTATAAAGAACCCGACGAACCAAAATATTACTGCAAAAAATGCCTGGCCAAAACTGACAAGGAAAAAAAAGTATGCAAACCCAAAGCCTTTAAACCTTGATTAAAAATGGATTACCGCACTTTGACAACTGCCTTCATTGTTTTTTTTCTGTTTCAAAACCATTTCGCCCACGCGCAAACTTATGTAGTGCCTGAAGATGAATCCATTTTGAAAGATTCGGTTTTTTCAGTTGAAGAAGTCACTGTCCATGCGTTTCATTACGAAAGCCGTTTGCTGGAAACGCCCGGCGCTGTTTCGGTTATTTCGCCGGGACAACTGGAAATGAATGCGCAACAACCGGTTGACTACCTGTTAAATCAGCTTCCCGGAGTTTATATGCAAAGTGCCAGCCTCACCACCAATCGCCTGACCATCCGTGGGGTCGGAAGCCGCTCACCTTACGCCTCCAACAAGATCAGAGCCTATTTTGAAGGCATTCCGCTCACCAATGGCGTGGGCGAAACCACCATCGAAGATTTAAACCAATCGGTTTTGTCGAAAGTGGAAGTAATTAAAGGCCCGGCGTCGGGTTTTTACGGTTCGGGCCTGGGCGGAACGTTGCTTTTTGAGGCGGAAAATCCGGCTTACAATTTTGTATCAGCCGATTACAACCTGGCGTCCTTTCAAACCCATGAAATAAACGGAAAATTGGTTTTGGCGAATGAAACCAACAGTCACCAATTGGCGATTGAAAAACTCAGTTCGGAAGGCTTCCGCGAAAATAATGAGACCGATCGCCTCAACCTCAATTATGTGGGGCAACTGAAGGCGGGCCGGCATGAACTGAACTTTCTCTTCAACCACACCGACCTGATGGCCTACATTCCCAGCTCTGTCGATCTGGAAACATTCACCCAAACACCTGAAAAAGCAGCCGCAAACTGGGCCGCCATCCGCGGTTATGAGGATTACCGCAAAAGCTTGTTTGGCGCTTCGGCCGTCAGCAACTGGAAAAACAACTGGAAATCGACGCTCGGGTTGTTTGGGCAAACCCGTACTTCGGACGAACTGCGCCCGTTCAACCTGCTCGAAGAAAACAGCCATTACCTGGGCAGCCGCCTCGTGGTTGAGAAGAACCTTCCGTCCGGCAATGCTAACTGGAAGATCATGTTTGGGAATGAAAGTTTTTTTGAAGTTTATGATTGGTTCACTTCGGAAACCGAAAACCGGGAAAAAACCAACCTGCTTTCCGATAATCATGAGGACCGCAATTATTTCAACCTGTTCAGTCAGGTGGAATACCGGCTGCCCAACCGTTGGCGGATCGTGGCAGGCGCTAACCTGAACCGGACCTGGTATCGCTATACTGACCGTTTTTTAAACGATGGCGACCAATCGGGCAAACATCGATTTAAAACCATCGTGTCGCCAAGGCTGGCTTTCAACTACAGCCTCACTACAAGGCAAAACCTGTACGCGCAAATCAGTCATGGTTTTTCGCCTCCAAGCCTCGAAGAAACCCTGCTTCCGGAAGGCGGTCGTAATACGGATATTCAGCCCGAAACAGGCTGGAACTATGAAATCGGGAGCCGCGGCTATTTGTTTAATGATTTATATTACGATGTCTCGGTTTACTACATGCGAATCAGCAACTTGCTGGTGGCCCGTCGCGTGGGTGAAGACGCGTACCTCGGAATCAACGCGGGGAAAACCTCGCATCCGGGACTGGAATACCATCTGCGTTACCGTTTACCCGGAGGTTTTCATTCGCTCGCGGTAAACGGGAGCTTTTCGCCCTATACATTCGTTGATTTTGTGGATGGCGAAGCCGACTATTCGGGCAACGAACTGACCGGAACGCCGCGGCTCCAGCGCCATTTCAGCTACCAGTTACAAACCGGCAGCTTCGACTTCATGCTAAACTACCTGCAGGTGGGCAAAATCCCTTTGCGCGACGACAATTCAATTTACACCGATCGCTACGGTTTGCTCAGTGCACTCGTTCAATACAAAAAAAGTATCGGAAAGATTGATCTGAAAGCAACAGCCGTAGCCAATAATATCACCGGAGAACGTTACAGCGCAATGGTGCTGATCAATGCCGCCTCGTTTGGAAGCAGCGCACCGCGGTATTACTATCCCGGCCAGCCGTTTCATTTCAGCTTCCGGGTGAATGCGGCATACCGTTTTTAGCTTTCAGCTTGTAAGTCAGGTTTAAGCCCAAAACATCGGAGCCATACCATTCCTTATTCACCTTCGACTGTTGCCAAACGTAATAAATGTCAATCCCGAAATGGTCGCTTTCGAGCAGGTGTAAACCTCCGTAAATACGGGCAAGGTGGGCACTCTCAGCATTCAATTTGGTAAATAATTCTTCGCCTGCGTAAATTGCCGGAAGTTTCGCGAAAGATGGGAAATGGACAAAAATATTGTGGTAGTACCTGAAATGCGGGTCGCCTTCACTGAACGAACGGTGTTCAAGGCGGTTAGTCGTTTGATATTTGATGTTTTTCGACTTCAAATGAATGGTGCTGACCAGTTGCGGTCGGTACTCCGCGATATTGCCGGTTGCCCTCACCAATTGCAAAGCCCGGAAAGCCGCGCCCAACCTCAACCAGCTATTCATTTTGCGGAAAACGCCCAAATCCAGGTAGGTATTGTCACGAACTTGCTCACTGGCAATGTACTGGGTTTTCGAACTGATCCTGAAATCGTACGATTCATTGATCCGACCCTGAACCGTAAGGATATTCCACAGATGAAAATCGCGGCTTTCCTGTCCGAAGGTGACGCCAGCGATCATTAACAAAAAGGCTACTATAAGTTCAAATTTCCTACTCACTTGGACATATCAAAAAAAGTAACGGTTGGATTTTCGGCAAATCGGTGCAAAAGTAATATATTCGTTAATAAGAATTGAAACTGATTGGTTCATCTGTTGTTTTTAATTTAAAATTGATCCGATGAAAAAGAAATTTATCCCTTTCGTATTCCTGCTTTGCGGAATAACAGGCTTTTCCGGTGCTTTTGCGCAAGCAGGCCAAAACATTGAAAAAATAATCGCCAAAAATGCCAAAGTTGAAAAAATTGCTTCGGGCTTTGCGTTTACCGAAGGGCCGGCTGTTGACAAAGACGGAAGGATTTTTTTCACCGACCAGCCCAATGATAAGATTTATATTTGGGAAGAAGGAAAAGAAATCCGGGAGTTTCAGGTTGAAGGCGAACGGTCCAACGGGCTGTATTTTAATCGTGACGGTGAATTGGTCGCCTGTGCCGATTACCGCAACAAGCTGATTAAAATTAACATGGATGGAAACAAAACAGTACTTGCCGAAGGGTTTGACGGCAAACACCTGAACGGCCCGAATGATTTGTGGATCCATCCGAATGGCAACATTTATTTCACCGACAGTTATTATCACCGTCCCTGGTGGCCCGAAGGGCATAAGCAGGAACAAGACGAACGGGCTGTTTATTTACTGAAAACCAACGGCGAACTGAGCCGCGTGGCCGGGGATTATAAGATGCCCAATGGAATTATTGGCAGCCCCGATGGTAAAACACTTTACGTGGCCGACATCAACGACAACAAAACCTGGAAATACACCATTCAAGCCGACGGCAGTTTGACTGACAAAACCTTTTTTGCGCCCGAAGGCTCCGACGGTATGACCATCGACAACCGCGGAAATGTGTACCTGACCAACGACGCTGTTTCTGTTTTTTCTAAAGAAGGTGAAAAACTGGGTAATATCGAAATTCCCGAACGCCCGGCCAATGTGGTTCTGGGAGGGAAAAACGGCAATGTACTTTTTGTTACCGCACGTACATCGGTTTATAAAATCGACTTAAAAGTGAAACGCGCCAAATAAGTCGGTCTAAACTTATTTTTTGATCAGCTTCACAATCTTCAGCGACAGATCGGTAAAGATGATGCGAGGGTTGCCGTTCATCGCCACGTGCTGAAATGCCTTTTCCAGTTCGTCGCTGATCGGGATGATGTTGCGTTCGTTGATAAAAGGCGAAAAACGTGAAGAAAAGGCCTGCTCTTCTTCGCTCATAAAAACCAGTGTTTTGTTTTTCAGGTTGTTTACAAAGTTTTCGCGAATCTGCCCCATGGCATATTGAAGGAATATTTTCTGACGTTCGCGCCCGATGCCCGAAATTTCATCGACCCATTGGAAAAGTTCGATAAATTTTCTGCCATACGAAAAGCGCATCAAGTCCTTGAACCGCTCGAGATTGTACTGCGAATTTTCGTCCGGCGAAAGCAAGTTCGCCGCTTTCCTGAAGTTTCCTTTGCTCAGGTGTACCAGGTTCTCCAGATCACGCCCACCGGCTTCGGGCATACCAGCCATGGCTGCTTTCATCGCTTCGGGCTGAATGCCGGGGATTTTGATCAACTGGCAACGCGAACGGATGGTGGTGATGATTTCTTCTTCATTTTCGGTCACCAGCAAAAACAAGGTTTTCATTGGCGGTTCCTCGATCATTTTCAGCAGCTTATTGGAACAGGAAACGTGCATTTTTTCCGGCATCCAGATGATCATCACTTTGTATTCGGCTTCGAATGATTTCAGGCTCAGCTTGCGGATAATCTCTTCGCTTTCATGCGAATAAATCAATCCTTGCGCATTTTCAACCCCAATAAAATCAAACCAATCTTCCAGATTGAAATAAGCATTTTGCAGCACTAACTGCCTCCATTCAGCCAGATAGTTGTCGCTGACAGGCTCTTTAAACTTCTGTGTTTTTACCACCGGGAACACAAAATGCAAGTCGGGGTGGATCAATTTGGCGTATTTTTTACACGACGGGCAATGCCCGCACGAGTCGCCATCTTGCTTGTCGAGGCAAGCCACATATTGAGCGTATGCCAGTGCCAGCGCCAGGTTGCCCGAACCTTCGGGGCCTGCAAATAACTGAGCATGGCTGACACGTTCGCTGGTGACTGATTGAATCAACCTTTGTTTGGTGGCGTCTTGCCCAATAACATCTCGAAAAAACATAGGCTAAAATTGATGCGTGAGTGATTTTCTTTCTGAAAAACAAAAATAGTAAAATCAACCGGTTTCCGGATTTTCCGGAATTTGGAATCTGGAATTTGGAATTTTATTTTATGCCAGCATTAATAATTTGA
>OBJA01002130.1_pt1 | contig 12004 bp, 11 predicted proteins | sample 1519751 | NCBI WGS metagenome assembly OBJA01 (sample SAMEA3881238, study PRJEB22517) | soil metagenome | biome: lake sediment; feature: soda lake sediment; material: sediment, water from around vicinity | place: India | collected 2013-12-23 | depth 3 m
ACAGGATGGCAGCATCAACACCCAGATCGTGGACCGGTAACAGGGTAACTTCAGCAGCGACCGCAGGGTTCTGCATCATCTGCCAAAAGGTATATTGTTCTTTAATTTTCAGGTACGAGGGCAATATACGCCCTGCCTGCCGCATGAACCATACCGGGGGCCGGGAGGTTGGTTTTCCCTTAAGGGTCTGCAAAAGAATGGAGTCTTGCATTGAATTTTTATTTTCTGTTTAACTAATTTGTAAAAATTTATTCTCCCGGGGATAGATCAAATCATGGCAGGAGAAATTCTCAGGAAAGGCACCGGAATAACACTGTGGATGACCTATTGAAGGTTTAAAAATCTGATCCGGGCAGTAACTGTTCATCTGAAAAGCTATTCAGTGGTGTTTCCTGTCAAAAACAGGTTACCTTAGCTTTTTCAGGGCCGAATAACTGGCTTTCACTGTTTTTTCGATGTCATCACGAGTATGTGCTGTTGAAACAAACCCCGCTTCAAACTGCGAAGGAGCCAGGTAAATCCCGCTTTCGAGTGCCAGCCTGAAGTATTGACCAAACAAGTTTGTATTACATTTCATAACATCGGCAAAGGAGCTTACATGTTCTTCATCTGTAAAAAACAGGGTGATCATGGAGCCAACCCGGTTAATGACGCCTTTCAGCTTAAGTTCTTTAAGGTTGTTTTGCAATCCTTCTTCCAGTAATGCAGAAGTTTCTTCCAGTTTTTCGTAGAGATCAGGGGTTTCCTGAAGCAGGCGAAGAGTTGCCAGCCCGGCGGCCATTGCCAGGGGGTTTCCTGACAGGGTGCCTGCCTGGTAGACCGGTCCTTTGGGAGCCAGCAGATCCATTATTGCCTGTTTTCCGCCGTAAGCGCCAACAGGGAGGCCTCCTCCAATAATTTTTCCGAATGTAGTCAAATCGGGTGTAATTCCCAAAAGAGCCTGGGCACCGCCTGTTCCCAGTCTGAACCCGGTCATCACTTCATCAAATATCAGAACCGTATTGTTTTCATCACAGAGTTTACGCAACCCTTCAATGAACCTTCTCTGGGGTACAATTACCCCCATGTTTCCCGTAACCGGTTCAAGTATGACGGCAGCAATATTGTTTTTATGCCTGTCGAACAATTGCTCCACCGAATCCAGATCGTTGAATTGGGCGGTTAATGTATCGCGGGCAGTCCCTTCTGTAACCCCGGGAGTATCGGGAGTGCCAAAGGTTAAGGCCCCCGAACCTGCTTTTATAAGGAAGCTGTCGTTGTGCCCGTGATAGCAGCCTTCGAATTTAATAACCAGGTTTCGGCCTGTATATCCCCTTGCCAGTCGCAGGGCACTCATTGTGGCTTCAGTTCCGGAGTTTACCATTCGCACCCTGTCGATCGAAGGCACAAGGAATTTTATAAGTTGTGCCATTTCCGTTTCAGCCAGAGTGGGTGCTCCGAAGCTGGCTCCGCTGACAGCTGCCTGCTGTATGGCTTCCACCACTTTGGGGTGGGCATGGCCCAAAATCATGGGGCCCCATGAGCCTACATAATCGATGTAGGTGTTTCCATCGATGTCGGTAACTGTTGAGCCGCTGGCCCGGGCAATAAAGGGCGGGTTTCCGCCCACGCTCCTGAAGGACCTGACGGGTGAATTAACCCCGCCCGGAATATGTTGCTGTGCTTCCTGAAAAGCCGCAATGCTTTTTTGATTGTTCATGCTCATATTTTGACTGTTCTGCAAATGGAATTTATTTCTCCTGCTTGGAATATGTGCCGGAATTGTTTTACAGGTCCTGAATTATTTCCTGTGTATGGTAAGAGATGATGATATCGGCACCGGCACGCTTAAGGCCTGTAAGCAGTTCATGAACGATGCGTTTCTCATCGATCCATCCGTTGGCAGCGGCAGCTTTAACCATGGCAAATTCACCGCTAACGTTGTAAGCCGCTACCGGAATGTTATAGGTCGACTTTACCCGGTAAATGATGTCCATGTAATTCAGGGCAGGCTTTACCATAACAATATCGGCGCCTTCTACAAGGTCGAGTTCCACCTCACGAAGGGCCTCGTCGCCATTGGCAGGATCCATCTGGTAGGTTTTGCGGTCACCAAACTTCGGAGCGCTTTCAGCCGCTTCACGGAACGGCCCGTAAAATGCTGAAGCATATTTTGCAGAGTAAGCCATAATGGGCATGTTGTAGAAACCATTGTCGTCGAGAGCAGAACGGATAGCCTGTACACGCCCGTCCATCATATCGCTGGGTGCCACCATATCCACTCCTGCCTCAGCCAGAGAAACCGACTGCCTGGCAAGTGTTTCCAGTGTAAGGTCGTTATTGACATCGCCATCCACTATTGTGCCGCAATGGCCGTGGGAGGTGTATTCGCAGTTGCAGATATCGGCAACCAGAAACAATCCGGGAACCTCTTTTTTCAAGGCGCGCACAGCCTGCTGAACAATCCCGTTATGCTGGCATGCCACCTCACCTGTTTCATCTTTTGATTCCGGAATGCCAAACAATAAAACCGACTGAACACCTTTGTCGAAAAGCTGCCTGCCTTTCTCAACAAGCCTGTCAACCGAAAGCTGTGAGTTACCCGGCATCGAGGAAATAGGATTCTTCACGTTTGTTCCGGGGCATACAAACAACGGCATCATCAGGTCGTTGCGGGTCAGGATGGTTTCCCGTACCATGTTTCTAAGAACCGGTGATTGGCGCAATCTGCGAAGTCTTACTGTTGGAAATGTCATGATATCGTATTTTTTATGTTTTTGAAATATAATAATTTATTATGGATTCAGCGATTCCTTTGGCTGAACTTTTAGGTGCAGTTACCAGCGGGCGAAAGCCGCTGTTTATGGCTTCTCGGGATGTAACCGGGCCGATGCAAGCCATCGGTATGTTTTTCATCCCTAAGGATGGGAATGCCTTCAGGAAGTTTTGAATCCCCGAGGGGCTCGTAAAAATGAGCATGTCGTACCGGTCATCTTCTATTATTTGAACGATGGAGCGGTCAAGGCTCTCAGGGATTTCAGTTGTGTACACATTTATCCGGGTGCATTTTGCTGTCCCTTCCAGGTGATCCTGTATTGTGGTGCGGGCCAGATTACCCAACGGAAGCAGGATATCAGGCTTTGTGTTGCCCCCGTTTATATGATTTAAAAACGGCTGTGAAAAATCTTCAGCGGTGGAACCCGGATTGATAAAGGAAGCCGTGTAACCGAAATCATTCAGCACACTTTCTGTTTTTTCGCCTATCACTGCAAACCGAACTTCATCAGGCAAAGAATGACTGCCGGTTTGTTCCTGTAAGATGGCGAAAAAGAATTTTACCCCATTGGGACTGGTAAATATGATCCACTGAAATGGGAAGGGGTGAGCAAAATTCTGTTTTTCATTTTCTGAAATTTGAGCTGCTTTTATTTCAATAAGTGGAAATTCTATAACCGTTGCTCCTTCACGTGAAAGCAAATCTGTCAATTCCTCTGAAGAATCTTTAGGCCGCGTTGAGATAAACAGTCTATTGTTAAGGCGTAAAGTCATAAATTCCTGATTTCTTCCATTATTTTTGCTGCACCCCTTGCAAGTAATTTTTCAGCAAGCTTCTCTCCAATAGCCTGTGGATCATCGACTGTCCCGTCCTGGGTTTCCAGAAGGTATACTGATCCATCGATTGAGGCAACAAAACCTGTTAAAAAGAAATGATCACCGGTAACCTTAGTAAAACAGCCTACCGGCACCTGGCAGCCTCCTTCAATGGTTCGCAGGAAGCTGCGTTCGGCTTCACCTGCATTCCATGTGGGGGTATGGTTAATTGCCTGCAGATAGGTATCGGTTTTGGCATCGTTTATTCTTGATTCCACTGCAATTATCCCCTGACTGACAGCAGGGATAATAATTTCGGGGCTTATAATTTCGGTGATGTACTTTTCGAGGCCAAGACGCTGCAATCCGGCGGCTGCCATAACCATTGCATCACAATATCCTTCTTCCATTTTACGAATTCGTGTATTCACGTTTCCGCGGATATCCACAATCTGAAGATTCTTATTGTAACGGAGCAGGCTTGCCTTGCGGCGCAGGCTGGATGTGGCAATTACATCCTTTTCAGTCAGCTCACTGAGCTTTCGCCCGTCTCTGCTAACCAGGGCATCCCTGAATTCAGCCCGTTCCAAAACTGCTCCCAGCTTAAGCCCCCGGGGAAGTTTAGTGGGCAGATCTTTTAAACTGTGAACCGCAATATCTACCTTATTGTCGAGCAGGGCGTTTTCAATTTCTTTTGTAAATAATCCCTTATCTCCGATTTTGGATAAGGCTACATCCAGAATTTTATCCCCTTTTGTTTGTATGGCAACTACTTCAACATGTATATCCGGAAATTTTTCAAGCAGGTTTGTTTTAGTAAGTTCTGCCTGGTAAAGGGCCAGCTGACTGCCTCTTGTGCCTATTCGAACGGTAGGTTTTTTCATACATGAAATTAAATATCGCTCAGATTAAAAAGTTCGTTTACAAGATTCAGTGAATCGGTGCGTTTTCCGTTTGCCGTCATTTCTTTAAGGTTTTTAATGAACAACCTCGTATATTTCTGTGTAAGGTGCTTTGAGAATTCATTGATGGCCAGTTGAGTCTCTTCTGATTTTCCTTTATACCCCGAAAGTTCTTCTTTGGTAACCTTCAGCAGGTTGTAGGTAATGGCTTTAATTGCAGGCCTCAGCGACCGGCTTGCCAGCCATTCGCTGAAATCATTTACTATTTCATCGATTATTCTGTTTGCCGATTCAATACACTCTTTGCGTTTTCCCATATTGTTGTTTACAACTTCCTGCAAATCATCAATTGTGAAAAGTTCAACGGCGCCGATTTTTTCAATATTCTCTTCAATGTTACGTGGTACAGAGATATCAACCAGCACCTGGTTCTTCCCGTTACGTTTTTCCAACGAATTTTCAATCATCGTACGGGTAACAAGTGGCACAGGTGAGCCGGTTGCTACAATCACTATATCGTATAAATACAGATGATTTTCAACCTGGTCGAAAGGAAGCAGCGTGCAGTTGTGACGTGCTGCAAGTTTAGATGCTTTCTCCTGTGTACGGTTGGTAACCGTTACTTTGGGATTTCCGTTTTTATTAAAATTTTGTAATACCAATCCTCCTGTTTCACCCGCACCAATCAGCAGTACCCGTTTATCGGAAAGGTTTTCAAAAAGCCTGGAACATTTTTGAACTGCAGCACTGCTTATTGAAGTTGTACCCATTTTAATTTTGGTTTCTGTACGAACACGTTTGCCGGCTTCAAACGATTTTTGAAACAAGCGCATCAGCACGGCATCTGTTAAGGCAGCTTCGGTGCAAAACATGTAGGCATCTTTAATCTGCCCAATGATCTGGTCTTCACCTATAATCATTGAGTCAATACCAGAGGCCACTTCAAACAAATGCCTCACGGCATCGTCATTGGCAAAGCTATAGAACGAATGCCAGTATTTATTTTCTATACCTTTGAAATGCTTCAGTGTTTTGTATACAAGTTTAGCCGCCAGTTGAAAATCGTACTTATTTTGCGAGAAATAGATCTCGGTCCTGTTGCATGTCGATAAAACAACAATATCCGAAATATCTGTTTCTTTTTGAAGAAGTTCAGAGAATGGTATAATTTCTTCCTTTGAAAGCGAAAATTGTTCCCTGATATTAACCGTAGAAGTTTTATAACTGATCCCTGTCAGACCTACCATAATTAATTTCTTTCTGAAAAAGTTTTTATAAAAAACAATGAAAATGAAAAGAATAATGCGATTTACATTAAGCCAAAAACCGGCAATGCAGGTTTTTGTTCAATCTTTTAAATCGTTAACTTCACGAAAGAAAAGGGGGTGGCCGACTAAAAAGTACAGCGTAAGCAGTATATTCACGCTGTTTTTCAATATAAAATTCTTTATGTTTAAGCTTTATCTGTGCAAAATAAGCTGCAATGGAATTATCAGGGAAAAATAATTGATCTGAATTATTCTGGGCACTGAATGAATCGGTTTGAGGGGCTTGATGAACGATTTCAAATGTTGGAATTTCTAATGAAAGGCTGTTTTCTGCATTTTGAATTTCGCCTGAAGAGGCTTTGTTTATGCCGATCACCCAAAAGAAAGCATAAAACACCACCAAAGCGATGTAAGGGATATGTGTGGTAAATATGCCTAGTGTAAACATGTGTTTTTCGACCTTTATATCAACGTGCTAAAGTATAAAAAAAAACTTGGAAAAATGTTTAACTTTTTTATTTTTGATCTGCTAATACAAAATATCAATTATAGGATTATTATTTGTCAATACAGAACAGATTTTTTTCCTGCCTGAAATTAACAACCTGCTTTTTTTAAAATCCAGCTATCTTTGCATTTCATCTACAGTTTAAATCATTAAATGATGGCTACCGGCAGACTTTTAATTTTAACTTTAATTTATTCAATGACTTCATGTAATCCAAAACAAGTGGCAGACCTGATAATTGTCGATGCGACGATTTATACATTAACCGAGGATTTCACAACAGCGGAAGGTCTTGTTGTTGCCGGAGGCAAAATAGTTGCCACCGGAACCACTGATGAAATTTTGGAACATTACACATCGGGAAACATCATAGATGCTAAAGGTAAGTTTTTATACCCCGGGTTTAATGATGCCCATTCCCATTTTAACGGCTATGCGCAGAACCTGATGCAATATGCCGACTTGCGCGGAACTGCAGGTCCGGAGGAAATATACAAACTGTTGAAGACCCACAATCAAAAATATAAGGGCGACTGGCTGCTGGGACGGAGCTGGGACCAGAACGATTGGGAAGTAACTGAATTTCCGGATAAAGCTCGCCTTGACGAGCTGTTCCCTGATGTTCCTGTGTACCTGATTCGCGTTGACGGACATGCCGGCTGGTGTAATTCGAAGGCACTGGAGCTGGCCCAGATTACAGCAGACACCAAAGTGGCTGGTGGGCTGGTGGAGGTTAAAAACGGACAACCTACAGGCATCCTGCTTGATAATGCCATGGAGCTGGTATCACGTGTAATTCCTGCATTAACTGGCGAACAGCAAAAACGGGGGCTTCTGGAAGCACAAAAAAATTGCTTTGCAGCAGGCCTCACTTCGGTTACTGATTGTGGAGTCGATAAGAATACAATCACACTTATGGAGGAGATGCAAAATCAGAATGAGCTTAAAATACGAATAAATGCCATGCTTAACCCCACTGAAGAGAATTTTACCTTTTATGTGGAAAATGGACCTAAGAAAAACGAACGGTTAGTTGTGAATACAATTAAAATATATGCCGATGGTGCTTTAGGTTCAAGAGGGGCACTGCTTCTGGACGATTATTCTGATGATGCCGGAAACCGGGGGTTGCAATTGGCGTCTCAGGAGTTCTATGATAAGATTTGCCGGCTGGCTTACGAAAACAATTATATTGTAGCCACCCATGCCATCGGTGACGGAGGCAACCGGCTGGTACTTGATACCTATGCCCGGTATCTAAATGGAAAAAACGACCGCAGGTGGCGCATCGAGCATGCACAAATTATTCACCCCGATGATTTTCAGAAATTTGCCGACTATTCCATAGTGCCTTCCATCCAGGCAACCCATTGCACCTCGGATATGAACTGGGCAGGAGACCGGATAGGAGAAAAGCGGCTGGAGGGTGCCTACGCCTGGCAGACTTTGCTGCAGCAAAACGGTTGGTTACCAAACGGCACTGATTTTCCGGTTGAGGACATCAATCCTTTCTACACCTTTTATGCTTCTGTATTCCGTACAAATCACAACGGCCTGCCAACAGGCGGGTGGCATCCTGAAGAAGGCCTCTCCCGGGAGCAGGCTCTGCGCTCCATGACTACCTGGACTGCAAGGGCTTCGTTTGAAGAAAATGAAAAAGGAAGCCTTGAACCGGGTAAATATGCCGATTTTATTATACTCGATACCGACTTGATGAAAGCTTCACCGGAAAAGGTGTTAAATGCCAGAATAGAAAGCACCTGGGTTGCGGGGGAGAAAGTGTTTGATGCTGCTCTGTAACCGTCTATTGTATCTTATGAAACCTTTATATTTAAAAATAGAGTTGGCGGGAATTAAAACCCGCAGTATAATTGCTGAGTGTCGCATATAATTATGGCTACTTTTCTTTTTGATGAAATTATTTTTGGCCCGGTACAAAGCCGGCGACTGGGAGTGTCGCTGGGGGTAAACCTGCTGCCGGTGAATGTAAAAGTATGTTCTTTCGACTGCATTTATTGTGAGTGTGGTTTTACTCCAAAAAAATATCCTGAAAAGGCTGTGCTTCCCTCCCGCATGGAAGTCAGGCAGAAACTTGAACAAAAATTGCAGGAAATGGTTTCCCAAAGCCTGTTGCCCGATGTGATCACCTTTGCCGGAAACGGGGAGCCGACCATGCATCCTGAATTTGCAGGTATAATCAGCGATACCATCGAACTCCGCAATCTGTTGACTCCTGCTGCCCGCATTGCTGTTTTGTCGAATGCCACCATGCTGCATAAACCCGGAGTTTTCAATGCATTGCTGAGCGTGGAAGACAATATTCAGAAACTTGATTCGGCATTTGAGGAAACAGTAATCCTGCTCGATTGCCCGCGCGGAAACTTTAACCTGCAAAAAGTAATCGGACAACTGGAACGGTTTAAAGGGAAAGTGATCGTTCAGACGCTTTTTGTAAAGGGCAGTTTTAAAGGTCAGCCGGTTGATAATTCAACCGACAGGGAAGTTGAGGCATGGCTGAAGCTGCTTCAAAAGATAGGACCTGAAAAAGTAATGATCTATACGATTGCCCGCGATACTCCTGTGGATACCCTTGACAAGGTTTCCCCCGAAGTATTGGATGCCATTGCAAAACGGGTGGAGGATATCGGGTTGGAGGTTCAGATTTCTTATTGAAAGTTACGTAAAAAACGTTACGTAAAAAGCATATTTATATTATTTTGAAAATAAAGGCAATAATATAACTTTATGAGCATTGTTCAATTCAGTTTTTTATGTAAATTGCGTAACGTAATTAACGAAGATAAATATGAACCCATTTCTTCTAACAGGATATCACAGTCGGGAATATTTCTGTGACCGCCAGAAGGAAACAGAGCGCATTACTGAAGCCATTCAAAATGCACGTAACCTGACGCTTATTTCTGAAAGACGACTCGGGAAAACAACCCTGTTAAATCATGTAGAGCACAATCTAGATAAAAGCGTTGTTTTTATATACGTCGATCTTTATCCAACACTTCAGTTAAAGGATTTTGTACAGGTATTCTCAAATAGAATTCTCAGTCAACTTGAGCCTTTTTCCGATAAAGTGATGCGAAAAATCAACAGCTTCTTTGGTTTATTGAGGCCTCGTTTTTCTATTGATCCGGCAACAGGGGCTCCAAATCTGGAGCTTTCTTTAACAAACAGGAGTGAAACAGAAACATCTGTCTCCCTTCTTTTCGATTATATCAGGCAATCTGAAAAACGTGTAGCTGTTGCCTTTGATGAATTTCAGCAGATACAGAATTATCCGGAAAAGAATGTGGAAGCCTTATTGCGTTCCCTGATCCAGAAGGATACCTCTTCGAGTTTCATTTTCTCGGGCAGCTATACCCATATGCTGATTTCCATGTTCAGTGATTATTCCAGGCCTTTTTATCAAAGCTCAGAATTGATGCAGCTCGATAAAATAGATCGGGCCAAGTATGTTCCATTCATTTTATCAATGTTTGGCAAAGGTAAAATCAGACTGAGTGAATCAACCGCAGAATACCTTTATGATCTGAATAAAGGAATTACTTATAATGTGCAATATATATGCAATAAACTCTTTTCTTCAGGTAATTCAGAGATCTCTAAAATAAATGCCGATGAAATACTTAAGGATATTCTTGAGGAAAATGAAGTTATTTATTTCAATTACAGAGAGCTGATGACGGATCTTCAATTCAAAGTTTTAAAAGCCATAGCAAAGGAAACTTCGGTCGACAAGCCTTATTCAAACCAGTTTATTTCAAAATATCAGCTGGGATCATCAAGTTCAGTAAAAACCGTTATTGATGCATTGCTCAAGAGAGGAATGTTAACCAACAACAGAACAATTTATGTTACCGACTGGTATTTCTCGTTGTGGTTAAAGAACCAGCTATAATTCGGTCCGGTACCATTCGGAGGTACGGCCCAATAACCTGATGCCGGCTACATAGCCTTTCAGTTTCAGCAGATCGTTGTTTTCAAGCCATGAATAGCAATCATAGGTATTGCCTGATTTGGGATCATAAATCTTCCCGTTTTTCCATTCTTTCTTTTTGGTATCGTATTCAAAGCCACTTAAAATCTGCAATCCTACAAGCGATCTGTTACGCAGCTTTTCGTCGGGATTATTGTCATCTTTAGGCGGTTGCCCGTTTTGGTATTTTTCAGGAATCATGTAAACGATGGTGCCGATAAATTTGCCATCTTTTTTCTCCACCTTTATTTTGGAAGTCTTTTCATCGTTCCACCATATACCTGTTATTTTATCTGCCTCCTGTGCAATGCCGGCTATTGTATACAATCCCAGGAATAAAAGCAACGCCAAATGTTTCATAATTATCGTTTTGATTCTTAATTTTATAGAATTTAAAAGTAGAAATATTATACATTCAAACCGATATTTTAATAACTTTTTTTCTTAATGTAATTAGTAATTAGAAATGAAAAGGCTTAAACGTCTCCTGTCAATTATTTTAATTTTACTTATAGCTGCCTTCATTGCTGGATTTATCCTGTGGCATCAGATCCGGACTTCTGCTCTTCCCGATTACTCAAAAGATATCGTCTTAAAGGGATTAGAGGAAGAAGTCACAATTCTCAGGGATTCATTTGCCATACCTCATATTTACGCTTCGAATGAAAGCGATTTGTATATGGCAACAGGTTTTGCAATGGCACAGGATCGTCTTTGGCAGATGGATCTGCTAAGACGGGTAACCCAGGGAAGGCTCAGTGAGATCCTTGGAAAAGACCAGGTGGAAACCGATTTGCTGATGCGTGCCCTTCGTATCCAGGAAAAATCGGAACGCATCCTGGAACAGTCACCCGCTGAAATACGTTCTGCGCTTGAATCCTTCTCTGCAGGAGTTAATTATTACATTGAAAACCATCCCCTTCCTCCTGAGTTCCGGGTCTTGGGCTATGAGCCCGAAGCGTGGCAACCGGTTCATTCGATTAACCTGATTGGTTACATGTCGTGGGATCTGACATCGGGATGGGGAACCGAAATGTTGTTATTCAGGTTGGCCAATGAGGTATCCCCACACCAGGTAGAAGCAGTCATCCCGCAGGCGGAAGTCCATTCTACCCCGGTTCACGGAGATCTTCCCAACGGTTTGTTACCGGATGAGACACTTTTATCGGCCAACAGCAATCTGGAAGCCCTTGGGGCACAGGTGTTTTTTGGAAGCAACAACTGGGCCGTTTCGGGGAACATGAGTAAAACGGGTAAGCCTTTGCTTGCAAACGACATGCATCTTGGTTTGTTTGCCCCAGGCATCTGGTACCAGATGCACCAGGTAGCAGAAGGGTCTTTAAATGTAACAGGCCTGGTTTTGCCCGGTCAGCCGTTCGTTATTTGCGGGCATAACGATTCAATTGCCTGGGGAATGACAAATGTTGCAGTCGACGATATTGATTTTTATGCTGAAACCATTAATGAAGATTCAACAAAGTATTTACTTGACGGGCAATGGGAAGATTTGCTTGTCAAACAGGAAAGAATTGCAATAAAAGGGGGTGAAGAAGAATTGCATACATTACGATTTACCCACCGGGGCCCTGTTGTTAACCGCTTTAAAAATGAAGTGGAACCGGTTCTTTCAATCCGTTGGCTGGGGAATGAGATGAGCAATGAATTGCAGACCGTTTATTTGCTGAACAAAGCTTCAAACTGGGATGATTTCCGGGATGCGGTAAAAACGTTCATATCGGTAAGCCAGAACATTGTATATGCTGAT